>Ga0070726_10000485_pt1 | contig 49029 bp, 37 predicted proteins | sample tdAd471_FD_67275 | JGI IMG/M metagenome (GOLD analysis project Ga0070726, IMG submission 67275) | Marine sediment microbial communities from the Atlantic coast under amendment with organic carbon and nitrate - tdAd47.1 | ecosystem: Environmental > Aquatic > Marine > Coastal > Sediment | place...
TTATCGTCGCCGTCAAGAATCCGCTCGTAGACCCGCTTGAACATATCGGCATTAATGTTAGCGCTGATCAGATCAGAGATTTGCTGTTGGCTGGGCCAGATATCCTTGAGATAAACAGGGCTGCCATCGGCTGCTTCTGCCAGCGGCTCATTAGCCAGATCAACGGTCATGGAGCCGGCAATGGCGTAGGCCACCACCAGCGGCGGTGAAGCCAGAAAATTCATTTTTACTTGCGGCTGAATGCGCCCCTCAAAATTACGGTTTCCTGACAGCACCGCGCTCACGATCAGGTCCGCTTCTTTAATGCGCTCGCTGACGGCGGGCAACAGCGGTCCGGAATTGCCGATACAGGTGGTACACCCGTAACCGACGAGATTGAACCCCAGCGCATCAAGATCATCCTGCAAACCGGTTTTAATCAGGTAATCAGTGACCACTTTAGAGCCCGGCGCAAGACTGGTTTTAACCCAGGCTTTAGGCTTCACCCCCAGGGCGCGAGCCTTGCGGGCCAGCAGCCCGGCACCCAACATCACCTCGGGATTAGAGGTATTGGTGCAGCTGGTAATTGCCGCAATTACCAGGTCACCGTGCCGTAACTGGCGGGCTGTGCGCTGCAATTTTTCACCGCCAACGCCACCGTCGCTAGCGTGCGCCGGCTTAGGTGTCGCGTCTGCAATCAAGCCGCCTTCATTCTCAAAACGTTCCAACACCTCAATTTTTTTCGTTTGCGCGGCAGCCATCTCGGCCAGTTGTTTGAGAATGGTGGTTTTGGCTGATGTTAGCGAAATACGATCCTGTGGGCGCTTTGGTCCGGCAATGCTGGGCTCGATGGTTGCCAGATCCAGTTCAATGACCTGGCTGTAGGCAGCCGGTGTTTGCCCGGCTTCGTGCCACAACCCCTGTATTTTTGCGTAGGACTCCACCAGCTTGATATGTGCTTCACTGCGTCCGCTCAGGCGCAGATAGTTGAGGGTTTCCTGGTCAATCGGGAAGATCGCACAGGTTGAGCCAAACTCCGGTGACATATTGCCCAGCGTAGCGCGACTGGCAAGCGGCAGTTTCGCTACTCCGGGACCAAAGTACTCGACGAACATGCCAACCACGCCGGTTTCGCGCAGCCGTTCGGTTACGGTTAACACCAGATCAGTAGCCGTCGCGCCAGCCGGCAATTCGCCACTGAGGCGTACCCCCAGCACCTGCGGGATCAGCATGGTTGAGGGCTGTCCGAGCATCGCTGCCTCGGCTTCAATACCGCCTACGCCCCAGCCCAGCACACCAAGCCCATTAACCATGGTGGTGTGTGAATCGGTGCCGACCAGCGTATCGGGATAAGCCTGTAGCTCCCCATCAACTTCGCTCTCAAACACCACGCGGGACAGGTACTCCAGATTCACCTGATGACAGATGCCGGTATCCGGCGGTACCACCTTAAAGTTTTCGAAGGACTGCTGGCCCCACTTGAGAAATGAGTAACGCTGCCGGTTGCGCTGAAAATCCATTTCATTATTCTTTGCCAGCGCGTCGCCACGTCCCCAGAAATCAATCTGGACCGAGTGATCAATGACCAGTTCGACAGGCGACAGCGGGTTAATCTTCGTTGCATCACCACCCAGCGCCTGCATGGCATCACGCATCGCCGCTAGATCCACCACCGCAGGCACGCCGGTAAAATCTTGTAGCAACACGCGTGCCGGCGAAAAGGCAATCTCCCGAGCGGGTTTTGCCTTGGGCTCCCACTGCGCCAATGCCTCGATATCATCACGGGTAACCGTAACCCCGTCCTCAAGGCGCAGCAGGTTCTCCAGCAAAATCTTCAGCGAATAGGGCAACCGTGAAACCTGGAATTGCTGTTCCAGTGCGGCCAGTTTGTAAATCGTGTAGTGTTTACCCTGAACGCTAAGCTTGGTACGACTATTGAAGCTGTTTGACATAACATTACCCTTTTCTAATAAAACGGCATGTATGGGAAGTGTCTCTGCTGAGACTACAATTGCCCTACTGAAACAAGAGCAGGAGCAACGGAATCATGTGTCTTGTGTTCCGTCTGTTGCTTGCAGATATCAGCACATAACCAGATCAGGCAAGTTAATGCACATCGCCTGGTCACACACCAGCATCCTACCAACTCCCAGCACAGTCAACAGCAGTCCCTAGTAATACCTGCAGACTTAACGCACACCGCCTGCACCCTTCAATTACAGCACCTCAGCTCCATCACGACAGCGACACCGGCGTCACCCGTAACACCTCTTCAATTGTCGTCATACCCGCTGCAATCTTCTGAGCCCCACTAATGCGCAGCGTTTTCATGCCATCTTTAATGCCCTGTTTACGCAGTTTAGTTAAATCCGTCTGATCATGAATCAACGCCTTCACCTCAGCACTCAGCGGCAGCACTTCATAAACACCCTGTCGGCCCTTGTAGCCGGTGTCACGACACTCCAGACAACCAACCGGCTCACAGGCATTGGCAGGTAACTCTGAACGCCAGGGACTGGTTAACTCCCGCCAATCCTCTTCCTCAATCTGAGCGGGTTGTTTGCAAGATGGACACAGCGTTCGCACCAGGCGCTGCGCCATCACCCCCAGCACAGTGGCTTTAATCAGATAGGGAGGCACACCCAGCTCCAACATCCGCGTAATCGCCGAAGGGGCATCATTGGTGTGCAGGGTCGATAACACCAGGTGACCAGTCAGCGCTGCCTGAATGGCCATTTCGGCGGTTTCCAGGTCACGGATCTCACCAATCATGATGATATCCGGATCCTGTCGCAGCAGCGCGCGCACACCATCAGCAAAATTGAGGTCGATATTTTGCTGCACCTGCATCTGGTTAAAACTGCCCTCCACCATTTCGATCGGATCTTCGATGGTACAGACATTCACATCATCGGTGGCGAGCTGTTTGAGCGTGGAATAAAGCGTCGTTGTTTTACCCGACCCCGTTGGCCCCGTGACCAGCACAATCCCATAGGGCTTAGTGGTCATATCGTTCCAACGTTTGTAGTCTTCGTTAGCCAGACCGAGTTCATTAAAGCTTTTCAGCAGCACATCCGGATCAAAAATACGCATCACCAGCTTTTCACCAAACGCCGTCGGCAGTGTGGAAAGACGCAGCTCCACCTCGTTACCTTCCGGACTTTTGGTTTTCAGGCGACCATCCTGCGGGTGGCGCTTTTCCGCTACGTTCATGCGCCCCAAAATTTTCAAACGGCTAATCACCGCCGTGGTGATCTGTGCGGGCAACTGATACACCTGATGCAAAACACCATCAATACGAAAGCGCACGTTGCCCTGTTCACGACGTGGCTCAATATGAATATCGCTGGCCCGCTGAGAAAAAGCATATTGCAGCAACCAATCAACAATATTCACAATGTGCTGGTCATTGGCTTCCGGCGACTTCAGCTGCCCCAATTCCAGCATTTGCTCCAGGTTGGAAAGCTCCGAGCCACCGCTGCCTTTCCCTTCAGCGCCGCTTACCGATTTTGCCAGTGAATAAAACTCCAGTGTATAACGCTGAATATCACCGGGCGCCGCCAATACCTGGCGAATATCCTTACGCAGCACATGTTTAAGGTCTGCCTGCCAAGCCGTCACGTCCGGTTCAGCGCTGGCCACTACCACTTCGTTGGCGTTAACAGCCACCGCCAGAATTTTATGTCGGTCAGCAAAGGCGTAGGACATCACCGCGGCCACATCACGCACGGCAATTTTTAGCGGGTCAATATGGTAGTGCTCTTGCCCCACCTGCGTTGCCAACCAGTCACAGATGGCATATTGATCAAGATGTCGACCAGGGTTTGCCAAATCAACAAAATCAAAATTAGCCACCTGTTCAATCGGATGCAGCACCTTCTGGCTTTGTTCGCGTGGACTGACCAAAGCGTGATCCATATCCTTCTGAGACAGTCGTCCAGCTGCCGCCAAGTCCGTTAGCAGGTTGCGAAAATTCAATTTTTGACCCGGTTGCGCGAGCCGTTTTGCAGCGGATGATCCCGTCATAAATCCATTCTCAGAGCAAATCGGTTGAAGTGTGTGATTCGATTATCAACAGTATAGACGCAAGCACAAATAAATCTGTTGGCTGGTTCAACCTTCCTAACAAGCAATTAATACCTCTCCCCACCGCTTAACCAAAGTTTAGTCGCACTAATGGCGCTCCCATTAGTGTTAACAAACCCTAAAACAACATATACTCCCCTGTCATAAAAATGTCATAAAAGTGTCATAATTAGCGCCGTCTTTTTTGGGGGAAATATGAACAGAAGTTTTTTTGGAGAGCTTTTCGGACGCTCTCCTGTGGAGCCAATTCAAAAGCACATTGGCATTTGCCACGACTGTGCGACACAGCTACAACCTTTTCTGAAAGCCGTTTACGCAAACAACTGGGAAGAGGCCAGCAAGATACAAACCGATATTGTTAAACTGGAAAATGAGGCTGACGATCTACAAATGTCGATCCGGCTCCATTTGCCGAAAAGCCTGTTCATGCCAGTACCCCGTACTGACTTGCTTGACCTGCTTGGCACCCAGGACAAAATTGCCAACCGCGCAAAAGACATTGCGGGCATTATGCTGGGGCGCCAGATGGCCATCCCGAAACCCTTACAAAAACCCGTCTCCGATTACCTGAAACGCTCTTTGGCGGCCTCAGAGCAGGCTCGAAAAGTCATTAATGAGCTCGATGAACTGATCGAAACAGGTTTTGGCGGACGCGAGATCAAGCTGATAGACAAACTGATCACCAAGCTCAACAGCCTCGAACTAGAAACGGATGAAATTGAAATCAAGGTTCGTGGTGAGCTGTTTTTAATTGAAAAGGACTTAGACCCTGTAGACGTGATGTTCCTCTACAAAGTCATCGAATGGATTGGTGACCTGGCAGATCTGGCCGAAAAAGTGGGCCAGCGTTTGCAACTTTTACTAGCCCGTTAATAAAAAGAATAAATCTGCTATGAATATTATTGTAGAGAACGCGAATATATTAATGATCATGGCCTGCTGTTTTGGCCTCTTTATGGCCTGGGGTGTGGGTGCCAACGACGTAGCTAACGCCATGGGCACCTCGGTTGGCTCCAAGGCAATCACCATTAAACAGGCGATTATCATTGCCATGGTGTTTGAGTTTGCCGGCGCCTACTTAGCCGGCGGCGAAGTAACCGCCACCATTCGTAAAGGCATTATTGATCCCGGCATGCTCGGCGATCAGCCGGAGCTCTTGGTCTACGGGATGATGTCCGCCCTGCTGGCGGCAGGGACCTGGTTATTAATTGCCAGCCTACTAGGCTGGCCCGTTTCAACGACCCACTCCATTGTCGGGGCTATCGTTGGTTTTGCGGTAGTCGGTATTTCCGCCAGCGCCGTGAACTGGGGTAAGGTGGGCACCATTGTTGCTAGCTGGGTCGTCTCCCCGGTATTAGCTGGCACGCTGTCATACTGGCTCTTCAAGAGCGTGCAAAAACTGATCCTGAATACCGAAGACCCTTTCGAAAAAGCCAAACGCTATATTCCTTTCTATATCTTCTTGGTCGGCTTCATGATCAGCATGGTGACCATGACTAAAGGCCTGAAACATACCGGTTTAAAAGTAGGCTACGGTGAAGCATTAGGCCTGTCATTGATCGGCGGTTTAGCCACTATGATGCTTGGCTACTACCTTGTCCAACGCGCCTCGCGTAACGCCGTTATTAACGAGTCGGACCGTTTCGCCAATGTTGAAAAGATCTTCGCCGTTCTTATGATCTTCACGGCCTGTAGTATGGCTTTCGCTCACGGTTCTAATGACGTGGCAAACGCCATTGGCCCGCTGGCAGCGGTCGTCAGCATTATCTCCAACGACGGTGCTATTTTGCAGAAATCTGCCGTGCCTGGCTGGTTATTACTACTCGGTGGTGGCGGTATCGTTCTGGGTCTTGCAACCTACGGCTTTAAGGTAATCGCGACGATCGGCCGTAAAATCACCCACCTGACCCCTAGCCGCGGCTTTGCTGCTGAATTGGGTGCCGCCACAACCGTGGTAATCGCATCCGGCACAGGTTTACCAATCTCCACTACTCACACGCTGGTGGGTGCGGTATTAGGGGTCGGCTTGGCGCGAGGTATTTCTGCCCTGAACATGCGTATGATCCGCACCATTTTTGCCTCCTGGATCATCACCCTGCCAGCAGGTGCTGGCTTGGCCATCATCTTCTTCTTTATGTTTAAGGGGATGTTCAGTTAAAGTAAGGCATGACTGACTCGCTGCCAACACTTCTAAAATTGATGCAGCAACTGATCGAGACCCCCTCGGTCAGTTGCACGTCACCCAGTATTGACCAAAGCAACCGCGCGGTTATCGACCTGCTTGCCGGCTGGCTTGAGGATCTGGGTTTTAACTGTGAAATTTGCCCTATCCCCGGGCATCCTGACAAAGCTAACCTGATCGCTACGCTTGGCGCGGGCCCCGGCGGACTGGTATTAGCCGGTCACACCGATACCGTGCCCTTCGACGAACAGCTCTGGCAGCACAACCCGCTCGGCATGACCGAGCATAACGAACGACTCTATGGCCTTGGCACCAGTGACATGAAGGGGTTTTTCCCGATTGCCATTGAGGCAGCAAAGAAGTTTCTCGACACCCCTCTCAAGCAACCGCTCATCATTCTCGCTACCGCCGATGAGGAAAGCTCCATGGCTGGCGCCAAGGCGCTGGCAGAAATGGGCCGCCCGGTAGCTCGTCACGCTATTATCGGCGAACCCACCGGCATGCGCCCCATTCGCATGCATAAGGGTATGATGATGGAGGCGATTCGCTTACAGGGCAAATCTGGTCACTCCTCCAACCCAGACTGGGGAATAAACGCTCTGGATGCCATGCACGATGTCATGACAGAGCTAAAAACTTTTCGCCAGCAGCTGCAGCGCCATTACACCAACAGTCATTTTGATGTCAGCTTCCCAACACTGAACCTGGGCTGCATTCACGGCGGCGATAATCCCAACCGTATTTGCGGACACAGTGAACTACAATTTGATCTACGCCCATTGCCCGGCATGATGCTGGATGACCTGCGAGCGGAGATCGAACAACGTCTGCGCCCGGTTGCCGACCTACATCGAGTGGAATTTGAGATGCAAACGCTATTCGGCATCCCCTCTTTTGAAACCGATGCCAGTCGTGACATTGTCAAAATAGCGGAAAAGCTCACCGGCCATAACGCTGGCAGTGTTAATTTCGGCACCGAAGCGCCGTTTCTCACTGACATGGGGATGGATACCATTGTACTGGGGCCCGGCGATATTGATCAGGCTCATCAACCCGACGAATATTTAGCAATCGACCGGATTAAGCCTACAATTGGCCTGTTGGAAGAAATGATTAAACGTTTTTGCCTTTAATTATTGGACTGACAAATACGGTATTTTCGCGGGGGCAAGCAGCGCACGCAGAACCCCATTGTATATACAAGACATCGGGCTTCGAGTGCCGGACTGACACCGCCATCGCGGACATTGTGCCCCTCGGGGGTAAATAGCGCTTTTGGACAAACTATGAGTAGAAACACCAAAGCTTACGTAAACTGGTTCCGGAACTCCGCCCCCTACATTCATGCCAATCGAAACAAAACGATGGTATTGATGCTGGGTGGAGAAGCCGCACAACATGGCCATTTTAATGACATCATCCACGATATCGCCCTACTGCATAGCCTGGGCGTAAAGCTGGTGATTGTGCAGGGCTCCCGCCCTCAAATTGATCAGCGCCTACAGGCAGCTGGCATTAAAAGCGAGTTTCATCGCGACCTGCGTATCACGGATCAAGCATCGCTGGATTGTGTAAAAGCAGCGACAGGCTCATTGCGTTCAGAAATTGAAGCTCTGCTTTCCATGGGGCTGGCCAACTCACCCATGCACGGCGCACGTTTACGTATTGCCAGCGGCAACCTGATTACCGCCAAACCGGTGGGCATCCTGGACGGCATTGATTTTCAATTCACCGGTGAAGTACGCCGTGTTGACTGTGAGGGCATCCGCCACCAGCTCGACGATGGTTCCATTGTTTTATTACCGCCACTAGGCTACTCCCGTACTGGCGAAGTCTTCAACTTATCTTCGGAGGATCTTGCCACCGAAGTGGCCATTGCGCTTCAGGCTGACAAGTTGATTCTCATGTACGGCGAACAAGGCGTTATTAATTCCAGTGGCGAGCTGATCCGCGAACTTAATACCGAGGAAACCGAGCAGCTCATCAACGACGAACAACAATGCCTGGAAATTCAACGCCATCTAAAAGCCGCCTATCGGGCCTGCCATGCGGGCATTCAGCGTACTCATCTGGTGAGCTTCGCCGAAGATGGCGCACTACTCTCTGAGCTTTATTCCCGTGATGGTTCTGGCACGCTCGTTACCGTGCAGAGTTACGAACAAATCCGTCCAGCTCAGGCTAGCGATGCAGCAGGCATTATTGAGTTGATTCGCACTCAGGAAGAAAAAGGCGTGCTGGTCAGGCGCTCACGGGAACGATTGGAAAGTGAAATCGAGCAGTTTACCGTGATTGAGCGTGATGACACGATTATCGGCTGCGCTGCACTTTACCCCTTTGAAGATAACACCTCCGCCGAACTGGCATGCGTTGTCGTACACCCGGATTATCAACGCGCCAATCGCGGCGAGCAGCTACTGAATCAGGTTGTTGAACAGGCTCGTCAGCAGAACTTAAAACGTTTACTGGTGCTGACTACACAAACAGCCCACTGGTTTATAGAGCGTGGCTTTGAAAAAACCTCTGTCGACTCGTTGCCGGAAAGCAAACGTTCGCTGTATAACTGGCAGCGCAACTCCAGCGTGTTTGAGCGGGCAATTTAGCTCCGGGGGTTAGCCCATTATTTCTTGCCGCTAATATCGTTTAAAATTTTTGACTTTCCTGAGTCGTTGCAAGCCTCAGGTGGGGCACAAGCGTAGATTGTCGGAGCCTTGGCCTCCCACAAAAGACTGAGTTGCTGAGCGCCCTCTGAAACCTAAAGTCACCGGAAAAACAGCCGAACAGCGGGCTCGCAGAGGGGGCGCAAGAGAGGAAGTTTCCCCTGTCTTCTCTCGCAAACATGCGTAACTTTTTGCTTTACAAGCCTCGCCCTAGTCAGTCAAATAACTTGCCAGGGTTCATAATCCCGTTCGGGTCAAACACCTGCTTGAGACTTTTCAAATAGGCCACCTCCTCGTTACTGCGGCTATAACTCAGCGCACCTTTTTTGGCTAATCCCACACCATGTTCAGCCGACACACTGCCACCAAGTTGCGCAACCACCTCAAAAATATCTTCACTGACACGGCTACAGGTTTCAAAAAATTGCTGCCGTTCCATGTCGTGGGGCTTGAGGATATTCAAATGCAAATTACCATCGCCGATATGACCGTACCAGATAATGTCAAACCGCGGATAATTTTGCGCCACCACCAGCTCAACCCGTAATAAAAACTCCGGCACACGTGACACCTTAACCGACAAGTCATTTTTATAGGGGGTATAGGCCGCCAGTGACTGTGAAATATCTTCACGAAGGCGCCAGAGCTTTTCAGCCTCTTTCGCATCTTGACTGACCACACCATCCAGCAGCCAGCCTTTTTCAACGGCCACATCAAACGCCTGCATCATGCCCTGTTGCACCTCATCGGACAGCGCTTCGTATTCAAGCAACGCATAACAGGGGGCTTGCACCGACATGGGCCGTTTTACCGTACCACCCGCTAACACGTAATTAAGTGCTTTGTCTGAAAAAAACTCGAAGGCCGTTAACTCAATCACCCGCTGAAAATTTTCCAGCAAGGGCATCAAGGCATCAAAACTATTAACAGCTAAAACCATAACAGTGAGGTTTTTCGGCTGTTGTGTGAGCCGCATCGTTGCCTCCGTTACAAAACCAAGCGTGCCTTCAGAACCAATAAACAGATGCCGCAGGTCATAACCCGTGGCGTTTTTTACCAGGCCTTTATTAAACTCAAGAATATCGCCTTTACCGGTCACTACCTTCAGGCCCGCCACCCAGTCACGGGTTAAACCATAGCGAATCACCTTGATTCCACCTGCGTTAGTGGCAATATTGCCGCCAATTTGCGAACTGCCGCTGGACGCAAAATCAACGGGGTAATAAAGTCCCTGCTGAACAGCAAAATGTTGCAGCGTTTGAGTAATCACACCGGCCTCGCAAACCACCGTTCGATCCGTGCCGTTAAAGTCATGTATTTGGTTCATGCGTTCAAAGGACACGACCACTTCGCCAGCGCTCGCCATGGCACCACCACTCAGACCTGTTCGTCCACCAGAGGGAACTAGTTTCAAGCCAAATTGATTCGCAATATGCACCACCTGCTGCACCTGTTCGGTACTGCGGGGAAAAACTACGGCCAGCGGGTCTGGCTCATGTAGACGGCTCCAATCACGGCCATAATCATGCAGTATTTGCTTATCACACCGTAGATGCTGTTCATCAAATATCGTCTGTAGCGCCGCCAGCCCGGCTTGTTGATTCGTCACACTTAATGTCTCTATAGGGTGGTAATGGGGGTTCATTAAAATTGAGTATGGCACCCTCAGCAAATTGTTTTCAATATTTCCTGTAAAAACATCAACTTGCCTACCCCATCTACTGGTCTACGCTTAAAAAGCGGTCATCAACACGCAAACAATAGCCAAGGAGCAACCATGAAAGCATCCGACCTGTTTGTAAAATGCCTGGAATCTGAGGGACTAGAATACATTTTTGGCGTGCCGGGCGAAGAGAATGCCGACTTCATGATGTCTCTGGAACAGTCAGACAAAATTCGCTTTATCCTCACTCGCCATGAACAGGGTGCCGCTTTTATGGCCGAAGTTTATGGCCGACTAACCGGCATGGCGGCAGGCTGTTTAGGCACCCTTGGGCCAGGCGCAACCAATCTGATTACTGGCGTTGCCGATGCCAATATGGATCGCGCCCCGATGCTGGTATTAACCGGCCAAGGGGACACGGCGCGTTTACACAAGGAGTCTCATCAGGTAATGGATGTCGTGGATATGTTCAAGCCCGTCACCAAGTGGGCACACAGCATTATTCACGCCAATACTATTCCGGAAACCGTACGCAAGGCGATTAGGGTTGCCTGCCTGGAAAAACCAGGGGCCGTACATCTGGAACTACCGGAGGATATTGCCAAACATGAAGCCACTCTCCCACCGTTAGTGCGACATCGGGTAAGGCGTCCGGTGGCCGACGATAAAATCGTCGACAAAGCCTTTGCCTTGATTCGCCAGGCCCAGCGCCCGATTATTCTGGCGGGCAATGGCTGCATTCGCCGCCGCGCCAGCGCGCAACTGCGCAAGTTCTGTGAGAAAACCGGCATTGGCGTCATCAATACTTTTATGGCAAAGGGCTGCGTCGATATGGATGCCGATTATTGTCTGTATACCATTGGTCTAGGCGCCAAGGATCGCGTCGCCTGTGGGCTGGACACCGCCGATTTAATTATCACACTGGGCTATGACATGGTGGAGTATCACCCCCAGCTGTGGAACCCCAACGATGATAAGGAGATTATCCATGCCGATTTCCAACCCACTGAGATCGACGCCAGTTACCACCCAGAAACCGAAATCATTGGCGACCTGGCTAACACCCTGTGGATGCTAAACGAGCGTGTTGACGCCATTGGTGGACTACGTTTTGAAGTTAGCCAGCACCGCGCCGTGCGTCGTGAAATGCAGGCCGATTTTCAGGAATACAAGGATGATGACAGTCGCGGCATCATCAAACCACAGAAGGTTCTGTGGGATACACGTCAAGTAATGGGCCCGCATGACATTCTGCTCTCCGATGTCGGCGCCCATAAGATGTGGATCGCCCGCCATTACCAGTGTCACGAGCCCAACACCTGTTTAATTCCAAACGGCTTCTGCTCCATGGGTTTTGCCCTGCCCGGCGCAATTGCTGCCAGCCTGGTGCACCCGGATCGTCGCATCCTGGCTATTAACGGCGATGCCGGTTTTATGATGAATGTGCAGGAAATGGAAACCGCCAAACGCCTCAACAGCAATATCGTTTGCATGGTGTGGGAGGATAACGCCTACGGCCTGATTGCCTGGAAACAGCACACTCAGTTTGGCCGCCATACCGATCTATCCTTTGGCAACCCGGACTGGCTGCAGCTCGCCTCCGCTTTTGGTTGGCACGGTCACTGGGTTGAAAACAGCCTGGAGCTAGCCGGCACGCTGGAAGCAGCGTTCAACGAAGAGGGCCCCAGCCTGGTTGTCATACCCATTGATTACCGCGAAAACACTAAACTCACTGAGAAACTGGGGCAAATTGCTTGCCCTATTTGAGCCAGTACAGGCTTAATTCAGCGCCTGTGAAAGTGCTGATTTAAGGTCAGGATACTTAAATTCAAACCCGGCATCTGTAATGCGCTTTGGCACAACGTGCTGGCCAGTCAAAAGCAGCTGCGACATTTCGCCAAACATGGCTTTAGCGACCACTGACGGCATTGGCAGCAAGGCCGGACGATGCAGCGCATCCGCCAACGTTTTGGTAAACGCTTTATTGCGCACAGCCCCTGGTGACGTCGCATTATACGGGCCAGAGCAGTCAGGGTGCTCCAGCAGCCAGATAATGATGTTAATTAGGTCTTCTCGGTGCACCCAGGTCATCCACTGCTGTCCGCTACCCATCTGACCACCCAGACCAAGCTTAAAAGGCGGTAACATTTTACTGAGAAAGCCACCGCCAGCTCCGACAACAACGCCAATACGCACAATACACACCCTAACGCCCAGCGCCTCTGCCTGTAGTGCCGTCTGTTCCCAACGCTGACAGAGTTCACGCCCAAAATCACTGCTCTGTAGATCTCCCAGCTGGCTATCTTCGTCAACCAGCCTGTCGCCTTGATCACCATAAAAACCAATCGCTGAGGCGTTAATCAGACACCCCGGAGGTTTTGGCATCGCCGCCATGGCATCGAGTAATGCTTGCGTTGTATTCAGCCGACTATCAAGCAACTGTTGTTTGCGTTCCGGCGTCCAGCGCTTAGCAGCGATGGACTCGCCAGCCAGGTTGATAACAGCATCAATACCTTCTTCAGCAGATAAATTATCAAGCGAATTCAAAGACTCGACATCCTCACCACATAACGCATTCACTCTGCCAGCTGGTTGCCGACTATAAACGACCAATTGGTGTCCAGCTTCACGTAGTACCGCACATAACCTGGCACCAATAAACCCCGTACCACCAGTAATTAAAATTCGCATGCTGCCCTCCTGCTGGCGAGGCTTGATATGATCACGGAAACTTACAGAAAGCTAAAACTTCTCTATACTGAAACGTTAAATATCATCATTCGGATCAGGGATATGACCAACCGCCTCTATGGATTGATTCTCACCGCGTCGATTAGTTTCGCCAGCACCAGCTGTTATGCGGAGATATACCGCTGGATTGACGAGCAAGGCAATGTTCACTTTGGTGATAAACCCCACGCGGATAAGCAAGCCACAGATATTACCGGTGATGTTCAATTAAAAAATATCGACCAAAGTGCAGATCGCACACAGCAGAGCCTGCAGCAATTTGACTTGCGCCAGCAAGTGCAATCCGTCGAAACGCAGCAACGGCAAGCCCAGCAACAAAAAAAGGGGCAGAAGCTTAATCAAGCCTGTCACGATGCAAAGCAACGCTTAAAAATTTTGCAAGGGCGTGTGATTTTTGTTGATAAAAACGGCAACGAAATAAAAAGAACGGAACAGGAGCGCCAGCAACGAGCTGACGCGCTACGAAAAAACATTAAAAAATATTGCCGTTAGCAGGCAGGCTCCTAGCTCTTTTTATAGCTGTCCAGGAGGTGTATTGATGCCGACGAGGGGGCTTTAGCCTGGTTCCGGCTATCTACGAGCTTTTGATGACTTTCAGCCAACTCAGCAATATCAACGGGGACACTAATGCCATAGCCCTGGGCATAATCAACCCCAATTTCTGTTAGCTTCGCGCGGATGTCTTCGTCTTCAACAAACTCGGCAATGGTTTGCATACCGGTCACATGGCCAATTTCATTGATCGATTTAACCATGGCATAATCAATCGGATCGTTGACCATGTCTCGCACAAACACACCATCGATTTTTAAATAATCGACCTTCAGGTTCTTCAGATATGCAAAAGAAGAGAGCCCCGTACCAAAATCATCAAGTGCAAATTTACAGCCCTTATCCCGTAACCCATCAATAAATTTAGTTGCGACGGCCAAATTAGAGATAGCAGCCGTTTCGGTAATTTCAAAGCAGATTTTTTTAGGTGGTATATGATAACGATCCAAGCGCTCGATGATGCTCTCCAGGAACCCCGTCTGGGTTAGCGACTGCCCCGACAGGTTAATAGAGCACAACCAGACCTGATCAAGATGATCCGGGTTTTCGTGCAGATACACCAATACGTTTTCAATGACCCAACTATCCAGCTTGGCAATCAAGTCATACTCTTCGGCGGCGGGAAGAAATGCACCGGGAGGAATCAATCCTTCAACCGGATCCACCATTCGCAGCAACACTTCGTAATGCAACCCAACACCGGCCTCATGTTTGACCGGAACAATAGGCTGTGCAAAAAGCGTAAAACGATCCTCCTCAAGCGCCTGATTAATTTTACTCACCCAACGCATTTCACCGTGCAAACGAGAAAACTCTGCCGCACCCTCTTCATATAAGCGTGTGCAGTGTCTACCTGCCGCCTTAGCGGCATAACAGGCAACATCGGCTTTTTTCAATAAATCAATGGTGTCATTTTCACGGCAGTTAATGGCCACAACGCCAATACTCACGCCGACAGAGAAACGCTGCTCTTCCCATTCAAAGCGATAACTTTCAACCAGGCTACATAAGGAGTTAGCAATTTCACTGGCATGTTCCAGGTCGCAGTGTTCCATCAAAATACCAAATTCGTCCCCCCCCAGGCGCGCTAAGACGTCGTGGCGGCGAATACCGCCAGCAAGCACTGCGCTCACTTGTCGAAGCAACTCATCCCCAGCGATGTGTCCGCAGGTATCATTAATTACCTTAAACTGGTCAAGGTCGAGATAGCAAAGCACATGCTCAGCATGATCCATCTGGCTGCTTTCAAGCGCGCTGCGCAGGTGTCGCTCAAACCCCCGGCGGTTTACCAGGCCAGTGAGAATATCGTGGTTAGCTTGATAGGCTAACTCCGTTTCATTCATCAGCAACGCCTGCTCACGCAGCTCTCGCTCTTCGATATCACTGGCAATAATGCCAAGCATACGGTTAATGGTATGCACCAAATCTCGCAGCTCACCGGTCTTTTTAAAGCTTCCCTCAGGAATTCGGTGTTCATGAGGGTTTTTAATGTCCACAGCTGCCAACCGGTTACTGATCGCAACCAAGCGTTTCGTAATAGTGTGGTGGAAGACAAAAATCAGGATAAAAGATAATAAGAAATTACGAACAAAGCCCGATGCGATCACTAAGACCGAGCGATCCATAAAGCCCTGCGCAGCCAGCACTGGATCAACCACCAGCTCTAACGTACCCAGCAACTCACCCGTCTCTAACTGCAGTTGAGAGACAAAGGTCTTGTTTTCGCCAAACAATTGGTAGCGTGCATCATCAGCAACGCCCTCGGGAACGCCCTTCCCCAAACTGGCTAGCTCTAACCCCTCTTCGTTGCTAATTGAGGCATGAACAACCGGGTAATACTGCAAAACCCCTCTAACCACCTCCTGTGCAGCAGGCGAGTCAAGGTGGAAAGTCGCATCAGCGGCAGCAAATTTACTTGCTTCAAGCACTTCATTGGCAAACTTTTCAACTGCATCGGTTTCACGCGAGTAGTCAACAGCAATCTGAATAACACTCAACAGCATGCCAACAATAAACGCCACGATCACGCAGTTACGTGCCTGAATAAATGACAGGCGACTAAACCACGAGCGTTTTACGGTATCATTCATTGTCTTTTCCGCCGTTGCGCTGCTGCGCGCTCAGCCATCGCCTGCTTCCACAGCAAATCAAAGCCATTTCTAGTTCTACGATCAAGCTCTGGCATGAGCACAAACATTTCATTTGAGGAGGTCGCATTATCAAGCCCAACCGTTTCAATCATTTCCTGCGTTAATAACGCCTTTGTCTTGGCGTTAACAGGTCGAGCTGACAAACCTTTCACCAGCACCTCTGCCTGAAACTCAGGGCTCAGCGTGTAGTTAATCCACTCTTCCGCAATACGCCTTAACTGCGGACGATCCTTAAGTGTATGACTGATTACAAAGTTATCAATCCAACTCGGAAACTTTTCCTCAAGCGGTGCCCACTTCCAATTTTCACCGCGCGCCTTTAATTCAGGTAAAGAAAATCCCCAAGATGCGGCTAACGATTTATTGTTGAGGTCATCCGCTGTATCAACCCCCATCCACAACCCGTTACTATAGGTCGCCAGGTGCGCCAGCATTTCACGAAAGGTTTGATTATTCAGCCGATCAAAACTCTTTAAGTCACTTTCGCTGTAACCTTGAGCAAGAGCCGTTATATACACATTATGCTCCCCCAGATCCGCGACCATAAATTGATCCTGGTACTGGGGTGACCAAAGCACTTGCCAGCTGGTCGGCGGCTGCGCCACCTTTTCAGTATTATAAATCAACCCATAAGGGCCCCAGGCAAAGGGCGCACCATAGGCTTTTCCCTCATAAGTTAAGTGATCAAGGTGTTTGAAACCTTCCCTCAAGTCAGCATAATTGGGAATATTGTCGAGGTTCAGCGGCAGCAGTAGCCCCAAGTCAAACATACGAAAACGCGAGTCGTTAATACGATTGTGCGCTGGGCTTAATATATCGGCCTTTTTGAGGCGTAGCGCTGTATAGCAATCCTCCGTTTCAGCGATATAACTCACCTCCATATGCAGCTCAACACCGTACTTTTCCAGCACAAGCCGTTGAAAAGCCTGTCGTTGAGCAACCGGCGCATAGCCTTCCCAAACCAACATCCGCAAAATCTGCGGTTCGGCAGCCACTGGCGGCGTTAAAGCTAATAGCGGAAACACAAGCCAACAGAGCCTGCGAAGCTTTATGAGAAGATCACTTATCGTCATTATTATTACTGGCCAATCAGCACGTCTGAATTGTGTTTGCCTTACTCTCCCTGGATGGACACAGATCGCGATCATGCCCGAAAAAGTGATATACCCTCTAGTCAGCCTAGCCAAAATACAGGGCTTTTCAAGCCTTCAAAACGCTTTACTAGCATCAATTACACCGATGCATTCGCCCACAATAAAAAAGGAGCCTAGGCTCCCTTTTTATTTTATTTAACTACTAGCACGCCCTAGAGTGCGCGAAGGTTAATTTCAACACGCCGATTTAGCGCACGCCCGGTTACTGTCGTATTGTCCGCTACTGGGTAACGGGGCCCATAACCCGCTGCAAATAAGCGTCCACCGGCCACACCGCGGCTATTCAAATAATTAGAAACACTCGCCGCTCGTTGTTCACTGAGCCGCTGGTTTAGCTCTACACCACCGGTTGAATCAGTATGTCCGGCAATATCAACACGCGTTTTATTGAATTCCTTAAGCACCACCGCCACCGAATCCAATGTCGAATAAAACTGCGTTTTGATTTCTGATCGTCCCGTATCAAAGGTGATATTACCCGGCATAATCAGTTTAATCTCATCACCTATCCGCTGCACACGAACACCGGTACCTTCAAGCTGTTGTCGCAAAGCGGCTTCTTGACGATCCATATAATAACCAATGCCGCCGCCCACAGCAGCGCCACTGGCAGCACCAATCAACGCTCCTTTCTCTCGGTCATCATGGTTAGCCAGCGCGCCAAGGATTGCGCCACTCACTGCACCAATCCCAGCCCCTTTCGCTGTATTGCTGGTTTTTTGCTCGCCAGTGTAAGGGTCAATAGACGTACACCCCGTCACCAAGGTGGCCGCTAGAATCAATCCTAATAATTTTTTCTTCATACACGCTCCCGTTGCAGTTGCCATATTTTCAAGTGTCTATAGACAGTAAAAATCCGGGATAACTCCCGATCAATTGTAACCTTAGGCTCTGTTATTACACAGATACTGATCCAGATAAGCAAACACCTGCGCACGTATCTCCTCGGACTCGTTAACGAGCTGATGTCGCGCTTCAGGGATAAAATGCACCTTCGGATCCTGAAAGTTACGCTTTATCATTTTCAAATTATATTGCCAATCAATGGTCTCATCCTCCCCCCCCTGAATCACTACGGGTGACAACTCAAGACGTACCCGCTTAAAGCGCCCGACCCAGCGAATTAGCGCGCCTATCCAGCTGGCCGCAACACGCCGGTTTTGCAACGGATCGTCATATTCTACAAATTCCACAAAGGCCTGATCGTGGGACGATTCAACAAAACTGCGCTCAACACTGCGAACAAAGAAGCGCATGGTATGGTACATAAATAATAACTTCGACCACTTCACAGGGCGAACCAGTGGTGCCAGCAACAAAATGGATGCAAAGGGGTTCGCTGCTTTGCTAAAGCGTTGTTCAGCAAGGTACTCCATAATGATAGCGCCGCCTGTGCTGCTGCCCGCAACATGTAAGGGGCCTGGTGACCGCTTAGCTAAATCAACGTAATGTGACAAAACCTGCACATATTCAAGAAAGTCATCAATCTCTCCTTCTCCCCCAGTAGAGAGACCATGCCCTGGCAGATCATAGGTCAGCAGTGCATAGTTTCGTTGCAGGCAATATTCAATTAAATGCCGATACAGTCCACTGTGATCAAAGTAACCATGTAACGCGAGCACCGTACCACACGGCTTGTCACTGGGCTGATAGTAATGCGTAGCCAATTGGTAGCCATCAACAACCTGGTAACCAAAACGATGTCGCATCGCTGGAAACTGGTCACTAAAATCAAGCCCATAATGACACAAATAGTCAGCTTCTATTGTTGTCAGTGGCGAAGCATCATCAAAATCAAATTCCCGCCACTGTGCCTGGATAGCGGCACGGCTCCAGCTATATTGTTTTTTTTGCTCGTCTGCAATCATTCAATCAGCATAGCAAAAACCCACAAAAAAACCGCAGACTGATAACCAGACTGCGGCTTATATTTATTACCCAGACCGTTAACTGTCTTAGCTTTGCTGAGCACGAGCCTCCAGCATAGCCACCGCTGGCAGTTTTTTACCCTCAACATACTCGAGGAAAGCACCACCACCCGTTGAAATATAGGAAACCTGCTGTTCAATACCGTACTTATCTACCGCTGCCAGTGTATCGCCGCCACCGGCAATGGAGAAACCGTCACTGTCAGCAATGGCGCGTGATAAAACTTCTGTACCATGACCAAACTGGTCAATCTCAAACACACCCACAGGGCCGTTCCAGATGATTGTCCGCGCAGTTTTCAACATGTCGGCCAGCGCTGCCGCTGAATCCGGGCCAATATCCAGAATCATGTCATCCTCAGCCACATCCCCGGCTGCCTTAATGGTAGCTTCAGCGGACTCACTGAACTCCTTAGCAACCACCACATCTGTCGGAATCGGCACATTGGTTTTTGCCATCAAGGCTTTCGCATCAGCAATTAAATCATGCTCACAAAGCGACTTACCTACCGGGTGTCCAGCCGCGGCCAAAAAGGTATTGGCAATACCACCACCAACGATCAATTGATCCACAACACCTGACAGAGACTCCAGCACCGTCAATTTAGTTGAAACCTTTGAACCTCCGACAATTGCAACCATCGGGCGGGCAGGCTCAGACAAAGCTTTCTCCAAGGCATCCAGCTCCCCCGCCAGCAGCGGGCCAGCGCAGGCGATCGGGGCAAATTTACCAACACCATGGGTCGATGCCTGGGCGCGGTGCGCGGTGCCAAAGGCATCCATCACGTAGACGTCACACAGTTTGGCCATTTGCTGTGACAAGGCATCATCATTGGCCTTCTCTCCCGTGTTAAAACGTACGTTTTCAACAACCACAACTTCGCCTTCGGCAACGTCGACACCATTTAGCCAATCACGCTCCAGTCGCACCGGCTTACCCAACAACCCACTCAAATGATCGGCTACCGGTGCCATGGAAAACTCTTCCTGCTCCTGCCAGCTCAAACCTTCCTTTGGGCGACCCAGGTGAGACATGACAATCACCTTGGCACCGGCTTGCAGAGCATGTTCAATAGTCGGCAGTGAAGCTCGAATACGCGCATCACTGGTCACCTTGCCATCTTTAACCGGCACGTTGAGATCTTCACGGATCAGTACACGTTTTCCAGCCAAATCCAAATCGGTCATTTTTAATACGTTCATGGCGTTTCTCTCTTAACTCAATTCTTAAAGGTTTTTTAACTGACAGGCAACATCCAGCATACGGTTAGCAAAGCCCCACTCGTTATCAAACCAAGCCATCACTTTCACCAATCGACGGTCACTAACACCGGTCTGACTACCATCAACAATGGAGGAGCGGGGATCGTGATTAAAGTCACAGGAAGCTAATAGCTCTTTCGTAAACCCTAACACCCCCGGCTGGCTTTCTGCGGCGGCTTGCAGGCGTTGATTGACCTCGTCCACCGAGGTATCCCGCGACATCAGCATGGTCAAATCCATAATGGAGACGTTAACTGTCGGCACCCGCATGGCGGTAGCAATAAACTTATCCGCATATTGCGGCAGGATACGCGAAATTCCCTTCGCCAAACCGGTTTCCACCGGGATAATCGAACTGCTGGCACTGCGTGTGCGGCGTAGATCTGTATGGTGGTAGGCATCAATCACAGGCTGATCATTCATCGCCGAGTGAATAGTGGTGATATGGCCGGATTCAATACCAATGGCTTCACCCAGACACTGAATCACCGGAATAATACAGTTGGTGGTACAGGAGGCGTTGGAAATAATGCGGTCTTCTGGTTTCAGGCTTTGGTGGTTAATCCCATAAACAATGGTGGCATCCACATCGGGTTCCGCCGGATGGGAAAACAGTACTCGCCTTGCGCCCTGCTTCAGGTGTTGCTCGCCCGCAGCGCGATCTGAAAACACCCCGGAGCACTCCAGCACCAGGTCAATATCCAGCTCTTCCCAGGGCAAATGATCCAACTCAGTCTCATGGGTAACACGGATATCATCGCCATTAACCCGCAGACCATCACCCAGCGCCTCCACCTGGCCGGCAAAACGGCCATGGGTGGAGTCATATTTAGTCAAATGGACGATGGTTTCCAGATCCGCGGGCTCATTAATGGCAACAAGCTGCAGGCCATCGCAGTGCGGCGATTCATACAGCGCACGCAGCACACAACGGCCAATACGGCCATAACCATTAATGGCAATGCGGTAAGCCATCTTTATACCAGTTCGCGAACCGCTGCAGCAACGTTATCAACGGTAAAGCCAAAGTGCGCCATTAGTTCGCCGCCCGGCGCAGACTCGCCGAAGCTGGTCATACCGATAATGCGGCCATTCAGGCCCACATATTTATACCAGTAATCCGCATGCAACGCTTCAACCGCTACACGGGCTGATACACTGGCTGGCAATACGCTTTCACGATAAGCCGCATCCTGAGCATCAAACACGTCAGTGCTAGGCATGGAAACAACACGCACGGCAACACCTTCGCCCTGTAGTTTCTCCGCGGCCTGCATCACAAGGCCAACCTCTGAGCCCGTCGCAATCAAAATCGCCTGAGGGGCAGTGTCACTATCCAGCAACACATAGCCACCGCGTTTCACGGCATCAACCTGCTCGGCACTCCGCGGCATCACGTCCAGGCCCTGACGAGAGAAAATCAACGACGTTGGACCATTGGCACGTTCAATAGCAGCCTGCCAAGCCACGGCTGACTCGACAGTATCACAAGGGCGCCAAGTAGACATGTTGGGTGTCGTGCGTAAAGACGCAACCTGCTCAACCGGCTGGTGAGTTGGGCCGTCTTCGCCCAGACCAATAGAATCGTGGGTATAAACAAAAATAGAACGTTGCTTCATCAACGCCGCCATGCGTACCGCATTACGGGCGTATTCCATAAACATCAGGAAGGTACCGCCGTAGGGGATAAAACCACCATGCAGGGCAACACCATTCATCGCCGCCGACATACCGAATTCACGTACCCCATAAAACACATAGTTACCGCTGGCATCATCGGCCGTCAGCGGCTTGCTGCCGCTCCAATTGGTCAGATTAGAATGCATTAAATCAGCGGAGCCACCCAGTAATTCAGGCAACATAGGGGCATACGCTTCAATACTATTCTGAGAGGCTTTTCGCGTTGCCACCTTCTCAGCAGCCTGTTGAGCACCTGCAATATAATCCTGAGCCTTAGCGGCAAAATCAGCGGGTAAATCCCCCTTCATGCGACGTTCGAACTCAGCCGCTTCGGCGGGGAAAGCGGCCTGATAATCGGCAAAACGCTGCTGCCAGCTATCCTCTTGCTGCTGTCCGCGGTCGCGACCATTCCAGCTGGCATAAATATCTTCAGGTACCTCAAAGGCATCGTACTGCCAGCCCAACTGTTCGCGGGAGGCCTTAATTTCATCGCCACCCAGTGGCGCACCGTGTACGCCTTCAGTGCCCTGCTTGTTGGGAGAACCAAAACCAATCACCGTCTTACAACAAATAAGCGTTGGGCGGGCCGAGTCAGCCCGGGCCGCCTCAACGGCCGCAACTAACTGTTCTGGATCGTGGCCGTCTACCTCTGGAATGACTTGCCAGCCATAGGCTTCGAAACGTTTAGGGGTATCGTCAGCAAACCAGCCTTCAACCTGACCATCAATGGAAATACCGTTGTCATCATAAAAAACAACCAGCTTTCCAAGCCCCAACGTGCCCGCCAGCGAGCAGACTTCGTGAGACACACCTTCCATCAAACAACCGTCACCGGCAAATACATAGGTGAAGTGATCAACAATACTGTGACCCGGCTTGTTAAATTGTGCCGCCAACGTTTTTTCCGCCATCGCCATACCAACACCGTTGGCCAGGCCCTGCCCCAACGGACCAGTGGTTGTTTCCACGCCCGGCGCATATCCGTATTCAGGGTGACCCGGCGTTTTGGACCCCATTTGACGGAAGTTTTTTAGATCATCGATGCTTAAATCGTAGCCACTCAGGTGCAACAGAGAGTACAGCAGCATGGAGCCATGCCCATTAGACAGAACAAAGCGATCCCGATCAGCCCAGTCAGGATTCGCAGGATTGTGCTTGAGGTAATCATTCCAGAGGACCTCTGCAATATCGGCCATACCCATAGGCGCACCGGGGTGGCCGGAGTTGGCCTGTTGCACGGCATCCATACTGAGAGCACGAATGGCGTTGGCTAAGCGAAAACGGGGGGATACGGACGATGACATGTTAACTACCTCTGGTATTTTGCCGCCAGTTCTGGCGCCTCTGTTTGCAAGGCGCGTATTTTCCCCTAACCGACGCTCAGCTTCAAATCTATTTCGCCGCTAATTGGCTGAAAACAAAATATTTTACCAGCTATATCAAAATATTTTGATATAGATTTGATCAACACTGATTTAGCGTCTATAGTTGCTCACTATGTCTAAAGCTACCTCTCGACAACTAAACACCCCACCAAGCACTCTGTCTTCGCCTAACCTTGCTCTGGCCTGCAAAGCGGCTTCCGATCTATTGCGCTTGCGAATTCTGCGTGTTCTAAAAGCAGAATCCTTTGGTGTCCTGGAGTTGTGCCAAATTTTAGACTTGGCTCAGTCTAAACTCAGCCACCACCTCAAAGTGTTAGCCAACGCCAATCTGGTCGCGACCCGTCGAGAAGGCAACTCAATCTTTTATCGTCGTCCGTTACTGGATCTTGACGCACCGCTTTCTGACTTTATTCAGGCGCTCTTTACCAATCTGGATAACGAACCACTTGATGATCAGCTGACCGCTCGTATCACAGAGATCAAAGCCGAACGCTCGCTACTCTCTTTGGAATTTTTTTCGAAAAACGCGGGAAAGTTCAGCGAAATGCAGGAGTTAATCACCGAAAACTCTCAATATGTCAGAAATGCTACCGACCTCGTCAAGCTAACCGGCTTACCCGATAACGCCACAGCCATCGAAATCGGTCCCGGTGAAGGCCATTATTTACCACTTCTCGCCGAGCGTTTCCGCCAGGTACACGCCATTGATAACTCGCCTGCCATGTTGGCACAGGCACGGCAACTTGCCGCAGACAAACAGTTAACGAACGTTAACTTTATTCTCGGTGAAGCCAGTGCAGCTATCCAACAGCAAATTACCGCTGAACTGGTGGTGTGCCTGATGGTGCTTCATCACGTTCCTTCGCCACAGGTCATCTTTGAGCAAACCTCACAACTGCTAAACAGCGGGGGGTTCATGCTGATAGCAGAGCTCTGTCACCACGATCAAGCCTGGGTAAAAGACAGCTGCGGCGACCTCTGGATGGGCTTTGAACCCGAAGATTTAAAACATTGGGCACAAACAGCCGGTTTAACCGCCGTGCAGGATTTATTTCTGGGCCTACGCAATGGTTTCCAGATCCAGTTACACCTTTTTAAGAAAGTTAACTCAATAGGACATTAACACCATGAGCAACTACTCTGTTTTCACCTCTGAGTCTGTATCCGAGGGACACCCGGATAAAATGGCCGACCAGATCTCTGATGCGGTTCTGGATGCGATTCTAACCGACGACCCAAATGCCCGCGTTGCTGTAGAGACGCTGGTAAAAACAGGCATGGCCGTCATCGCTGGTGAAGTTCGCACCAACACCTACATCGACCTCGAAGACCTGGTACGCCAGGTGATACTGGATATTGGTTATAACAGCTCAGATGTTGGCTTTGACGGTGCTTCCTGTGCCGTACTCAACGCAATTGGCAAACAGTCCCACGACATCGCAATAGGGGTTGATGAGGGTGACCAAAAAGAGCTGGGAGCCGGTGACCAAGGTCTGATGTTCGGCTACGCCACCAACGAAACTGAGGTACTGATGCCCGCGCCAATCAGCTACTCACACCGCTTGGTTGAGCGTCAGGCGCAGCTACGCAAAAATGGTGTTTTGCCATGGCTACGCCCGGACGCCAAAAGCCAGGTGACCATGCGTTACGAAAACGGCAAACCCGTTGGCGTTGATGCGGTAGTCTTATCGACTCAACACAGCCCGGAAATTTCGCTTCCCGACCTGCAGGAAGCGGTGATGGAAGAAATCATCAAACCGGTACTGCCTGCCGAGTGGCTAACCAGCAACACCCTGTATCACATCAACCCAACCGGTCAGTTCATCATCGGCGGCCCAATGGGCGACTGCGGCCTGACTGGTCGTAAAATCATTGTTGATACCTATGGCGGCATGGCTCACCACGGTGGTGGCGCCTTCTCCGGCAAGGACCCCTCAAAAGTAGACCGCTCGGCAGCCTACGCAGGCCGCTATGTGGCTAAAAACATTGTTGCCGCTGGCTTGGCTGATCGTTGTGAAATCCAGGTTTCCTACGCCATTGGCGTTGCCGAACCAACCTCCATCAGCATCAACACCTTTGGCACCGGCAAACTGAGTGACGAGGCGATTGTCACACTGGTTCGCAAACACTTTGATCTACGCCCTGCCGGCCTGGTAGAAATGCTGGATCTGAAGCGCCCAATCTATCGAGCAACTGCGGCTTACGGTCACTTTGGTCGCGAAGAGCCGAACTTCACCTGGGAGCGCACCGATAAAGCCGATGCGTTGAAAGCGGCGCTGTAGAAAACTGCCCGCCGAACAAGTACATCAAACGAAATTTAAATTTTAGGACATCACCATGACCGACTATAAAGTAGCCGACATTAATCTGGCCGAATGGGGCCGCAAAGAAATCGACATTGCCGAAACAGAAATGCCTGCACTGATGGCACTACGCGCCAAATATGCTGGTGAGCAACCGCTGGCTGGCGCGAAAATCCTCGGCTGTATTCACATGACCATTCAAACTGCGGTACTGATCCAAACCCTTGAAGCGCTGGGTGCTGAAGTTCGCTGGACCTCCTGCAACATATTTTCCACACAGGATCAGGCTGCGGCTGCAGTTGCTGCCAACGGCACACCGGTTTTTGCCTGGAAAGGTGAAACAGAAGAGGAATACGAGTGGTGTCTGGAGCAGCAAATCCTTAAGGATGGTCAACCCTGGGACGCCAACATGGTGCTGGATGACGGCGGCGACTTAACCGCTATGCTGCATGACAAATACCCTCAGGTGCTGGAAAACATTCACGGTATCACCGAGGAAACCACCACCGGCGTTCACCGTCTTTACGACATGCTGGAAAAGGGCGAGCTGAAAGTACCTGCCATTAACGTTAACGACTCGGTTACCAAGTCTAAAAATGACAATAAGTACGGCTGTCGTCACAGTCTCAACGACGCTATTAAACGAGGCACCGACCACCTGCTGTCTGGCAAAAAAGCACTGGTAATCGGCTACGGCGATGTGGGCAAGGGCTCAGCGCAGTCATTGGCCCAGGAAGGCATGATTGTTAAGGTTTCTGAAATCGACCCAATTTGTGCGATGCAAGCCTGCATGGACGGCTTTGAAGTTGTGTCGCCCTACATTGACGGCATTAATACCGGCGAGTTGAGCTGCATTAACCACGATCTATTAGGCAAAACAGACCTCATCGTCACCACCACTGGCAACATGAACGTCTGTGACAAGAACATGCTGCAAGCGCTCAAAAACGGCGCGGTGGTATCCAACATCGGTCACTTCGATAACGAAATCGACACCCAGTTCATGCGTGATAACTGGGAGTGGGACGAAGTAAAACCACAGGTTCACAAAATCTATCGTGACCGTGTCAGCAATGACCATCTGATTTTGCTGTCTGAAGGCCGTCTGGTAAACCTGGGCAACGCTACCGGTCACCCATCCCGTATCATGGACGGCTCTTTTGCCAACCAGGTGCTTGCGCAAATGTACCTATGGGATCTGAAGTTCGCCGACCAAAATGATGCTCGCAAGGCGGAATTACTGTCCGTAAAAGTACTGCCTAAAAAGCTGGACGAAGAGGTGGCTGCGCACATGGTCGCGGGTTTCAATGGTGTGATGACTCAGCTCACGCAAGAGCAAGCCGACTACATCAATGTGCCTCAGCAAGGTCCATTTAAGGGCGACGCCTACCGCTATTAATCGATGATTGGTTAGTACACACCCAAAAGGGCCTGTATCGCAGGCCCTTTTTTATTTCTATAACGGCTACCATTTCGAGTCACAATAGAAGTCTTTATACTTTCCCTTTTCGTTTCGAACAAAGCTTAACGCCTATGCGCATCCCAAGAATATTTATCGATCTGCCGCTCAACGAACACCAGCAAGTCGAACTGCCTCGCGAAACCAGTCATTACTTAAACAGAGTATTACGCCTGCCTGTCGATGCTCAACTGCGAGTATTCAATGGCCAGGGTGGGGAGTATCAGGCGCAAATCTGCGCAGCCAACAAAAATGCAGTAAGCCTCGCTATCGGAGCATTCAGCGCCGAGGACAACAGTTCCCCTCTCCATATTCACTTGGGTATCGCCCTGTCCAAGGGCGACCGCATGGACTTTGTTGTGCAGAAAGCGACTGAGCTAGGCATTAAGGAAATATCACTTCTCTATAGCGAGCGCACGGAGGTGAAACTCAAGGGTGACCGTGAAGAGAAGCGTCTTCAGCACTGGCAAAAAGTCGCGATTAGCGCCTGTGAACAGTGCGGCAGCAATCATGTACCAACAATTCATGCTCCCACTCCCCTTAACCAGTGGCTCGAAGAGCGCCACGAAACAGTAAAGCTGATTATGCAGCCCGGCACCGACCAGCCATTCAAGCAAGACAATCCCGGCAAGGTTGCGCTGCTGGTTGGACCTGAAGGTGGATTTTCTGAGTCAGAGGTAAATGCCGCCAACCAGGCAGGCTTTAACAATCTCAGCCTGGGCCCGCGAATTTTAAGAACAGAAACAGCGCCGCTTGTGGCAATCAGTATTTTGCAGCACCACTGGGGGGATTTACGTTAGCCTTTATGAAGCTGCATCACCCGCTATTCAGCAACTTCGTGAATACTCTGCAAACGTTCCTCGATGTAGGCCAGGTTAGGAATACTTGCTTGTTCATCATTCACACGAACAGCGGCAACTTCAGCCTCGCTAAGCTGAGCACTTTTCATCTCCAGGTCTTGCTCACCCACGGTTAAACGGCGCGGCTGGTCCTGGATCAACATACCCCAAAAACTTTGTTGCTCGTTATCAGTACTGCGATTAAAAACCGCAATGCAGGCCTGCTCAGAGTGTTTTTTCAAGCTTCCGCCTGACAGGTTTTCAAAACAGACCACCGGAATACGCATATTACGCCAGTACTTGTGCCCCAGCACCCAGCGCTCTTTGTGAGATTCCACAATCATGCCACCAAACGGTGTAACGTCCGCCAGCAGGTTATCCGGCACTAATAGCTGCCGATCCTGCAAGCTGATCAATGCGCTCAATACACTGTTCTCACTCATGTCCAATTCCTTAAATTTATGCGTTTTCTATTTCAAAAACAGCACCAGTCAACTCGCTGATCCCTTCCAGCAAATCTGGCTCCTGAAATGGTTTACCCATAAACTTATTCACACCAATCTCACGAGCGCGGGCCTGGTGTTTGTCACCGGTACGCGAACTAATCATGATGATTGGCATATCCTTTAGGGCTTCATCATGACGCACCAGCGATGCCAATTCGAAACCATCCATACGCGGCATTTCGATATCCAGCAACATAATATTCGGCACCACTTCCTGTAGCTTGGTCATGGCCTCAACACCATCTTTAGCAAGAATGACCTCCATGCCATGGCGCTCCAACAGGCGCGAAGCCACTTTACGCACTGTTACCGAGTCATCGACAACCATAACCTGCATTCGGCCACCCGTCGTGGCAGGTAAGGACTGTTCTTCGACTGACTCAATACCCTCTTTGGCAAGATGCTCACGAATCATTGCAGCCATATCGAGAATCAACACAACTCGACCATCACCCAGAATCGTCGCACCGGACATGCCCGGCACATTCCGGAACTGACGCCCCAACGGCTTAACCACCACTTCGCGACTACCGCTAATACTGTCCACCTGTACGGCAATAGCGTGATCACTTGTTCGAACCAAAATCACCGGCAGTGGTAAAACGCCGCCCTGTGGCTGGTAACCGTGGGCACGTTCAACAAAACCGCCGAGATAATGCAGGTCATATTTAACACCGGCATACTCAAAATCCGGCCCGTCCTCTTTGAAATACTCTTCCAACTCGTAGGGATTTACCCTTACAACCCCCTCAATAGAACTCAGCGGCAATGCAAATACATCCTCACCAACATTCACCATCAACGCCCGGCTGATAGAAACAGTAAAGGGCAGTCTTACCGTAAATAACGTCCCTTTCCCTGGTTCAGAGTCAATCGCAACACTTCCGCCCAGCTGGCGAATTCCGCTATTAACAACATCAAGTCCAACGCCACGACCAGAAATCTGCGTAACCTTTTCAGCAGTGCTAAACCCCTGATGCAAAATGAATTGTAAAATTTCACGATCGGTCAGTTTCGCATCCGCGGCCATTAAGCCCCTTTCAATTGCTTTAGCTTTAACCTTTTCAATAGCAACGCCGGCACCGTCATCCTGCAGTTTCAGGACAATATCACCGCCATCCCGGCTCAAGCTCAATGTCACTTTCCCAGTGCTTGATTTACCCGCCGCCTGGCGCGCTTCTGCTGTCTCCAGGCCATGATCAACCGCGTTACGGAACATGTGTTCTAACGGTGCTGTCATCTGCTCCAGCAACGAACGGTCAAGCTCTGTTTCGGGGTTTTTAAACTCTAACTCAACACGTTTATTCAGCTCGCCACTAACTTGACGAACCAGGCGTCGCAAACGCGGTACCAACCTTGAAAACGGCACCATACGGGCTTTCATGAGTCCTTCATGCAATTCCGTATTGGTTCGTGACTGTTGTAGCAACAAGTTTTCCGTTACTCGTACCTGATCGCGTAGCGTTTCCTTCAGATCCAGCAAATCCGATACTGACTCCATCAAAGCCCGTGACAGCTCCTGCATGCGGCTATAACGATCCATTTCCAGTGGATCAAAGCCTTCGTGCGCGGGACCTTCTCGCTCCTGTCGGAATAAAATCTGAGTTTCAGTTTCATTTTCCATGCGCCGGAGCTGCTCTCGTAGACGCTCAATCGTTGAGCCCACCTCATCAATGGAGTAGCCGTAATTATTGACCTGCTGCTCAATACGTGAGCGCGAGACACTGGTTTCACCGGCAAGATCAACCAAGTGTTCTAAAAGGCTGGCAGAAACACGGACATTATCCTGCGCTGGCTTGCGGGCCTCCAGGTTCGTCACATCGCTCGCAGGCGCAACATTAGGTTCAGGGGCCGTGCTTTCCTCCGCGACAACACTCGCAACAACAGGTTCGCCTATTGCTTGCAGCTCTCGCGCTTCCTTAAGGCTGTTTTCCAACCGCTCTAGCCACTCGGAAAGTTCACTTTGAACTTCATCCTGACTTAAATCGTCAGGGCTAACGCTCGTTAAAATCTCATGGAAAATATGACAAAGATCGCCCGGTTCATTGAGCGAAGATAGATAGGCCGCATCCTGGAAAGCGGTTAAATTAGCGCCAATATCAGCCAATGCCTGTCCAGCATCAGCAGCTGAGCGACTCTCTGTAATCTGGGATAACAGGGTTGCCAACAGTGATTCAGGAGAGTCATGAGGCACCGCGGCATTGTTAGCTCCTTCACTTCGGAATTCACGCACCCGGTTGATAATATCGGTAGCAGGCTCGCAGCGTAATTTAGTACGCAGCTCACCCAACATATCCATGATACGGTCATCACAGGCATGTACGATGTCGTAAAGATCTGCGCTCAGTGGCAGCTTTCCTGCGGCTACATCTTCATAAACAGATTCAAGTTCATGACTCAGGTTTCCCACACCCGTGAGGCCCGCCATGCGCGCACCACCCTTAAGCGTATGGAGACAACGTTGTAGCTCATCTAGCGCACTGGCATCAGCGCTATTATCAATCCATTGTTGTTTTGCGATAGAGGCCTGCTCAAGAATTTCATCCGCTTCTTCAAGGAAAATTTCAATCAGCTCAGCATCCGGCTCTTCATCAACAAAAGTCTCAACCGCGAAATTCACCTCATCAAGATCGGCTATTTCTTGCTGCTGGGAAGCCGCCTCTTCCCTTTTGGACTCCTGTACGGCTGGCTTCAAGTCGCTCACTAAACGAGCAACCAGCTCACTGGTATCGCTAACCATTTGGCTGGCGGCAATTTCATCAAAAACACGAATCAAACCGTCATTGGCATCGTCTAGTGCGCGCAAAGCAGCATCATTTAAATCGATGCGGTGTGCGCCAATATCGGCAAAGGCGGAGGCTAAGGTTACCAATAGCGCATGCAGTGGAGGCAAATCAATATCTACAGCGGCAACACCCAGCTGTTCTGCGTGACGCTGTAATTTGATTAACTCCGGGTCATTAATATCGGCTGTTTCACGCCACTGCTCGTAACCATCGGTCAAGTCACAGATAGCATCAACATGACTTCGAATAAAGCCCTGCGCTTCAGAAACAGCGTCTGCCGCTTCAGAGGCCGTCGCTTCATAGTTTTGGCACATCCGCAGCAGACTTTCAATAAAAGCCTCGCTGCCTTCAATGGGCTGATCCGGGTAATCCGGTAACAATCCAGCGGCATGCGTCATCATGTCATGTGCGGTTCGCAGCGCCTGCTGTATTTCCGCATCAACGGGTTGCTCAGCATTAATCAGCGTTAAAGCAAGCTGTTCTGTCGGTTCGGCAATACTGGCGAATACATCCAACATCGCCATTTTGGCGCTACCCTTAAGTGTATGCAGCGCACGATAGAGTTCATCACTAACCTTAACCGGCTCAGAGGATTGGTCGGCCTCACTAACAAATGCCTGCACAACCGCCAAATGCTGCTCAGCTTCCTTCACAAATAGCTCGTAAAGCACTGCATCAGAGTCATCTTCTTGATCGGCTTGCAGAGAAAGCGCAGAGAAGGCGTCTTCGGCCTCAGCATCGAAATCGTCCGTCGACTCAAGTTCAAAGCCGACCGGCAACTCGACATCCTCTATCGCCATTTCTTCAGACGGTGCTGAAGCTTCCGCTGATTGCTCCAGCTCTACCAATGGCTCCGTATCCAGCTGTTCAAAGGCATCTTCTGCTTCGAGCGCTAACGCCGCTTTTGCTTCGCTATCATCGGCATCAAACAGTTCGTCTGCAGCCACACTATCGAAATCAGCTAGCTCTCCGAGCTCAGAAACATCTGCTTCCGATACCGCTTCCTCAGCTTCTTCAGCCTCCGGTTGCGCCTGCTCAGTAGCGCTCTCTGGCACCTCGCCAGCCGCCAATTTATCCGCTCGCTCTTGCCATGGTTGAACATCAATACTGGACGTCGTACGAGCCTGAAAATGACTCAATAAGTCTGGTAATGCAGGGCGTATCTCATCAACCAATTGCCCAATCGCTGGAGAGGGCGATATTTCCCCCTCAATCAAACGATTAAGCATATTTTCAATAGACCAGGCCAGCTCGGAAATCACATCGGCTTTGACCATCCGACCACTGCCTTTCAGTGTATGGAAAGCTCGGCGCGCCTCTTTCAATGCCTCATCGTTACTGTTGTCCGCAACATAGGCAGGCCAGTGACGGTCAATTTCTTCAAAGACCTCCTTAGCTTCTTCGGTGAAGATTTCTAAAATCTCTTCATCGATGAGGTCGTCTTCATCTTCAACAATCGGGGCAGCCTCGGTTGCTTCTTCAGCAATAGGCTCAAGCTCGTCCTGCTCACCCGCCACAACCCAATCTTCATCAGGAAGTTGCTCGGCAAATTCAGTCGCTGCCGTTTCATTACCACTTTCAGCTTGGTCTGCCACATAATCGGGAGTGACCCATTCCTGCTCATGAAGCGGTATCGTGGTTGCACTGTCCTCTAAATCAACTGATTCATCAGCTAAGCTGTCTGTTTCGCTTTCGGCGGCAACATAGTCCGGCACAACCCATTCGCGTTCATGCAAAGGAACCACATTCGAAACCGGCTCGATTGTTTGAGGGGCATCAATTTCCAAAGATTCGGCAGCACTTTCATCGGTTATGTCGCTACTAACAGGCGGTGTTTCATCATGCTCACTCTGTTCAACCGTTGCCGATTCATCCCAAGCAAATGCATCTTCATAACCCTCAGCGCCTTCAAATTGAGCGTCTTCATTATCAAACCGTACTTCCTCACTCGTGATACCCTCTTTTTGTTCGACGGGGTAACCCAGCTTGGCTATTTGTTGATTCGCTCGCGCTAATACGCCCTGGTTAATCGGCTGCTGGTTAGCAGTGCCTTCCAAGCAAAACTCAACGCTCGCCATCACCTCGGCAAGCGCTTCAATAGCGTCTTCCTCAGGCACCTGCTGCTGAGCAATGATATCGTCCTCAACATACTGAGAAGCGGATAGCACTAACTGCGCAGGCGCAGAAAGGGTTAACATCGACAGACCACCATAGACGCTGCGTAATGTATTAGGTACCGTTTCCAACAAGCTGAAATCCTGATCACCCGCCAGAAAAGCATGCATCATTTCCTTGGCTTGACGCAGGCTAGATAAACTTTCCTTAATGACGACGTCAGCCGCCGCACCAACCAATGCTGAGGGCACAGCATCCTCAACACCCTGTACATGCCCGGTTAATGATTCCAGCTCAGCTTCAACAAACAGCAGCGCTTCAGCCAGCTGCAATAATTGCGGATCTGATATTTCATGCCCCTCTTCCAAACTGTCCGATAAGGCATCCACCTGCTCCTGAACCACCAAACGTGGCGCTTCAAAGTTAAGCATAATGAGCGTACTGGCAATCTGTTTCAGGCTTGGCAGCATGCCACTGGTGTCAACGCTACCTTTATCAGTACTCCGCATATAAAGGTCAACATTATCCTTGAGGCGCTCCAGCTCTTCTCCTAGCGCCGCGGCAACTGTTCTGAAAGTTTCAGGATCTGGCCCGGCTAGCAGGCTGGCTTTTTTGCCGTAGACGTCGCTCAACTCATAGCGGTCGAGATTATAGGCTTGACGAATAGACTGAATATGAGGCCCGCTCTGGCTGCTCTTGGCAATCCAGTACAGCATGCCTTTCATGAGAACAGGGTGCGCCTGTCGATCTAATGCGAAGACACCCGCATGAATAAACTCTTTGATCTCACGCTCAAGACCTCGCAATAAATCAAGTGTTCGAGCATTAAATTCAACGCCTTCAATCAGCAAACTTTCAATAAAGGCGTTGGACACTTCCCAAAGCTGGTTGATCGGGGCGTCCTGACAAGTCTGCTGCAGCCGCGCCAGCACATTAGAAAGGCGCGCTATGTTAAGTTTTATGTCCTCTTTACGGATAAGCCCAATCAATGAAAATTGATAAACTTGGCGCAATTTACGCAGATCCGCCTGGCTAACCCTATCAAAACGCGCTTTAACCTCGGCCGAAGCGCGCTCACGCGGGGCGCCTAGGTCCGGATCAAATAACGTCAACTCGTCAATCGGCTCTTCACCCAACACTTGGCGAATATCATTCACCACCGTGTGTAATAGCGCTGGCGAGTCTTCACCACCGTTTTTAATCCGATTCAGATAGGACGGCATATAAACCAGTGCCTGAGCCAGGGCATTACTCGCCCCATTGCCATCCTCGACTTTTTCGTCAAGCATCGCCTGCAGAAGACTTTCTATCTGCTCAGCCAGCATGATGGCCCCAGGCACGCCGGCCATTTGTAGCGAGCCGCGTACTTGATGTATCGCATCATGGCTCGTCTGAAGATGTGCAGAGACGGCATCTTCCAAGTAGGCTTCCAACGCTTCCTGAGCTTGCTTGAGCGATTGCTCAATATCAGCCTGAACCCAATCGAGATTCATTAAATCATGGGTTTCACCCATAGAGACTCCGTTTTTACTCCAGCCCGTAGATTTTTCTACCGGCATCTTCACATTACAGATCCGCGATCATTAGCCAATATAGGGCTAGCTTCTAGGCAGCAGAAGCGGCTGAACCGGCATCCTGTTTCGTCTTTTGTTCGCTATCCTCGGAAACATCATCATCCAGAACGACATCAACCTCATCGCTGTCCGAACCAGTAGTAACAGACTTAGCGGGAGGCGCCATTTCTGAGGGGGTATCCTCAATTGGCAAAGTAAAGCCCGATACCGAGTTACGCATATCTTTCGCCAGTTCAGCAAGGTTACCAATCGATCCCGCTGTTTCTTGGCTACCCGTTGAGGTTTGTGTGGAAATTTCTTTAATCAAGCCCATGGTGCTAGCGATTTCAACCGCCGCTTTAGATTGCTCACCAGCCGCACTGGAGATGTCCTGAATCAATTGCGCGAGGCTATTAGAAACCTCCTCAATTTCTTCCAGTGCCACACCTGCATCCTGAGCAAGGCGAGCACCCTGCACCACCTCCGCAGTGGTTTGTTCCATCGAAATTACGGCTTCGTTAGTATCCGCCTGAATCGCTTTTACCAGCACCTCAATTTGTCGTGTTGCCGCACCGGAACGCTCCGCCAATCGCTGTACCTCATCAGCAACCACCGCAAAACCGCGACCGGCGTCACCCGCCATAGATGCCTGAATCGCCGCATTCAGCGACAAAATATTGGTTTGATCAGCAATATCATTAATCAGCGAGATAATGTCACCAATCTCCTGTGAACTCTCACCCAAGCGCTTAATTTGCTTAGAGGTCTTCTGAATCTGTTCACGGATTTTATCCATACCGTTAATGGTGTTCTGTACTGCACCGGCACCCTTGTTAGCGATTTCAACGGAGTTACCCGCCACTTTGGATGACTCATCCGCGTTACTCGCCACATTATCCATGGAGCTTACAATTTCGTTAATCGAGTCAGTTGCATCGGTGATAGCCGCCGCCTGCTTAATCGACGCATCCGATAAGGCAATCGCTGTGGAACGGGTTTCATCAGCAGACTGAGAAACATGTACCGACGTTTCATTAATAGACACTACCAGGCTACGTAACTGGTCAATCGCATAGTTGATCGAATCGGCGATCGCGCCAGTGAAGTCCTCTGTCACCGTTGCTGTCACCGTCAAGTCACCATCCGCAAGGTCAGCCAGTTCGTCCAGCAGGCGCAGAATCGCTTCCTGATTTTGCGCGTTTGCTTCAGATTGTCTTTTTAATCGTTTATCAATGCGGCGGTAAACGATAATCACCGCAACCAACAGAATAATCATGCCTATCGCCAAACGAGCATACAGCTGCTCAGTCAACAGCAAATCAAAACCTTCACTTAAACTCGCCGTTGCATCCAGCAAATCCCCCGTATTGATCGCCAGCGCGGCTGCCGACGCAGTCACCTGTGCACGGGCAGAGGCTCCCGCCATAATGGCATCAAGATTTTCATTGAGTAGATCAACCTGTGGTTGCGAAGCAACGAGAGCACCCGCAACGGCACGATAGGGAATGCGAGGAATATCTGCTTTAATATCGCCAACGCGCATAGCCTTATGCACATTAACCAGCTCATTAATGGTCTCTGCAAATACCGGAGCAGCGGCTTCGGCATTTTTGCCATCATTCAATTGCTGCAAATTACGCAACGCCCGCTCTGTTAACCACGCTTGATTGGTAAGCAACGCCACTTGGGAAGCAGGAGCAGCATTAATCAGTAGTGATTTTTTGCCTTCATCATAGGTTTCCTGAAGATTCATTAGCGCCGCTTCAACGCTTTCACTACGCTGCAATAAATCCAAAACCTGGGCCTTATTGGCTACCATTGCTTCAGCGTCAGGCCCAACTTTACTCCAGACTTGCTCAACCTGGTCTATTTCGTCCGATACACGATGTACCGCAACAGGCGAGCTTTTGCCCTCGGCACCCTTCAGTAAGCGATTAAAAATATCGGCGAACTGGCCAGAAGTGGTTTCCAGCTGGTCAAAGGCTACCGCATCGCCGCTTGCCGCCTCATTAGCATGACGCGCGATCTGTTGGGAGAGCACCTGCAGGTTATCGACTTGAGAGATATAATCTCGCTTGGAGCCGTCCGCCGTACCAGAGGTCGCCAGCCAGACCATAAATCCCGTCATAATGACAACCAGCACAGTTACCAGCACGATCATTGATCGTCGATTGACCTGCGCACTTGAGTTTAATTGCTTCATTTCCAACTCCCTTAACAATACAGCCCATCAAGGCCTTAAAGACTATTTATGCGGCAAAATTTACGATGACTCAGGCAGACACATTGAGGAAATCTTCCGATTCAGCCAACCGGTACAAGCTAAACACCTTCCAATGCTCTCCATCCTTCTCAAAAGCACCGCTGACAAAAGCGTCATCCATTGAGCCCAACTCGTTAGGCCGCGCCTTTTCATGACTGGAAAAAGTCTGCAGCCCAAACACTTCATCAACGATAACACCGCTATACAGGTCATCTTTTTTAATACTTAAGAGCCGCGCTTTACTAGAGCTACCGCAGGGCTGATGCCCCAGCATGACACCCAAATCGACCACAGCCAGCAAGCGGCCACGAATATTGGCAATGCCATTTAGCCAATTCTTTACACCCGGCACCTTGGTGCAAACAGGCACACTCAACACCTCATCCACCTCAGTCATTGGTGCAACATAAGTGCGCCCGGCAAGACGAAAACCAATACCTCGCCAGTCATCCTGCAATGTTTGCTCATCGGGTAACGGTAACGCATTACGCGCCCCCGTTTCTGACAACTGCAGGAGCAGCCCAAAGGGGCTTCCTTGCTGTAATTCACTCATCATGTATCAATGCCGTTATTCGTTAGACTCGTAGCACATCATCAATAGCTGACATTAAAGCGGTTTGCGCAACAGGCTTAACCAGGTAATTACTGGCTCCCTGACGCTGACCCCAAACACGGTCTGTTTCCTGGTTTTTGGTGCTGATCATAATCACTGGAATATGTGAAGTTTCAGTTGCCTTAGTAAGTTGGCGAGTCGCCTGAAAACCATTTAAGCCCGGCATTACAATATCCATCAGAATGACATCTGGCTGCTGCTTCTTAGCCAAAGCAACCCCGTCAGCACCATTTTCAGCCTTAATCACTTCATAGCCTTTTTTCTTCAACATCATCTCGTAAACGTAAGTTTCTGTTGGGGAGTCATCGATAATAAGTACACAAGTCATAATTCACCGGGTTTAAAATTAAATCTGAAAGTTCCTGTTTCAAGCTACATTGATGGAGGCGACATGCTCTTTAATGGCACCCAATAGCTCTTCCTTGCTAAACGGTTTAGTAAGATACTGGTCAGAGCCGACTATCCGGCCTTTAGCCTTATCAAACAAACCATCTTTACTGGACAGCATAATCACCGGAGTACTTTTAAACTCCTGGTTGTTTTTGATGAGTGCGCAAGCCTGATAGCCATCCAGGCGTGGCATCATGATATCGACAAAAATAATATCCGGCTTGTAATCAACAATTTTAGAGAGCGCATCAAAACCGTCCTCCGCCGTGATTACCTGGCAACCTGCTTTTTTTAACAACGTATCTGCGGTTTTACGGATCGTCTTACTGTCATCGACAACCATTACCGTCAAGCCGCTAAATTGTTCACTCATTCACTCAACCTCAAACGCTCAATTACTTCTGCTCTTTAAAGATAGTAGAAATTTATTAAAGGGAAAGATTTTTTAAGAACCGCTAGAGCGCCCACAAATCAAGTGACTACAGGCTTTTTAAAACCACTTATGGATTAGCGTTGCTAGTGACTAGCAAGCAATGACAAGGTTCATTCATCATGCATAACTCGCTACAATAGGGAATTCGCAATTTAACAATCAGCGCTGGAACAGGCATGACCATTCATCTAGGCATCGTGATGGACCCCATCACTGACATCAACTATAAAAAAGATAGTTCACTGGCAATGCTATGGGCCGCCCAACAACGCGGCTGGCAGCTCCATTACATGGAAATGCCCGACCTTTACCTAGAGAATGGAATAGCCATGGCCCGCACCCGGCCACTAGCGGTTTTTCACGATGAAAAACACTGGTTTGAGCTCGGTGAAGCCAGCGATAGAGATCTGGGTGAACTCGACGTTATTCTAATGCGCAAAGACCCGCCCTTCGACAACGAGTTTCTTTACAGCACTTACATATTACAGCGCGCCGAAGATCAGGGCGCACTGGTGGTTAATCGCCCACAAAGCCTGCGCGATTTCAACGAAAAAGTATTTGCCACTCAGTTCCCTCAGTGCTGCCCGCCCGTTCTGGTCAGCCGCGATATGTCCCGGCTACGGGCGTTTCACCAACAACAGGGAGATGTTATCTTTAAACCGTTAGATGGCATGGGTGGTGCCTCTATTTTTCGCTGCAAGAAAGACGATGCAAACGTTAGCGTCATCCTCGAAACACTGACCCGACACGGCCAACAGCAGGCAATGGCGCAGCGCTTTATTCCCGAGATCAGTGCTGGCGACAAACGTATTCTTATGGTTGACGGCGAACCCTTTCCCTACGCATTGGCACGTATCCCCAGCCAAGGCGAAAGTCGTGGCAATCTAGCGGCAGGCGGCCGCGCAGAGGGTATAGAGCTATCCGAACGCGACCGCTGGATTTGTCAGCAAGTCGCACCTAAACTCAAGGAATCAGGGCTACTATTTGTCGGTCTCGATGTGATCGGTGATTACCTGACAGAAATCAACGTCACCAGCCCGACCTGTATTCGCCAACTGGACGAACTATTTAACCTAAACATTGCCGATAAACTCATGGATTGCATTGCCTCTAAACTTGACCCGACTAAATTAGCTGCCAATTAAAAACCCCTGTGACTCAAGCCACCGCAATACCGCCACCAACTCCGTCAGCAAAAATAAACAGTGTTGACCGCCTGTGCTTTACCCTTTTTTTGGCGGTCGCGTTACATGTAATGCTGATTGTCGGCATCAGCTTTAGCTTTGACGAGAGCCCGCCAGCCAGCCCGTCAATTGAAGTCACTCTCTCACAAACGCCCAGCACAACAGCGCCCGAAAAAGCCGATTTTGCTGCCGACAACAACCAGGAAGGCGGCGGAATATTAGCCGAAAGCGCCACCCCCAGCGTTACGCAATTAAGCGAGCATGTAAGCCAACACACGACCAACACCACCCCAGAAGCACCCGCGCCTTCGCAGAAGAACCAACCGGCACAACAAACCCAGGTGGTCACCACTACCGCAAATACCAATCATAAAACGCTAACAACAAGAACAACGACACCTAAAAATAAACTGCAGCAGTTACGTGAGAAAATATCCCTACAAGAGCAAAGCATGGGCTTGGTCAGCCGTGACGCCAAACTGGATATTTATGACCAATTTTTAACCAAAGAGCGAACACTTAAGGTGAATTCAGTGGCAACCCTTAAAGCCAGGGATGCCCTTTACGTGCGCCAGTGGATCGATAAAGTCGAACGCACCGGCATGAGAAACTACCCTAATGAAGCATTAAGGCGGAACATCGAAGGCAGCCTTGTTTTAAAAGTTGTTCTACTCTCAGACGGCACCATTCGAGAGCTTAGAGTTACGCAGTCCTCCGGCTATAAAATTCTCGACGATGCGGCCATCAATATCGTGCGCCGGGTCGGCACCTTCGCGCCCTTTTCCAGCGACATGAAAAAGCACTACGACCAACTGGAAATCACCCGCAAGTGGCAGTTTTCCAAAGATGGCAAAACCCCGTTACTATCCGGCGGCAAGTTTTAAACAACCATTGTCAACCTTGATCTTTATTGTATTCCCCAGCATATTAGGGTCATAACGCTTTGGAGCGACCCATGAAATCTTTAAAGAACCAGTTTCTAATCGCTATGCCCAGCATGGCAGAGTCGAGCTTTTCCCAAACAGTCACCTATATCTGCGAGCATGACTCAGAAGGTGCAATGGGCTTAATCATCAATCGTCCGACCGAAATCCCATTAAATGAAATTTTTGAGCAGCTGGAAATCGACAGCGAAACCCGTGCTCACGCCAAACAACCGATCTATTCCGGCGGCCCGGTACAAACCGATCGAGGCTTCATCCTCCATCCGGCTGAAGCGCAGAAAAAATGGGATTCGACCATTAAAATTGGTACCAATATCAGCCTGACTACCTCCAAGGATATTTTAGCCGCGATCGCTCGCGACGAAGGCCCGGAAAACTGTTTGGTGGCTCTAGGGTATGCCGGCTGGAGTCCCGGCCAGCTGGAACAGGAGCTGGGCGATAATTTCTGGATTTTAGCGCCGGCTAACGAAGACATTATCTTCAACACCCCCTTCCATGACCGTCTTGACGCCGCGGTTGCGCAGCTCGGTATCAGCCTGGAACAGCTATCACCGGATGCCGGTCACGCTTAATGGCAAAAAATGACCAGCATCGTATTCTGGCCTTCGATTTCGGCACCCACCGAATAGGCATGGCCTTTGGCCAAGCACTCACGGGGACGGCCTCACCGCTGCCAATCTTACCGGCACGGGATGGCATACCAGACTGGCAAAAGCTCGGCAAAATTATTGAAGAATGGCAGCCCGACGCTTTCGTGGTTGGCGTGCCTCTAAATATGGATGGCACAGAGGGGCCGATCACTCCCCGTGCCCGCAAATTTGCTAACCGTCTACACGGCCGCTTTCATAAGCCGATCTATACCATGGACGAAAGACTGTCGACGATCGAAGCCAAAGAAAAACTTGCCGAGTTCAACAATAAAAACAGCATTGGTCTGGACAGCATGGCGGCAACTCTTATACTCGAAAGCTGGTTTCGCGAACAACTAACCGAATCATAAATTGAATCAAGCAGCTGACAGGATGCCACCGTGCCTCTAGCCGATATAAACCAACTACTGGACGACCTCTACCTGCGACTGGCTGACAGAATTGCCAATCGCAAACTGGACAACCCCTTAGTCGTGGGCATCCACACCGGGGGCAGCTGGATTGCTGAGCATTTACAACAACGTCTAGCCGAAGCCGGCCTGGTCAACGAACCGCTTGGCACCCTGGACATCTCTTTCTACCGCGATGACTTCACCCGGATCGGCTTGAACCCCAAAGTAAAACCCTCTGCACTACCGGTCGCAACCGAAGATCGCCACATTATTCTTGTTGATGACGTCATCATGAGCGGTCGCACCATTCGGGCGGCACTCAATGTACTATTTGACTTCGGACGCCCCGCCAGTGTCACGCTGGTTACACTGTTTGATCTGGACGCCAACGAATTGCCTATTCGAGCGGACATTGTCGGCCAACACCTGCAACTCCCGGCCAATCAACGTATCAAGCTGACCGGCCCAACCCCCTTAGGTTTGGAGCTTCAGAATATTTGAAGCATCACTGAATAATCACAGTTTTTTATATCGCTCCGCCGGCTTTGCAACCAAGATATGGCATTTCGGTTTTCTGAATACACCAAAACACCACAAAGCATTGCTGGAAAGCGATAAACTCGTTTCTCACAACCACAAAATTCGGTACACTACCTGGCCATGAAGCAACTCGCTGAAAGCCCGCAACTACAACTGACCGAGCAAGGTCAGCTACGCCATTTCCTGACCATTGAAGGTCTTTCCAAAACCTTACTTACCGAGATTCTTGACACGGCTGACTCCTTTATCAGCATGGAACAGCAATCGGTTAAAAAAGTCCCGCTACTGCGCGGCAAAACCGTTGTTAATCTGTTCTTTGAAGCGAGCACTCGAACCAGAACCACCTTCGAGCTCGCCGCCAAGCGTCTGTCGGCAGATGTGATCAACCTCGACATCAGCACCTCCGCAACCTCCAAGGGCGAGACGCTGTTAGACATGCTAAAAAACCTCGAGGCCATGGCCAGTGACATGTTTGTGGTGCGACACGCTAACAGCGGTGCGGCACACTTTATTGCCGAACAGGTCACCCCCAACATCGCCATCATCAATGCCGGTGACGGGCGTCATGCTCACCCCACTCAGGCGATGCTCGATATGCTCACCATCCGCCGTCATAAGGGTGATTTTGAAAACCTCAGCGTGGCGATTGTCGGGGATGTGTTACATTCTCGAGTCGCACGCTCGCAAATACACGCCTTGAAAATCCTTGGCGTACCGGATATTCGTATTATCACCCCGAATACATTACGCCCTTTTGATATCGAGTCTATGGGAGTAACGGTTTATAACCGTATGATTGAAGGCTTGGCCGGTGCCGATGTGGTCATCACGCTACGTTTGCAAAACGAACGTATGGAAAGCGCACTGCTTCCTAGCCAGCATGAATTTTATCGCCTTTATGGCCTGTCTGCTGACAAACTAAAATACGCAAAACCGGACGCGATTGTCATGCACCCCGGCCCAATTAACCGCGGCGTGGAAATTGACTCTGAAATCGCTGATGGCAGCCAATCGGTCATCCTTAACCAGGTCAGCTATGGCATTGCCGTACGCATGGCGGTCATGTCGATGGCCATGAGCGGACAAACCACGCAGGCGCAGGAAAACCATGGCGCGGAGGTATCACCATGAACCTGTGGATTCGCGGTGGCCGTCTGATTGATCCGGCCAACAATACCGACACCATTACAGACCTGCATATTCATGATGGCAAAGTCGTCGCTATCGGCCCATACGACGGCACAAGCGCCACAGTTATTGATGCAAAGGGCTTAATTGTCTGCCCAGGCTTTGTTGATCTCTCGGTCAGCCTGCGCAAACAACAGAAAGCGAGCGTTTCTGCCGAGAGTCGTGCAGCCGCAGCAGGTGGCATCACGTCTATGTGCTGCCTCCCGGACACATCGCCCGTTATTGACAGCTCATCCGCAGCTACATTAGTCCAGGATTTAGCTCACCAGGCAGGTTTTTGTAATGTCTGGCCAATTGGCGCACTAACCCAAGGCCTGGCAGGCTCACAACTAAGCGAAATGGGTACACTTAAGGAAGCCGGCTGTATTGGTATGAGCAATCTGCGCCAGCCCTTTGAAAACACCCGCGTCCTATTACGCTGCCTTGAATATGCCGCCAGCTATAACGTCATGGTATTTTTTAACCCTGTGGAACATTCTCTTGCCGATGACGGCTGCGTCCATGAGGGGCCCTTTGCAACCCGTCTCGGACTTAAGGGCGTGCCTGAAACAGCCGAAACCGTTGCCTTAACTCGCGACCTGCTTCTTGTCGAGCAAACCGGTGTCAGAGCGCACTTTGGTCAGCTGACCTGCGCTCGATCAGTGGACTTAATTGCTAACGCACAAAAGCGCGGCTTGCCCGTCACAGCCGATGTTTGCATTCACCATCTACTCGGCACTGAAGCCGACATTCAAAACTTCAACAGCCTCAACCATATTCAACCACCACTGCGTACCCAACGAGACCGTGAAGCACTGCAGCGTGGCGTCCAGGACGGCATTATCAGCGCCATTTGTTCTCACCATCATCCGCACCCAATGTCGGCAAAAATGGCTCCTTTTGCCGCCACCGAGCCTGGCATCTCGACATTAGATACGTTATTACCGCAATCACTTAAGCTGGTTGAAAACAACGTGCTTACACTAACACAAATGATTGAACGACTGACCTGCGGGCCCGCGCAGGCCGCCAACCTGAAATCCGGCTCACTTGCAGTTGGAGATATTGCTGATATCTGCATCTTTGACGCTGACGAAGACTGGCTGGTATCAGCCGAAACATTGAATTCAAGCGGTCACAACACTCCGCTGATGGGAACAGAGCTACGAGGCCGAGTAAAACACACGCTGCTCGCAGGCCGCCAGGTTTACCCCCTAAGAAGCTAGGCTAGGCCCCGCCCAGAATCACCTTAAATAAAAACGGCCCTGATCAGGGCCGTTTTTATTTGACTGAAGATCCCGCTACTCTTGAATCGTAAACTGGCTGGCTGCGGACTTGGATTGCTCAATCAATTCGCCAGAATCCAGCTTGATCATCAACCGTAAATCGTTCATCGAATCAGCATGCTTAAGCGCTGCCTCATAACTAATTTTACCTGCTTTGTAAGCCTTAAAGAGTGACTGATCGAAGGTCTGCATCCCAATCTCAGTGGAGCGCGTCATAATATCCTTGAGCAAATGCGCCTCACCTTTACGGATATGATCCGCTATCACTGGCGTATTGATCATTACCTCCGTCACAATCTGTCGCCCTTTGCCATCCACCGTCGGCACCAACTGCTGGGCCACAATTGCCTTTAAGTTCAATGACAAGTCCATCCACACCTGGTCATGTCGGTCAGCCGGGAAAAAGTTAAGAATACGCCCCAGCGCCTGGTTAGCATTATTCGCGTGCAGTGTAGCCATACAGAGGTGACCTGTATCGGCAAAGATAATCGACTGTTCCATGGTTTCGCGGGTACGAATCTCGCCCACCAGAATCACATCAGGCGCCTGACGTAAAGTATTCCTCAACGCCACCTCAAAGCTTTCCGTATCAATGCCCACCTCGCGCTGGGTAACAATACAGCCCTTGTGCTGGTGCACATACTCAATTGGATCCTCAATACTGATGATGTGACCATTGCTGTTTTCATTGCGATAACCAATCATCGAAGCGATAGAGGTCGATTTACCAGTACCGGTCGCCCCCACAAAGAGCACCAGACCACGCTTGGTCATTGCTAATTCATCAATAATCGGCGGCAACCCCAGGCTACCGGAAGTTGGGATTTGGGTTTCGATACGCCGTAACACCATGCCCACCAGGTTACGCTGATAAAAAGCACTCACCCGGAAACGCCCCACACCACGCGCCGAGATAGCAAAGTTACACTCATGACTTAGCATGAACTCTTTACGTTGCGACTCATTCATCGCACCCAATACCGTTTCACGGGCCTTCTCAGGACTCCAGGCCTCTTTGGTAATCGGATGAATAGTGCCATTCACCTTCATACTCGGCGGCAGGCCAGCGGTAATAAAAAGGTCAGACGCCTTCTTATCGACCATCAGCTTAAGCATTCTATCCAGTTCCATGCGCTATCTCCCGAACAGTATTAATCTCTACAAACACACCCAACCGTTGTTCATTTTAAATAAATGAGTCCGGGTTACTGGCTTTCTCTTTAGCCTGCTCCTTGGTAATCAAGCCCTTGGAGAGCAGGTCCTTGAGCGTCTGGTCGAGCGTGATCATACCGTGCCCAGCACCGGTCTGAATCGCCGAGTACATCTGGGCAATTTTATCTTCACGAATCAGGTTTCGAATCGCCGGCGTAGCAATCATGATTTCATGAGCCGCCACTCGACCACCACCAATTTTCTTCAACAGCGTTTGCGAGACAACACCGACTAACGATTCCGACAACATCGAACGCACCATGGACTTCTCTTCACCCGGGAATACATCGATCACACGGTCAATGGTTTTTGCCGCCGAGGTGGTGTGCAGCGTACCGAAAACCAAGTGACCCGTTTCTGCGGCAGTTAATGCCAGCCGAATAGTTTCCAAATCCCGCAGCTCGCCCACCAGAATCACATCAGGATCTTCACGCAGTGCCGAGCGCAGCGCCTCATTAAAGCCATGGGTATCGCGGTGCACTTCACGCTGATTGACCAAACATTTCTTGCTCTCATGAACAAATTCAATCGGGTCCTCAACGGTTAATACATGGTCATAACGCTGGTTATTGATATAGTCGACCATCGCTGCCAAGGTGGTACTTTTACCCGACCCCGTTGGGCCGGTTACCAGCACTAAACCGCGTGGCTTGAGCGCCAGCTCAGCAAAGATGTTACCCAAGCCCAGATCTTCCATGGTCAGCACCTTGGAAGGAATGGTCCGAAATACCGCTCCAGCACCGCGGTTATGGTTAAAGGCGTTCACCCTGAAACGCGCAACTCCGGGCACCTCAAAGGAAAAATCTGTTTCCAGAAACTCCTCGTAATCCTTGCGCTGCTTGTCATTCATGATGTCATAAATCAGGCCGTGCACTTCCTTATGCTCCATGGCTGGCACATTAATGCGTCGCACATCACCATCTACCCGGATCATCGGCGGCACACCCGCCGATAAGTGCAAATCTGACGCGTTTTGCTTTACACAGAAGGAAAGCAGTTCGGTTATATCCATGACACCCCATCACTTTGTATTGTTGAACCCCGCTTAATAGCCAGGTCCCTTATTGTTTAAAATGTTGTTTATGTTAGCCTTTGGCGCTGTCATTATCAGACAACCCCCTAAATTAGAGCCAACAACAAACAGATTCAATGAATTCATCAGTCGCGGAAAATATCAGTCAGGTCACCTCCCGCATTCGCGCCGCAGAAAAAGCGGCGGGCCGTATACCGGGTATAGTACAGCTTATTGCCGTTAGCAAGACGCGCAGCGCAAATGAAGTCAGAAATGCCGTCATGGCAGGGACACAGCACATTGGTGAAAACTACCTGCAAGAGGCATTGGACAAGCAGGCTGAATTGAGTGATTTAGACATCACCTGGCATTTCATCGGCCCCGTTCAGTCTAATAAAACGCGAACAATTGCTGACCATTTCGACTGGGTGCACAGTGTCGACCGCTGGAAAATTGCCAAACGCCTCAATGATCAACGCAAAACAGCAGCAACCCCACTCAATGTGTGCATCCAGGTCAACGTCAGCGATGAATCAACCAAGTCCGGCGTTTCGCTCGACGAACTGCCTGAATTGGCAGCACAGATCAACGAACTACCAAACCTTAAATTACGCGGTTTAATGGCCATACCCTCGCCAGACCAAAGCAATGAGGATCTAGCCGCTGATTTTGCACGTATGCAACAAAGCCTTAACGAACTTAACGAGCTAGACCTGGCATTGGACACCCTCTCAATGGGCATGTCCGGTGACATTGAGCTGGCAATTGCCGCTGGCAGCACGATGGTGCGCGTTGGCACCGCCATTTTCGGCCCCCGTAACTATTCCAAACCGGACACAGATAAAAAATGAGCAACACACTAAACGATGCCTTGAATTCACAAACTGCACGACTGGTTTTTATTGGCGCCGGTAACATGGCCAGCAGCATTATTGGCGGCCTGGTCAGCCACGGCTACCCTGCTCAGTTAATCACTGCCACGGATCGCAACAGCGACCAACTGGAGCAACTGGCACAACAGACCGGCATCAATACCAGCACCGATAACAGCGCTGCCGCCGCAAACGCCGACGCCATTATTCTGGCAGTTAAGCCTCAGGTAATGGCAGATGTCGCCACTCCGCTCAAGCCGGTGATCGCCGACAACAAGCCCTTAATTATTTCCATTGCTGCCGGCATCACCGTCGACAATTTGCTGAACTGGATGGGCAACAACCTGCCTATCATTCGCACCATGCCCAACACGCCGGCACTGGTGCAAACCGGCGCCACGGGGCTGTATGCAAACGCGACCGTCTCGGAACAACAAAAAACACTCGCCGATACCGTTTTCTCAGCCATTGGTCTGGCCAGCTGGTTTGATCAGGAAAGCGATCTCGATGCGGTGGTGGCTATTTCCGGCAGTGGTCCAGCTTATTTCTTTATGATGATGGAAGCCATGGAAGAGGCCGGCGTTAAATTGGGGCTGTCAGCTGAGTCAGCTCGCGAACTGACACTACAAACTGCGTTGGGCGCAGCTAAACTGGCGCAAAGCAGCGATGTGTCTCCCGCCGAACTGCGTCGTCGCGTCACCTCGCCAGGCGGCACAACGGAACAGGCCATTCAGCGCTTCGAGGAAGGCGGTCTACGGGAATTGGTCGACACCGCATTGCAGGCCGCTTCAAAACGCAGCAAAGAACTGGCAGGATAACGCAGGAATAACCCAAGGATCATAACATGTCACAATCACTCGCTACCGCAGGCACCTACCTGGTTCAAACTCTTTTTGGCCTTTACCTGTTAGCTATTTTGCTGCGTTTCCTGCTGCAAATTGCCCGCGCTGATTTTTATAACCCTATCTGTCAGATGATCGTCAAAATTACTAACCCGACATTACGACCGCTGCGCCGTATCGTTCCAGGACTTGGTGGTCTGGATATTTCCGCGCTGGTACTTGGGTTGTTGGTTCAAAT
>Ga0070726_10000488_pt1 | contig 48869 bp, 73 predicted proteins | sample tdAd471_FD_67275 | JGI IMG/M metagenome (GOLD analysis project Ga0070726, IMG submission 67275) | Marine sediment microbial communities from the Atlantic coast under amendment with organic carbon and nitrate - tdAd47.1 | ecosystem: Environmental > Aquatic > Marine > Coastal > Sediment | place...
AGTTGGTTTCGCGCCCGCGGGTTTCTCGCAAAAACGAAACTTTGATTTTTGGTTTTACCGGGGGAGCGGGTGCCACCGAGGGCTCCCTTCCCCGGCTGCCGGACCTGAGCGCCACGCTGCCGGCCGTTAATCACTAACAGGAACCCAGTGAAGATTCTTCAGCGCTGCAACATAGGAGGCCCACTGTGCGCCTTGTGAAGAAGTCGACGATCGCCACGCTTTGGGGCAAGTCCCGGACGTGGGCCACGCACATGACGCGATCAGATGGCGCGCTTTTCGATGCGGTGTATGACAATCAAGTCAACGTTGATTCTGATTGCTACCGGGACTGGGCCGCTGCCCAGGGTTTCGTGCACTCAAGGGACGATAGACTGGAGCCTTTAGCGCCCCAACCTGGCGGGTCTGCCATCAAGGAGGCGGACGATGGCAGCCCCGGCGCCATGCGCAGCCTGTTGGACGTGACCCTCAGGGAGGTGCTCACCCAATTCGGTGGCGAGGGCGAGTTCAGCCTGTGGCTGGCCGACATCAAGAAAGCGGAGGATATCCGCGAAAAGCGCCTCAGGAACGAGCAGACGGAGGGCTCAGTCATCTCCAGGGAGGGTGTGAAAACCCAGCTGCTAGCCCTCATTGAGGAACTGTCCAGGCGGCTGCTACTCGACGGCGCCAAGACTATCACCAGGAGGAACTACGCGGCCGCACGCGCGGACGTGGACATTGAGGACGCGGAAAAGGAAACCCGCGACAACATCAGCCAGAACCTGGAGAAAGCCAGGAGCAGCATCGTGAGAAAGTTGAGGAAAATGTGAGCGAACCATTCGCTAACTTCATGCAGGCTTGGCTGGGGATGTTCACCGGCTTTGCCATGTTCCTGTTCGTGGTCGCCGTGCTGTTTCTGGTGGTGGATCTCGCGGTCAGGATCTGGGACTGGCTACTTGAGGAGGAGAGGGACACCCGATGAAAATGTTTCCTGATGAGTGGATGTTCCTTCGGAACTGCCTGGTGTTGGCTGCAATGCAGAACTACCCGGGGTGGAAGTGAACGACCTGTTAATTTTTAACACCACCGCCGAGCGTGATTGGTTCTGTGAGGAGCTGGAGGCGTGGACCACCAGGATCGCCAGCATGCTCCCCAGTGAGTGGGCTGAGCAGCGCCGCTATTTGCCGCCGTCAGTCACGGCCATGCCAGGGTTCTTCTCCTTTAAGGTGACCCCTTTCATGAAGGAGCCATTGGACGCGCTGGCCATTGATTCGCCGATCCGTGAAGTGATCTTTATGAAAGGCGTACAGATCTCCTACACCACGGCCATCCTGGAGAACTACATCGGATATTTGATCGACTACGTGAAGACCGCCCCCACCATGATGGTCACGGCGGACGCTGAGCTGGCCAAGCTCAGAATGGAATCCAACATCACGCCGATGCTGCAACACTCGGAGCTTGAGCACCTGATCCAAAGTGATGACGAGAAAAACACCAGAAAAACAGGCAAAACAGACAAGCGCATCAGCTGGGCCGGTGGAGGTTACCTGGTTCCCTTCGGTGCCCAGAACGCCAACAAGCTCCGCTCACTTTCGATCCGTTGTCTGCTCGGTGATGAGGATGATGCGTGGCCCCTGGTTGTGGGACGCGACGGCGACCCCCACGCCCTAGTGAAAGACAGAACCTCAGCCTACGAACAGTCCCGCAAGCTCCTCAACGGCAGCACCCCCACCATCAAGGGCCTCAGCAAGATTGAGCCCATGTTTGAGCGCGGGGATCAGCGCTACTACTACGTGCCTTGTTTGGAGTGCGGGCACATGCAGCGCCTCCGCTGGCGCCGGGTCGACAAGGAAACCGGGGTAGTGTCTGGCATCGAGTGGGACACCGACGAAAACGGAAACCTTGTTTTCGGGTCCGCGCGCTACATCTGTGAGGAGTGCGGACACGCTCACAGGAACGATGATAAGACGCGCATGCTTGATCCTGAGAACGGGGCCGAGTGGCGTCCGACCGCTGCCCCCGTGGCGCCCCACATCCGCTCCTATCACCTGTCCGCGCTGTATTCCCCCGTTGGGATGGCGTCCTGGGATGAGTGCGTGATGAGGTGGTTGGAGGCATGGGATCAAATCAACGGCCGTGTCAAGGACATTGAGAAGCTCCAGGTTTTTTACAACAACGTCCTGGGGGAAACGTTTGAGGTGCGCGGTGACAAGCTGAAGTTTGAACAAGTGTCTCCTCACCGGCGCCGATACAAGAAGGGGGAGATCCCCAATGAGTTCGCCATGAGCTGCATGGGCAGCCGGGTACTGTTCGTCACGTGCGTGGTGGACGTTCAGGAGACGTGGCTTGCTGTGGGCGTGTTCGGTTTCACGAGGGGCGGCCGCTCGGTGAACATCGACTATCAGAAGTGGGAAGGCGACTGCAAAGACCTGGAGGATAAGGACACGTGGAAGCGGCTGGAGACGTTCATTGAAACGACGATCTACACCGGAGATGACGGCACCAAATACCCCATCTGCGTGACCGCGATTGATTCCGGTTATCTCGCGGATCACGTCTACACGTTCTGCTCGCAATACACCGTTGGAGTCATCGCCACGAAGGGCCGAGAGGGCGAGGGCAAAAACAGCCACATGAAGCACTTCCAAGAAATGAAGAACATGACCATGGGGATATTGGCGTACATGATCAGCGTGGACGCATTCAAGGACCGGCTCCAGATGGTCCTAAAGCATGACTGGCCCGGCGGCACGCTTCAGCCTGAACGTCACTTCAACTGCCCGGAGGACACCACCGATGAGGAGCTGAAGGAGCTGACGGTGGAGGTGAAGCGCAAGAAGGTGAACCGCCAGACGGGCAAGACGGAGGGTTATGAATGGCACCGCCCGTCACACTCACGAAATGAGTTCTGGGATCTCTCGGTGATGGCCTATTTCGTCCACGACCTGTTAGGCTTTAACACCTGTCCGCCCGACGAAAAAAAGGGTGAATACCTAGTGAACTGGGATGAGTTCTATGATATTTGTGAGGAACAAGGTTTGTTCTTTGCTAAATGAGCTGTGACAACACATTTTGGAACGCACGCAAGGCGAGATTGGAAACGATCATCATTGCGTATGAGGACGCGCTGGAAGCGTTCGCCGGAACGAACACGCAGAGCTACACGTTAGACACTGGGCAGACCCGCACAACGGTTTCACGCGCGGAGGTGGGTTCATTGCGAAACACTCTCAAGAGTCTCTACAGCACATATGATGATATCTGTGCGCGTACGTGTGGGGCCACGTTGGTGGTCCGTCCCGCTAGGTGATCATGTTCGGATTTGGCAAAGTCTCCGTGGATGACCTTATGAGCACCCTCCCGGCTGTTAGTGACTCACAGCCGTCAACGATGCAGGAAGAGATCAATGCGTCCCTTGATAGCGGGGATGTCACGATCACGCTTAGTCAGGCGGCTGATTTCTTCCAGTACAATGACGGGTGGGGCTACGGCTACCATGACGGCGAGAAATTCCCGGGTCAAACCGGGTTCGGCGGGAACACGTTCCTGGCCATCGATTACTGGGCGCTGAGGACGAAAAGCTCAGAGGTTTTTGAGCGCAACCTGTACGCGCGCGGCATCATTCGGCGCCTGGTCACGAACATTGTGGTGACCGGCCTGGCGCTGGAGTCGACACCTTCTGAGGGGATCCTTGGCATGTCGGAGGGCAGTCTTGATGACTGGACCGACATGACGGAGGAGCAGTTTGAGCTGTGGGCGAATGACCCGAAGCTTTGCGACTTCGAAGGCAAGCGGACGTTTGCCCATCTCCAAGAGGAGGCCAAGAGGGAGGCGCTGGTCACGGGGGACATCCTGGTGGTCCAGCGCATGTCCAAGCGCTACCGGGTGCCACAGATCCAGCTCATTGACGGGCGCGACGTTCAGACCCCGGCCAACCCCCCGAGAGACGCGAGGATCTACTATGGCGTGGAGGTGGACAAGGATGACCGCCCCATTGCTTACTGGGTGACCCAGGAGGACGGCTCCTCTGTTCGCATGCCTGCCAACGGCAGCCGCTCCGGTCGCCGCCTTGCGTGGCTGTACTTCGGTAGCGACAAGCGGATGAGCCAGGTTCGCGGCCAGCCCATCCTTGCCCAGATCCTCCAGTCGCTCAAGGAGATCGACCGGTTCCGCGACAGCACCCAGCGCAAGGCCGTCATCAATTCGATGTTGGCGCTGTTCGTCAAGAAGGAGGGCGACGGCGTAGGCACGCGCATGGTGGCAAACTCCGCTGTGCGAAAGAGTGCCAAGGCGACTCCGGGCGAGGGTGCACAGGGCCCGATCCAGCTCAATGCTGCCAGCATGACGCCAGGGGTGACTGTGGACCGGCTGGCGCCTGGTGAGGAGCCTGTGGCTCACAAGGGGCACGGGGCCGATCAATCCTACTCGGACTTTGAAGCGGGGATCGTGCGCGGTCTCGCGTGGGCACTGGAGATCCCGCCGGAGATCTTGCAGCTGTCATTCAACGCGAACTATTCCGCGTCCGCTGCTGCCATCAATGAGTTTGGCATGTTCCTGACGGTCCAGCGCCAGCGGCTTGGCGATACGTTCTGCAAGCCGTTCTACAATGAGTGGCTCCTGGGTGAGGTGATGGCGCGGCGCATTGAGGCGCCGGGTCTCGTGGACGCTTGGCGCGAGAACTCCGGGAACAGCCGCTACATTTTCGCGGCCTGGATCAAGAGCGAGTGGAACGGCCAAGTGAAGCCCTCCACCGACATGTTCAAGATGATGAAAGGTGTGGACCTCGCTACTGACAGCGGGTTCCTCAGCTTCGATCGTGCGTCACGTTTGGTCAGCGGCACCAAGTGGCGGAACAACGTACGCAAGCAGCGCCGGGAGCGACAGCTTGCGGCTGAGGCCGGGATCCCCTTGAGCGCTGGCAGCGTTTTAGCCTCGCAGGCGGATGACCCCGGTGGCGACGAGAACGAGAACGAGAACGAGAACGAAGGGCAGACCAATGAAGTGGCTGATTGAAGCAGAGGCGCTAGAGGACCTGAAAGCAGCGATGGATCGCGTGGACGGGATCTCCGCTGTTCCGGCTGCTGAGGACCCCGTTGATGAGCCGTTCTCCGTCCAGGGGAACGTGGCCCACATCGGTATCAACGGGCCGCTCATGGCGCGCTCAGTGCCCATCCTGCGGATGTTCGGAGTGCAACACACGGGCTATGATGACATCCGTGCCGCACTCACGGCGGCGCAAACGGACGCGCGAGTTGAGCGGATCCAGCTGAACGTTGACTCCCCTGGCGGCCAAGTGTCGGGGCTGTTCCGCGTGCTGGACCAGGTGAAGACATCACAGAAGCCGGTCAGCGCCGTGGCTGACTATGCCGCAAGCGCGGCCTACGCGATTGCAGCCGCTACGGGCCGCATAGAAGCGCGCGGGCCGGCTTCTGCCTTTGGATCGATTGGCGTTGCTACGGATATTCCTGTCAGCGATCAATTCGTAACTATCACGAGCACCAACGCGCCAGACAAGCGCCCCGACGTGACCACGGAGGATGGTCAGGCTGTTATCCGATCACAGCTAGATGAGATCCACGATCTTTTCGTTGGCAGTATCGCGGACAGCCGTGGTACAAGTGCAACCATCGTGAATGAGTCTTTTGGTAGGGGCCGCACGTTCCTAGCCGAAGAAGCCCGCACGCGCGGGATGATTGACGATATTCAAGGAAGCAATAATGCCTCCCAAGTATCTGACACACAATCGGCTAGCGCCGAGAAGGAAACACAAATGGACTTGAAAACCCTCAAGGCCGAACACCCCGAGGTTTTCTCCGAGGCGTGTGACGAGGCCACCACCAAGGAACGCAAGCGCGTCAAGGCTCACCTCAAGATGGGTGAGACCACGGGCGCTATGGCGATCGCACTCGCTGCCATTGCGAACGGCACCCCGTTTGCTGATGACGAGGTGCAGGCCGAATACATGAGCGCCGGCCAGAACAAGCGCGACTCAAGCGCGCGCGCTGATGACGACGAGGAGGCCTCTGCCGCCCTCGACGGCAAGAAGGAGACCAGCTCCAAAAATGGCGGCACGGACTCTGACGACTATGGTAAAGGTTTCGCGTCGGCCATGGCCGAGATTCGCGGATCAGCAGCTGAGGGTGATGCCCTCATCATCGAGTAAAGGAACCTGAAAGATGGCAAACCGCGAATACGAAAACATCGACCTCAACACGGTGGCGCTTGAAGAGCCGTTCACCGCTGACGAGACGTTCACCGCTGCCGGTGCTGGCACCACGGCGGCCGGGACACTCCTTGGACGCATCACCGCGAGCGGTAAGCTCATTGTGTGCGATGACGCTGCCGGTGACGGTAGCGAGGTGGCTACGGCCGTACTCCAGTACGATGTTGTGGCAGCAGGCGCCGGGGATCTCCCCATCCGCCCCATCCTCAAGGGCAAGGTCAACCTCAGCAAGATCTTCTACGAAAACGCAGATCCGATCACTGAGGCGACCAAGGATCAACTTCGCACCATGGGCATCCTTGCCGTGGACGTCACTTCCCTCGGTGAGTTCAACAACTCCTAAGAGCCGTTAACAACTAACACAGGAACAGATATCAAATGACTATCTCAGAAGCCACGAGCGTGTTCCTGGAGACCTACAGCGATTTTGCTGCGGCTCCCCAGTTTCTCACCTCGTTTGCCCGCACTCGCCGGTTCCGCTCCCAGAAGGTCACGATCGACATCGAACGAGACACGGAGGACGTCGCGATCGTCATCCAGGATCTCCAAGATGGCGGCCGAGACAACACGGCGCAGCTGTACCAAAATAACGAGTATCTCCCCCCGATCTACAAAGAAAAGGCGCCGCTGAATGCGTACAACCTGATCGATCGTCGACCGGGACAGAACCCTCACACCGATCCGGAGTACGGCGCGAACCTCGCATTTGATGCGGCTAAGGTTCTCGGCAAAATGGAGAACAAGATCCGCCGCGCGGTGGAGCTTCAAACCTCCCAGGTTCTCCAGACCGGCGCAGCTGACTTGGTGGACGCCAGCGGCACCTCGCTCTACACCATCAACTACGCTCCTAAGGCCACGCACTTTCCCACTGTTGGCACGGCTTGGTCAGATGCTGCCAACGCCACGCCCCTCATTGACCTTGAGTCACTGGCGGACGTGATCGCCGAGGATGGCAAAGGCGAGCCCGTCCGCGCTATCTTCGGAAAGACGGCTTGGCAAAACTTCGTCCGCTCCGAAAAGGTCCAGGCCATCCTGGACAATCGCCGGATCAGCCTCGGTGCCGTGGATCGTCCGCGCTCCGTGGGTGGGGCTAAGTTCATGGGTGACATCGCTGTGGGCTCCTACAGCCTTGAGCTGTGGACCTACACGGGCCGCTACAACAACCCCGTGGGTGGCGCTAGCACTCGGTTCGTCGGCAATGACAACGTGATCATTATGTCCGACAACACCCGCCTGGACGCGGCTTATGGCGCGCTTCCCTACGTTGCAGCTCCTGAGGAACGCGCTCTGCGTTTCATTCCTCAGCGCCGCACGGCTGAGGGTGGTGACATGACGTGGAACAGCTGGATCCTCCCGGATAATTCAGCCCTCTACGTCTCGGCAGGAACGCGACCGCTCATCATCCCGGTGGCGATCGATACGTTCGGAACGCTGGACACCACGCCGTAATAGGCGATGGCTCAGGAGCTAAGACATGGCAGCCAAGCGCCGTAGCAAGAAAGCCCCTGAGGAGTCAACTGAGAGCGCTGAGGAGCAATCCTCAGCGCCCTCGGAGGACACCGCAGTGGCCCCCGAACCCGAACCAGCGCCGGCCCCCAAGCCGGCCCCGCGCCGTTCCAAGAAGGGCGGTGACTCCTACCGTGTGTGTGATGGCGTTGCCGTGACCACGCTGGGCGGAGTCAAGGGATCGCTGGAGCCGGTAGCGCTCAAGGATCTCAACCGTGATCCGGAGGTCGCCAAAGCGCGGGCTGCGGAGCTGGTGAGCAAGGGCAAGATCGAAAAGGCCTGACCCTTGAGCCTGTACGACCAAGCCAGCGCCGACACTCAGGCCATCCTTGAGGATTCGGCCGCTGGCTTCGGTTTGTCTATGACCCTGACCGCCCCCGACGGGAACACCCAGGCGATCACGGGTCACGGCGCCGACATCGGCAACACGATCGATCCTGAGACCGGGCAGAACATTGCCGGCCGTCAGGTGCATGTTTCCCTGCCCTTGGCAGCGCTGACCATCGGCCGCCCTGAGGGTGTTCAGGATGAGGACTCGGACCCGTGGCTGGTTGAGGTACAGCTCCCAGGCAACGCGGCCCCGAAGACCTACAAGATTTTTGAGACGCTCCCGGATCAGCTGGGCGTTTTGGTTTGTTTCGTCACGGAGTGGACCCCGGCCCCATGAGCCCAGCACAAATCACGGAACTCATCGACACCCCGGACGGTCACGAGGTGATCACCGAAGCTGTGGCCAGCATCCTCGCAACCGAGATCGCCGAACAGCAGGTGTTAGCGGTTAACGCGGGGGAGGACCCGGAGCCGTGGACGGCCAAGGTGTACATGAACCGTATGAAGCCGTTTGACCGCTCGGAGGGCGACGACGTCACCCCGGCCATCAATGTCTGGTTCAACTCCTCCACGTACGAAAAGGACGGCTCCACGGTCCGGGCGAATCGCGCGGACGGCGTGTGGAACGTTGACATTTACGGGTTCGGCAAAGCGACGGACACGGACGCGGGACATGACCCCGGTGACCTGATCGCCAAGAACCAGGCGGACCGGTGGCTGGGGTTGGTGCGGCGGATCTTGATGTCCGCGCAGTACACCTATCTGGGCTCACCAAGAGCTAACGATGGGCCGATCGCTCAGCGCAGCATCTACAACCAGTATTGCTATGGGCGATGGGTCGACAGCATCACCACGTTTCAGCCGGAGCTGGAGACACGGGCAGCGGTCACAACTGTGGGCGCTAGACTAGCATTAGGGGTCCACTATCTGGTAGACTCGCCTCAGCTTATCGGCACAGTGTTTGAGTATTTCTCGACGTGTGTTTTTCGTGAGGAGGACGGGAGCCTCCTTGTCAAGATCGTCACCCCGGTTGAAGGGGTTTTTGATGAAACTTTTGATAGGACATTTGCATGACCAATCAGCGCGCCGCTCTAGATGCTCAAGCCGTGGAGATCAAGGATGAAACCGAGATCGCTGCAAACACGGCCACGCGCGTAGGCACGCACCTGCAAAGCATGGCAAGCTCCGCATTGCTTGTTGCGCAGCCGGCCCCCGCTACGTTCTACATTGATGGCGACAATGGCAACGACACCAACGACGGCACCCAAGCGGAGCCCGTCCGAACGATCAAGGGGCTTTGCGACTTGATCGGCACCCGGTGCCTGTTTGATACTTGGGTCTACTTCTCCCCAGCTACTGAGCCTTACAGCATCGATGATTTGATCCATTTGCCTGAGGTGGTAGCGCGCTGGCTCGTGTTCGATGGTGGGGACAACTTTGAGGAGGTGGTTGGTGAGACCGCTGTGACCTCACACACAGGCCGGAGCATTGACTGCTCAGGCGCGTCCCCGGGCTGGGTGGCGGACGCCTACCTGGGGCTGTTCGTTGAGCTGATCAATCCTGATGACACGATCATGGGCTACGCGACGATCGCGGAGAACACCACAGACGGCATCGAGTTCCTTTCCCCGAAGCAGGCCGACCTGGCTGCCGGGGGCAAGATTCGGATTGTTCGTCCGGGGGTCAAGTTCAAGTCCACGCGCCAGGATGGGACCTCTTTGATCCAAGACGTCATTCAGGGTGGCCCCAACCGATTCTGGTTTGGTCGCTCCACGGGTGGCATCGTGTGGCGCAACATCGAATTCGCGGCCGATCCCGGGCGCTACCAGACGTACTACTTCGGAGGCTCTCACTACTTCGTTGGCTTCCTCGTCTCCGGTGACGCTGCTGGCTACGGGCAGACGGTGCGTTTCGTTAATGCAACTGTTTGGGCTGGCGGCTGGGATACAAGGTATGGCAAGACGCTGGGCCTTGACGAGAACGAGTCGGTGGGCTGGGGCTTCTCGACTCGTGATGAGAATTCGATCCCGGGCATCGTGTTCATCTATGACAGCCTTTGGCAGGGGGGGATCGTCACGGGGGCAGTTGTCGCCCATGGCTCAAACTCAAGCGTGAACCTGGAGGAGGGCTTTCGCGTCCTGGGTAATTCTGCATACGGAAACTCAGGAGGCGTTGACGGCTGGTTTGGCGCCGCATTCATCTCCACTTCCGGCGCTGAGATCGATCTGGATGACAATGACGGCGCCAACAATGGCCCCGTTTATCGGTCGTTTGGAGACGCAGTCGCTGACGGTTTCATGGCTGGAAACGCTGGCTCTGTGCGCCTCGGTGCCGGCGGCAACATCGAGCACAAAGGATCCGGTCGCCTGGGCCTGGTGAGGTACCAGGGGGTTGCTGTCATCTCCGATGTGCAAGTTGATGCCACCAATGGCTCCGGCCTGGAACTAGAAGCGATCTATGGCGGCATGGGGCGTCTGAGCGCTGGTGGTGGCGGCACAGATTATTCCTGGCTCGGTGATTGTACGATCAGCCAGGTCAACCCGCTCACGCGACCAAGCACGGATGGGGCGTGGGCCATCAATGAATCCGTGGCCGACAAGGCTGCAAGCTTCTCTGATTTACCGAAGGATGGCGGCTCCGCTATCTTCCGGACATCCTAACCAAACACTAACAAGGAAACAGGAAAAATGGGAATTGCTCCTAGCGCGGTAGCACGCGGAACTGGTGTCACCACCAATTTTAAAGACCTGTCTGGTGGGGCCGTCCGGTTTGTGCCCCAGCGGATCGCAATCATTGCGCAAGGCGAGGACGGCCTTTCGTATCCCACGGACAAGTTCACCATCGACGGTGGGGCGGCACAGGTAGGCGGGATCCTCGGCTACCGTTCGCAGGCCTACCAGATCGCGCGTGAGTTGTTCCCGGTCAACGGCCAGAACGTGGGCACCACGATCGTGGACGTCATCCCGCTGGCTCAGCCTGCTGGTGGCGCTGCCGCTGCCGGTGGCGTCGATGTGGCATCAGGCACGGCGACGGAAACGGCGACCTATACGCCCGTCCTGGGTGGCGTTCCTGGCCAGGGTGTCCTTGTTCAAAAGGGCACGATTGACACGGACGTGGTCCTCAGCGATGTCACGGATTCGATCAACAACACGCTGGGCATGCCCGCTCAGGCGGTCAACACCTACGGGGCTCCGGCTGGAAACGACAGCGCCAACATCACCCTCAGCGCGATCAGCGTGACGGGCGCGCCGAAGGGCGGCGCCTATTCGATCGTGTGCAGCGATGCGGGCTCACAGCTGTTCAACGTCTACGACCCCAAGGGCAACCTCCGGGCGAAGGATGAGGCGGTTGGCGCCAAGTCGATTGATGGCCTGGACTTCACCATCGCTGCCGGCTCGGCAACGCTGGGCGAGACTGCCACCATTGACGTGTTGGTAACTGACGTGGTGCTCAACGTCGCCTGGGACGGCGCCCACGGCAATGATGTCCAGCTGGAGATGCAGGGGCCCTTGACGCTTGGGGTGACCTGGACGCTGACCCCATTCACCGGCGGTGCTGGAGTTGCTGACGTGGACCCGGCCCTCACTGAGATCGGCGATGTCTGGAACACCATGATCATCACGCCTGAGAGCGCTGAGGCCAACCTGGACAAGTTCGTGATCTGGGGTGAGGCGCGCTGGGGCGAGCTGGTCCACAAGCCTGCGATCGTGTTCTACGGGAACAATGACGCATCTGTGGGTGATGCCACCTTTGGGACTCAGGACCGTGGCTCAGACCGCGTGACGTGCCAGCTAGTGAACCCCGGCTCCAACAACATGCCGTGGGTCATTGCGGCCGCTCAGGTCAACCCCATTGTCCGCTTGGCCCAGGTGAACCCCCCGCACGATTACGGCTCACAGCCGGCGTTCTCGCTCAACCCTGGGCCGGATAGCGTGCAATGGGATTACAACCTCCGGGATCTGGCTATCAAGCAGGGCAGCTCCACGGTTGAGGTCAAGGACGGTGTGGTCAACGTCTCCGACGTGGTCACCCCCTGGTCCCCGACTGGCGAGGAGCCCCCGGCCTATCGCTACGTGGTGGACCAGATCAAGCTCATGCAGGTGATCTATAATCTGGATCTGGCGTTCAACAACGCTGAGTGGGACGGAGCGCCGCTCATCCCCGAGGGTCCGACCACGAACACCGAAGCCAAGACCCCCAAGATGGCGATCGCGGTTGTCGCTGCCATCGTGGAAAACCTGGCGCTGGAGGCAATCATCAGCGATGCAGCCACGGCAATCGCGAGCATCACCGCAAACATCAACCCCAGCAACCCCAAGCGCTTGGACATCTCAGTGACGGTCCAGGTGAGCGGCAACACGAACATCAAGGACGTGACGCTCAACTGGGGGTTCTTCTTTGGTTCGGCTCCTGTAGTCGGCTAACCGTTAACAACTAACAAGGAACAGACAAATGGCAATCGGCGGAAGCATTGAAAGCATCTCAGTCAAAAGCCGCAACTTCCCTGTTGCTGCGGATGCTGACTCAAACCGGGACCTGGGTGGGTTCACCAATGAGGTCCAGGCGAACGGCGACGGCTCAGCCCGTCAGGTAAAGACCCGCAAGCCCTGGAAGCTCGAAGGCATCCAACTGGAGATTGACAACGTCAAGGAGGATCTCGAATTCCTCCAGGGTGTTTCTGATGCCCAGGACTGGGTCCCCATTCTCGTGACCTACGTGGATGGCACCTCCTATCAGGGCCGGGGCACGCTCAACGGTGATGTCATGGCCGCATCACAGAACGCCACCAGCACGCTGGAGTTTTCAGGCCCGGACAAGCTCAAGAAGCAGTAACGCAAACCACGGAGCCGCTGACAGCGTTGGTGTTTGGTTAGCCGCCCCCGCGCTGCCAGCGGCTTCCTCTGTTAACAAATAACTCACAAGGAAAAAACACATCATGGAAAAAGTCTCAGTTGAAGCTGCAACTGCTGAGTTTGAACGCTTCGTTGATTGCATGGATCTTGACACCGACGAAAAGGAGATGACGAGTGAGGACAAGGTGGACTTCGCCTCCCTCAAGCGTCAGTTCATCAAGGCTGTCCAGGAGGGCCACATCACTGTCAGTGACGAGGGTGAGCCCACTGTGGTATTCAAGAGGCCCCCGGAGGACCAGCCCTCAAGCATCACGTTCCACGAGCCGGACGGCGCAGCCTTCTTGGAACTGGACAAGGGCAAGAAAAACGCGGACGCATCGAAGCAATACATGATGATGGCGACGATCTGCAAGGTGGATCACTCGCTGTTCCACAAGTTGAAGAATCGAGATCTACGGATCTGCAAGGCGGTGTTCTCGCTTTTTTTGGCCTAGACGCCCGCGCAACCGTCGTGAGAAACGGCGTAGAGACAAACTCATCAGGAGCCGTGCGGGTCAACGGTCGCATGGTTAGCCTCCACAAGGTGCCGGCGGTCTACTTGGAAATGTGGATGCAGATCCAACATGACTACCCGGGGCTGCCGGACCCCATGACACTCAAGATGCACCAGATCAGGAGCTACTATAGATTCCTGATCCCCGGCCTTAAGAAGATGACAGCCAAGAAGGATTAGAGGTAGTATCAGCCATGGCTTCAAGATTCGCGATCGAAACCATTTTCAAGGGGCGGGATCTCCTGTCCAAGAAAATGGATCGGATGATCTCGAAGTCCAAGAAGCTCAAGGCCACTCACCGCAACTTCAAGAAGCAACTGGAGATGACGAACAAACTCCACAGTGGGCTCACCACTGGGTTCGTTGCTGCCGGTGCTGCTGCTGCTGGCGCCTCGGTGGGGGTGTGGAAGCTCACGGAGGCGGGCCGTGAGTTTGACAAGGAGATGAGCAAGGTTCGCGCGAACATGGGCGACAAGGCCACGTTTAAGGGAATGGAAGCCCTGCGAGCCAAAGCCCAGGAGCTGGGCGCGACAACCGAGCACACGAGCGCTCAGGCGGCCCAGGGGCTCAATGAGCTGGCCAAGGCAGGCTTCACCACCCAGCAGCAGCTGGGCGCGATCCCGGCCGTCCTGAGCGGAGCAAGCGCGGGTGAGATTGAGATGGCCGAAGCAGCCGGCATCCTCACCAGCACGCTTGCGGCGTTTGACATGAAGGGCAAGAACGCGATGGAGACAGCCGCGAATGCTCAACGTGTGATGGATGTGTTAGCGGTGGCGAGCACCAGCACCAAGTCCAGCATCAGCTCACTCGGTGAATCAATGAAGAGCGTCTCACCGATCGCTAAGGAGTTCGGTTTCAGCATTGAGGACTCCGTGGCCATGGTCGCCAAGATGCAAGACGTGGGCATTGATGCGAGCGAGGCCGGCAACTCCGTCAAAACGATGTTGACCAAGCTGACCAAGCCGAGCAAGACGGCAGCGCGGATCATGAAAGAGGCCGGGGTTTCATTTATTGACGCTCACGGCAACATGCTGCCACCCAAGGAACTGTTTGAGCAATCGGCGAAGCTTAAGGCCAGCCTCAGCGGCAACGCGGCGAGCGCGGCCGCGTTCTCTGAACTGGTGGGCCTGCGAGGCCAGAAGGCGCTCACCATCCTGGGGCGCATGTTCTCAGACGTGGATGAGGAGGGGCGCACCCTCACTGAGACGCTCCAGAACTCCAAGGGCGCCGCTGACCGTATCGCCAAGGTCAAGCTGGACAACCTCAGCGGTGACGTCACCAAGCTGGGGAGCGCGTGGGACGGGCTCACCGTGGCGCTCAATGACTCGCTCAAGGGCTCGCTCCGTCCGCTCATCCAGGAGTTCACCGCGTGGCTGGGCAACCCAGACACCAAGGAAGCGATCAAATTCTACACGGAGAAGTTCATTGAATGGGCTCCCCTGCTGATTGATGTGGCGGTCCACGTTGGCGCCGTAGCTGCTGCCATCCTGACGGTGACCACGGCGCTGAAGCTGTGGGCGGCTGCCGGGTTAGCGGTCCAGGCTGTTATGGCGATGAACCCGATCATTTTTCTCCTCATGGCGATCGCTGCTGCCATCGCTATGGTGATCCTCCACTGGGATGAGTTCAAGCTGGCGGGCCTCATGGCGATGGACGCGCTTGCAGCTCCGCTGATCTTCTTGAACAACATGATCGCGGACGTGCTTTCCAAGTTTGGCGTGGCCATGCAGAAAATGGAATTTATGGAAGCGACCTCAGCTGAACTAGACCGGCGCGATCGTGAGGCCAACTTTGCCGCGCAAGACAAGGCGCGAGGTATCCAGACGGAGCGCGGCCAGGGTGGCGGGCTCCCAGATGTCCAGGGCCGGATTGACGTCAATATGGCTCCCCAGCTCAAGGGGAGTGCACAGACCAAGGGCGGAGTCAAGCTCAACGTCCAGAATTCTGGGAGCTTCTAATGGGCCTCGGTGATGCGATTGTTGATGCAGTTCTTGACACCCTGGGGCTGGGCGGCTCCGATGAGGTGCCGATCCCTGGATGGCAGGAGCGCCTCAAGGAGGCCGCATATACGTCCCCCGGTGGTACGCGTATTGTGTTCCAATACGTGGACCTAAAGCGAGTCAGCACCAAGCGGACAGCCAAGTTTTTCTTCAACGGGATCGACGGCAAGTATGTCCAGGACAACGGGCATGACGATGGCGATTACCCGATCGTGGCCCTCTTCACCGGCGACGACAACGATCGGCTGGGCACAGCTTTTGAAGCTGCGTGCCTGGAAAAGGGCAGGGGGCGACTAGAACACCCTAGCTATGGCACCTTTGACGTGGTGCCCACCGGTACCATCGAACGATCCAACGCGATGGTGGACGAGGCGAACCAGACGCGCGTGGCCGTGGTGTTTTCCAGCACGCTGGCTCAGGTCTACCCGGACGTGTCCGGTATCCCCACCAGTCAGATCGCGGCAAGCATTGCCGGGTTTGATGTGGCGAGCGCTGCCGAGTTCGCGGGAACTGTAGACACCAACACGCCGGTACTCCAGGCGCTTCTGAAAAACGACGTGACCAAGGGGATCAACAAGGCGGCTCAAACTGTACGCGCTGCCAGCAACGGGATCGCCGGAGCCCAGCGCGCATTTGACAATGCTGCGCGCCAGCTGACGGAGTCGATTGACACCCTGGTCAACGCTCCGGGGGACCTTGCGTCCCAGATGGTCCAACTGATCAAGTCACCGGCTGAGTTCGCTGGGGATCTCGGCTCCAAGTTCGGCGGCTACTTTGCGTTTTCAGATTCGCTGGTGAGCGACTTCGGGAGCGTGGGGAATTCCAACGGCACATCATTCAACAACCTGATGATGCTGGCGGCCACGAATGCCACCGTGTTAAGCGCCAACAGCACACCATTCGCGAACCGTCCCTCGGCACTGGACACGGCCTCCCAGATCTTGAACCTGAATGCACAGAACAACGCGGCGCTGGACAACCTTTTTGAGGCTCAAAACTACGCGGACCCGGGCGCGACCTATCAGATCAATCAGCAGGCCGTTTCTCAGATCACCGGCAAGCTGGTCACCGACTCGTTCAATCTCCTCCCCGAGCGTGTTATTTATTTACAGCGCGACCGGTCGCCCATCGACCTTTGCAGCGACCTCTACGGGAGCGTGGAAAACGCTGTGCTGGACAACTTCATTGATACCAACCGGATCGGGGGTGAGGAGCTGTACCTAATCCCGCGTGGGCGCAGGATCGTCTACTATGCCGAGTGAGGTCTTTCTTGAGATCAACGGGCAGGCCTGGGAATACTGGTCCAACGTCACGCTGGTGGAGCAGGTAGACGGGATCGCGCGCGTCTCATTCACGTCAGTATTTGAGCCGGAGCGCAAGGAGTTCCGGGAAGTGTTCCGCCCCTACTCCTACCCGGAAATCGTGATGCATCTGGGCGGTGAGGTTCGATTCGTTGGCACCGGCATGGCCATCACTCCGCAGGTAAGCCCGGACCAGGTGACAGTTACGGTGGACGCCTACGCCAAGTGTGGGGTCCTCAATGATGTCACCATGCTGGAGTCCCAGCTACCCACGGAGTTCAAGAACCTCACCCTAGAGCAGATCGCGAAACAGGTCTGTGAGCCCTTTGGGGTCAATGTGGTATTTGGTCAGCCTCAGGTTGTGGTGCTGGACCTCGACAGTGGCGGGAGCTATCTGGACATTGATGCGCTAGGACGCACGGACCCGGGCACGCCGTTTGAAAAGGTCCAGCTCAAGCCGGGCAAGAAGATCCTGCCGTTCCTCATCGACCTGGCGAAGCAGCGCGGGCTGATCATTCGCTCCACGCCTGATGGGGATCTCCTGTTCACCGTGGCGAACACGGACACCAATGACGTCATTGCCACGCTAGAGGAAAATCGGCCGGTTGTGAAGGTGACTCCCAATTTTGAAACGCAGGAATACTACAGCTCACTGACTGGGATCGCGAAAACCAAGGGGGGCGCGACGGGTTCTAGGTTCAGCGTCGAGAACCCGAAACTGGCGGACAACTTCGATGTGAATCGCCCCTACGTGTATGAGCTAAACGACACGGATCCGGCGGACGTTCCTGTGGCGGTTGAGGCGCGCATGGGGCGCATGTTCGCCGATGCGATCAGCTATGACATTGACGTGGCGACCACGGAGGATCAGTCCACCACCTATTGGACGCCTGACAGATACATCACACTGCTGGCGCCCAAGGCGATGGTGTATCGCAAGTCACCGTTATTGATTCGTGAGAATGAATTGAGGTTCACCCCCACGCGGTCCGATGCTACACTGAGGACGATCTTGCCCGGCGCTCTGTCGGGGGAACTGCCGGAGCTGTTTCCGTGGGAAGAGTAGCAGAACTGCTAGAGTGGGCGTTGAATACCAACGGCGCGGAGCGCCCCCCGGAAGTGAAGGGCGACCCGGGCGGACTTGCGACCATGACGGCGGACCACTACGCGCCGGCCGGCTACGATGCGCAGCCGCTCCCCGGCGACTATTTCGCCACGCATGACGGGCCGGCGACCGGTGAGGACGTTGTTAGTGGTTACCACGATCCCCGGATCGATCGGAAAGCTGGGCCCGGTGAAACGCGGCTGTACTCGCGCGCGGGCCCGGGAGGGTTGGCGGCTGAGATGTGGTGCAAGCGGGACGGCACAGTGGAGATCTCCTCCTTGCTGCCCCTGTCCAAGATCATTCTCAACGGGGTGGAGATCGACACGGAGGGCAATGTCACCGTGCCCGGTTTCGTCACTGCTGCCGGTGAGATCACAGCTCAGGACGTCACACCCATCACGGCCGTGGGCCTATCCACGCACATGCACAACACGGCCATGGGCCCGACGTCTCCCCCGACAGGAGGCACCTGATGGCGCTGGACAAGGACGCGCTGGCGGCTGGCATGAAGAGCATCTCAGACAACCCGCCCACCAGTCACGAGGGCGCGGCTGGCCTGTGGCGCACTGAGATCATCGACTACGTTTCCGCCGTTGTTCCTGTCACCGCGCTACTCCCCACGGATGAGGAGGCTTTTGAGTCGTCGCTGGCCACGGCGTTCGCTTCTGAGGACGCGGTTCCGGGAATGGAAACGGCTTTCACTACGCTGGGCGTAGCCATCGGTACGGGCATGGCGCCAGCGTTCACGGCCGTCCCCCCGGCCGGCCCTGTGGGCTGGGCCACGCTGTTCAGCGGCACCACCGATGACACTCAGGAGGCCGCTGACAACATCGCCACGGCCATCGATGACTGGATGAAAACCGGAACCGCCACGCCCTCAGGCGGGGGCTCACCGGTGAACTGGAGCTAGCATGTCTGATCCTACTTTGACGCTTCAAGAGAATGGCGGGGACGTCACCCTGGAGGGTGGTGATCTGTTAGTGGGTAACGGCCTGGAGTCCGCTGCCGTGCTGTCCTTGTGGGGCGGCAACATCGAGGATGACGGGCTCCCCGGTGATGATGACAAGCAATGGTGGGCCAACACCATCACCACCAAGAATGACTCCCAACTCCGGAGCGAGACCCAGAAACTTCTGGCTTCAATCCCGGCGACGTCTGGAAACCTCCGACGTTTGCAGGACGCGATCGCGCGTGACCTCGACTGGATGACGGAGAACATTGCTGAAAAGATCCTCATCAGCGTCCAGCTCACTGGCGTCAAAAGGGTCCTCATCACGATCGATTTTCTGTTAAAGGATGGTGAGGACGATCAGCTCAAATTTACTAGAGAGTGGACGGGCACAGCATGAGCCAGCAGACACCCAAGATCTCAGACATCAACGCTAACATCATTGCACAGCTTGAGGCGTCACTGGGGACCACGATCCCCATTTTCCCCAAGTCGTTCTCGCGCGTGCTAGCGGCCGCGATGGCCGCGATTTTCATCATCGGGTATAAGTTCGCGGGCTGGGTCTGCCTTCAGCTGTTCGTTCAGTTCGCATCCTACGATCAGCAAACGGTGAACGGTCGCACGTTCATCCCGCTGGTGGAGTGGGGCAACCTGATCGGAGTGGGAGCCCCCAAGGAGGGCACGCGCTGGGAGGGTGAGATCGGTGTCACCGTCCTCAATCAAACGGGTGACCTCAAGGCCGGATCGCTGCTCCTTAAGAAGGACACCGGTGTCATCTACTCGGTCCTGGCGGATGTGCCCCTCCTGTCCACGAGCGTCACGGCGCGCGTCCAGGCGGTGGATGATGATCAGGGCAACCTTGGTTTCGGATCAATCGGCAATCTGGAATTTGGCGACCAACTGGAGTTTGCCAACCCGCTGCCGAACATCGCTCAGGTGGCCACCGTCACCATCCCGTTGGTGGAGGCTGCCGATCCAGAGAGTGAGACCGCCTACCGCGACCGCGTAGCCACGCGCTTTCAGAAGCGTCCGCAGGGCGGCGCCCGCGTCGACTATCAGATCTGGGGTGAGCAAGTGGACGGGATCGATCTGGTGCTCCCCTACACCGGCGAACCCTCAGACAACCACATGACCCTCTACAGCCGATCCACCACGGAGCCGGACGGCATTCCCACGGCGGCCCAGCTGGATGAGGTGAAGCAAGCAACCTTGTTTGATGATGAGGGCTTTGCTACGCGCGCACCCCCGGGCGTGCTCGTGACGTCGCTAGGGATCTCGCGCACTCCTGTTGAGGTGGAGATCCAAGGGCTTGGCCTCACTGACGGCGCTTCGATCACCCTTGCGGATCTTCAAGCGGACATCCAGGAGGGGCTCATTGCTCACCTTGAGAGCCTGGAGCCGTTCATCCTCGGAGTGTCGACACTCCCGCCACAGGACCGCGTTTCAAGCGCCGCTATCGGCGGCGTCATCTACGCGGTGGCCGAAAGCAATGCTGCATTTTTCGGCGCTTATGTGGTAAGAATCAACTCAAGCATCATCACCACTCATGTCCTTGGTCAGGGCGAGTTGGCCGGGCTGGATGCTCCGGTATTGTACACCTAAGGAAACTCCAGTCAGATGGCTCTATCACCGAAAGATCGCTACAATCCCAACCAGATCAACTCTGCCGATCCGGTAGGCTACCCCTACGGCAAGGCGCGGAACATCTCCGCGCTGGGCAACACTGACGGCACGCCGTATGAGGAGGATCTGGTCAATGATCTGTTTGGCTTTCAGCAGGCCATCCTGAGCGAGGCCCAGATTGTTCCTACGAACAACCCGGACACGGCCGCGTTCAGTCAGTACCTGGATGGCCTCCGGCGCCTCCACCGTGGTGAGAACTACGCATACCCTGTGGCCGGCGTTTACACTTTCCTGATTCCAACATGGGCCCAGCCCTATCACAGGATCCGGGCCGTCATCATCGGCGGGGGAGGCGGGGGAGGCGGGGGCGCCTACTGGAACGTGTTCGGATCTCAGGGCAGTCACAGCGGTGCCGGTGGAGGCTCCGGGTGTGTGCGTCTGCTTGATGCCTACGTGAGTGAATGGGGCGGAGCTGGCGCGGAGCTGCGCGTAACCGTGGGAGCTGGTGGCGCCGGTGGCGTCAAGAACCTGGTGTCAGGCGTGGGCAACGACGGAGCAGACGGGGGCCTCACGCGGCTGGAGCTGGATAACGGCGCGGGGGGCATTCTCTCGGAAGCGCCACCCGGTGAGGGTGGCCAGGGGGGAACCGGGGGCCTAGGAGGTATTCCGGCGAAGGGAGGCCGGGGCCACTGCGGAGGCGGCTACGGGGCACAGTGTACGATCGGCGGCGGGATTGTGCTTGGTACCGGAGGCGTGAGCCTCAAAGGGCAGTCCAGCTACCGCGACGGCGCAAACGCTTTCAACTGGCGCCGGGAGATCACCACGGCCGTGGCGCCCTTCGGTGGAGTCAGCGGCTACATCTACACTGATGAAAACCTGATTGTAGCCGGTGACGGCGCGATCGCTAGACATAGGTGGTACAGCCTGTCACCAAACCCAGGTTCAGGGGTTTCCACGCCGGGGACCTACGCGTCAACCGGGGGCGGTGCTGGCGGCAACGGGACGGAGTTGATGTATGCTGTGGGGCTTTCCGGCGGCTTGGGCCAGGGCGCAGCAACCCCATCACCGGGCAATGCATTCGGCGGCCAGGGCGGCTACGGCTACGGCGGAGGCGGGGGCGGTGGCGCGGGCTTCTGGGAGGCTCCGTCTGGTTTTGATGCTGGCGATGGCGGCGCCGGTGCAACGGGGCTGGCATTCTTCAACATCTACTGATCAATGAACGTAGTCTACCGCGCTCTGGAGATGCTGCTGCCTCGCTCCGAGGCATTCAAGCTCACCATCAACAAGGTGTTAACGGATTACATCCGGGGCCTTGCTGCTGGCGTTCCTGAGGACTTCAAGCAGTTTGCGTGGCAGCCGTGGGTTGAACTGTTCCCCAGCAGCACCACACAGGTCCAAGCGTGGGCGGACCAGTTCGGACTTTTTCCGGCGCGCAACGAGGCCAACCAGCGCCTCAACATCGAGGCCGCGTGGAAAGCGACCGGCGGCCAGGGCCTTGACTACTTCCAAAGCCTGGTTGATGCGGCCGGCTTTGATGTCACGGTCCACGCATCGCTGGACCCGGTGAGCCAGGTCTACCGCAACCCGCTCAACTACCTCACACAAGCCGCTAACATCGGCACCATCCAATGTGGATCTGAGACAGCGTATTGCAACGCGGTCAACGCCTACTGCTCCGGGCTCCAAGGAGCCATCCAGGATCACATTGTGAACCAGGATCTGAGCGGGCGAGTTCAGCCGCCAATCTCCTCCGACCCGGCGACGTTCCCATTTTGGATCTATGTGGGGGATGAGACGTTTGGAGACCGCGCCACGATCCCCGCTGATCGGGAGGTGGAATTCCAATCCTTGATCCTAAGTATCTTCCCCGGCACGTACTGGATCGGGTATATGATTGACACCGCTGCTCTCAACGTTTGGGTGGATGAGGGCAACATCTGGGACGACTCGGAAACCTGGGATGATGATGCATTCTGGGGAACGCCGTGATATCCTAACGAGGCGCTAACATGGCTCAGCAGACATTCAACAACCTTGAAACCCTCTTCGATGTTCGCACCATCATCAACGACAATGCGAACGATGCGGAGGCGCGCCTCACAGCGCTGGAGCCTTCGGGCCCCGCTAACTCAGTTGTCCGTCAGGATGGCGGTGGTGCCCTTGAGGGGTTCGCTAACTTCACCTACGGGATCAGCGGTGACACCACCACGTTCACCATGGGCGTCCAGGCGGCTGGCAGTGCCTCCACGTTGCTCACGGTCAACGCCTTTTCTGAGGTCCAGTACCTAGACGACACCGGGAACCTCATGACCCGTTTCTATCGGAGCGGGACGGATCTATTTTGGGAGGAGGGCGGCGCCTTTGAACTCCACGTCAACGGTGTCCGGCTGATCAACACTGGCGGGGGCACCAACGTCCTCACCGATGACGGAACATACCAGCCGCTACCAGCAGGGGGCACTGATGAGAATGTTGCTGTTTCTGCTTCTGACACGACGCCTGGGAATCTGGACGTCAAGGTGGTTGGCTCGAATGGCGTCACGTACGGGATCCTAAACGGGGGCGGAAACGAACAGATTCAGCTAAAGAACCCGGCCGGTGGCGGCGCGCGTCAGTGGAATTTTGACGGCTCGTCATTCGCGGCCGGCAACCCGGGATCCGGGAACTTCCGGATGAACAACGTGAACCAGAATATGGCCACGGCGCTCTATATGAGCAAGACCGCGCAGCCTAACGGCACCATGACGGACGTGCTGACAGCGCTTCGTGTGGAGGACAGGATCCTTGTCGAAACGCTGGCTGGCGCAAAGTGGAAGATCTACCGTCTCACCGGTACGCCCACGGATGACACCACGCACGTCACGATCCCCGTGGTAGTGGAAGCAAACGGCCCGGACTTGGTGGATACCGATGAGGCCTCCTGGGGCTTCATGTTCACCCGTGGCGGGGCGGGCTCCGCTTCGGTTGGCGCCGCCCTTGAGATGAACGGATCAGACGGCGCCGGGGGGTGGGTTGGTTCAGATTGGCTTGTGAACGGGGACACCCTCCAGCCTAAGACGGCCACGCCAGGGACGATCAGCTCAGCAACGGATGAGGATCTATTCCTCCTTTCTGCCGGCGCCGCTGGACGTCTCCACATCCAAGGCGTGGGCATCTCCAAGACTGCCCCAACTGTGGGCCAGGTGCTCACCGCGACGAGCCCCACGCAAGCGGAGTGGTCGGCGGGCGCCTCTCCCTCGGTGGGGTCACTGCACACCGTCAACGTCACGAACGGAACCGGTGGATGGCTCGCTAGCAATATCAGCATTGCCGGTGAGACTATCCAGAACATCGGCGGCAACGCCAACCTGGTAGCAGTCGGCGGGATCTCAATCAACGCTCAGGCGGGCCAGCTGTTCCTTGAGGGCACCAGTGGCGTCCTGACCCAGAATGATTTCACGGTGGAGCCCGGAGCGGTTCCCACGTTAGTTATTAACAGCACCACCCAGGCGTCTGTGGCTGCCAGCCGGATCCTGACATGGGACGGCACACAGAACCTCTACGTCGAGGGGGCCGGCATTGACACGAGCGCGGTCCACGTTGACCTTGCTTCTGAGATCAGCGCGGTCACCGAAAAGGTCACACCTGTGGCTGGCGACTTGCTTCTCATCGAGGATAGCGCGGACTCCAACAACAAGAAGCGGATCCAGATCGGGAGCCTCCCCACTGCCCCCGTGGTCACGCTCCAGACCGCCTACGACAACGGCAACGCCGTCATCACCGACGCTGCTGGTGGTGACTTTGATGTCTCAGGCACCGAAGCGTTTACGGTCAACGTCACCGGCAATGCCACCCTGGTGTCCAGCTCCGGTTTTACCACGGTCAACGGTCAAACAGGCATTGGGCTAACGTCAGCCGGCGGCAACATTAACCTCACATCCACCACCGGCTTTGGGACGTTTGAATCAGACAACGTCATGACTGTCCGATCCAACTCCGGAAACCTGGTGCTGGACGGTCAGGTGGATCTCACCGCTCAGGCCATCACCGGCAATCTTACCATGGTTTCCCTGGCTGGTTTCACTACGGTAAACGGCGACACCGGGATCGGCATGACGTCCGCCAACGGCAACGTCAACATCACATCCACCACCGGCTTCGGCACGTTCGAATCTGACAACGTGGCCACCCTGCGGTCCAATTCGAACGCGGCCTATGTGGACGGGTCTACTGAAACGGGGCTCCTGGTCGGCAGCACCACGGCTCTGGTGGTAGACGCTGCTACGATCGCGAGCCACGCTGCCAACCGCGTGCTGGCCGATGACGGCAGCGGCACAGGGCGCCTCGTGTTCATTGCTGGAAGCTCGGCTCTGGACCTCCAGGGCGCCTACGACAACGGCAGCAATATCGTCACCGATGCGGCTGGTGGGGATATCGCGATCAGCGGGACTGAGGGCTTTGACGTAACCGTTGATGACCCGATTAACATTGTTTCGAACCTCAGCTTCCTCACGCTGAACGGTAACAGTGGGATAGGCCTCAATGCTGCAAATGGCAGCATTAACCTAACAGCAAACCTGTTTGGCACTCTTGAGGCTGCGTCTACTGCCAAGCTCTTGTCTACTGGAGCCGCGGCTGTGGTGGAGGGTCAGACGGGTATCAGCTTGGTAGTTGGTGGCGTGTCCTGGACGTGGCCCACCACGGACGGCACCAGCGGCCAGGCAATCACTACGAGCGGGGCCGGGGTGCTCAGCTTCTCGGATATCCCTGATCCCGGTGGCGCTCCTGCGGATGTCACCAAGGCGGCGGCATCAGCCGGCGCCTCCGCTGATTTCTCGCGGGCTGATCACAAGCATGACATCTCGACAGCAGCGGCTACGTCGATCGGCAACGCCAACGCTGAGGGCTCGGCCACGTCGTTGGCGCGCTCTGATCACAACCACCTTATTAACCAGTTTGGTGGAACGGTCAACGCTCAGAACAACGACATTGACAACGTCAAAACGGTCACGTTCAACAGCGTGGTGGACGCCGGCAACATGGGCGTCACCGAAACCATCAACTGGAATGATGGCCAGAAGCAGGCCGGCACCAACTCCGCCAACTGTACAATCAGCTTCACAGATCCCCCTGGGCCCTGCAATCTCACCTTCAAGCTCACCAACGGCGGAGCATTCACCCTCACTTGGCCGGGCTCGGTGGAGTGGCCGGGCGGCACTGAGCCGACCTGGACAGCCTCAGGCGTGGACGTCATTTCGTTTTTCTTCGATGGTACCACCTACTTTGCGATGGCTGGTTTGGACTTCAGCTAATGACCACATTTGACTCTGTCGCCACTCCGGTAATTGCCTATCCGCAGAACCCGGTAACCGTCTCCCATACTCTGGGGGACGGCTCCGGCAATGATCGGATCGTGTTCGCTTTTGTTGAGGCCATCGGGGGCGGCTCGCATGTGTTCGGGACAGCTGAATATGATGGGCAGGTGATGACGCAACTGGCCCAGGTGGACGGGACGGTGTTTGGCGCGGAGTCGACCATTACGATTTTCTACCTGCTGGATACTGACCTACCGGCAACCTCAGGAACCTACGATTTTGACTATGAGATCAACGCTGGGGCTTATGGTTCGATCGGCTGCGTTGTTTCTTACACGGGATCCGATCAGGTGGCGCCCCCATTCCAGACTAGTAGCTCAAGCGTGGGCGGGGGCGGCTCAGGAGCTGACATCAGCACCAACATCACCCCCGGTTCCAGCCCCGGCTTGCTCGTAGACTTTGCTGGTGGTGGCGGCACCACAACGCTCACAGGTTCACCGGGCACCGGGCAGACCGAGCGATTGGACACGGCTGACGCAGATGAGTATTTGTGGTCATCAGAGAAGTCCTATAGCTCCACGGCAGCGAACTCCACGGAGTGGACGCCTAGCGCTAACTGGTACACGGCCCTTCATTTGGTGGCGGAGGCTGCGGATGCTGGGGGCGGTGGATCCGCAGGAAACGCGATCATGATGGGCGCGAATTTTTAACAGTGAGAACGATATGGCAAACTCAAAAACAGAACTAACAGCACCTAAGTCCGACTTCACCACCTCCGGGGGCGTGGTCAACTATGCAATCCTGAACCAGGAGCTGGGGGCGGCGTCCCTCAGCGTTCCCGTCTATTCGGTGATGGGCAAGGGTACGGACGTCAAGATCGTCCTGGATGGCAACGCAACCGAGGCAGATGTCACAGCGGTGGAAACCGTGATCGCTGCTCATGCCGGCGACGTTTTCCAGCCCACCTTTCAGAGCACCTCGGAAGCGGAGGACGTCCTCAAGGGTGAGGCTGCCATTGAGGCAACGGACGCCACGCTGGTCACGGTGTATGAGCACGACTCCGGCGCGCTGCCTGAGGGCCAGTATCAGATCCTGTGGAGTGCTGAGCATCGCGTGGACGTTGAGGCTGACGGTGAGGATTCCAACCTCTTGGTGGAGGTGGACCTTGGTGACGGCAACGGATACCTGGAAATGAGCGCGGACAGCAACCAGAGCCAGAAGATCCACTCAGTCTCCAACGGCATGGTGTTGCCTCGCGTAGACGGGCAAAGCATCAAGGTCAGGATGTCCCTGAACAAGACCGGATCCGGGGGCTCCAAAGCCATCCTCAGGCGCGCGCGCCTGGTCCACTTCCCACTGGGCTCCTGAATCTGAAACGACGTGAGCGGGCCCCTCAGGCCCGGGAATGATGCAAAATGGAAGGCCTCGACGTACTACAGCAGCTGAAGGAGCTTGGTGGCTGGGGTGTGGCTGGGTTCATGATTTACCTGTGGAAGCAGGAGCGGGCTGAGCGTCTCCGTTATCGCGACTTTCACGAGTCAACGATCCAGAGCCTTCCTGATCTCACCAAGGCTAACCAGGAGATGAGCGCCGACGTCAAAAAGATGGTCGCCGACATCAAGGACCACATCAGAACGATGTTCACTCAACTGAAGGAAAACCTCAAGTCATGACCCTACGTGAGATCCGGACTGCCATCCTCCACGCCTTCGGGCTCGAAACCAGGGAGGACAAGGAAGCCAGATATGCGCGCGACTCTCAGCGCGCTGAGGAGGTCAACCTGGGGGTCACTCAGGCGGCTATGAAGATCCACGAGGCCAGGCGACACCTGACGCGCCCGGCCACGTTGCCGGAGATCCAGCAGTGAGCCGGGCCTTGGTGGTTTGCGCGGCCCTGGTGGGCCTCCTGGCGGCCTCCTGTGTGAGCCGGGAGCAATGCGTGGCAAATGCCAAGGAGGCCTATTGGGAGACGCTCAGGGGCTGTGAGGCGGATGGGGTGGCTACCTACGGGGAATGCGATTCCAAGACTAATCTGGAGGCCGAATTTAAGGCCGCTCAAAAGGAGTGCCGCTGATGTGGAAAGCTTTCGTTATTGCCAGGGAGCTGGCAGCCATGGCCCCCGAGGCGCGCAAGCTGGCCGTCAGGGTCATCCGCGCGATCAAGTACGGACAACAGAGCGAGGCCGAAAAGCTGGCGGCTGAGGCGGCTGAGGCTCAGGATCTGTTTCGGAAGGGGAAGGAGTCCTACCGTGCGAAAAATTAACCGCGTATTTTGGCACTGTTCAGGAACGCCGGAAGGGCGTGACGTCAAGACTGAGACGATCAAAGCGTGGCACACTAACCGGGCCCCCAAGGGCCGGGGCTGGTTAGATATCGGCTACCACTTCGTTTATGAGCTGGACGGGACGGAGCACCCCGGGCGCCCCCTTGAGCGCGTAGGCGCGGGTGTGAGGGGCCACAACGACCACTCGATCCACCTGTGCTACGTGGGCGGCCTCGCATCCGACGCCAAGACTCCCAAGGACACACGGACACCGGCGCAACGTGAGGCCATGTACCGGCGCACCCAGCAACTCCTGGAGGAGTTCCCTGAGGCGACGGTCCACGGACACAATGAGTTTGACGCCAAAGCGTGCCCGTCCTTTGACGTTCAAAAGGACTGGGCCGCCTACCTGGATGACAGAGACGGCCCAGCTACGGATCCCGCGGGCCTCAAGTGCCCCCACTGCGGCGAGTCGCTCACCGTGACTGTTAGCGTTTAACAGGCTTCTTGTTCCTGAGCATGTAGCTGAGGCTCCAGATAGCCTCACGTGTCACCAGCTCCAGCTCCTCCTCCTCAATGTGGCCAGGGTCCACCTCTACGCCGAACAGCCAGTCAGGCCCCTGACCGATGACTCCCCGGGGGAGGCCGGGGGAGGTCTGGGCGCGCAGTGTTGCGGCTGAGCTGGTCCACATCAGGCCGGCCATGTCCGTGTCATAGTGCTGGACCCCGTGCCAGGGGTGCCCCTCCCTCACGGCGATGAACCCCCATAGCTTCCCGTTCTCAGCCTGGGCAATGTAGGACTTGAAGCCGTTTTCGATGTAGCGGATCACAGCGCGGCGTCCTTGGCAGCGCGCAAGCTGCCGAAGGTGCCGACGCGGACAACCTCGGTGTTTTCGTCGGTTGTCTCAAGGTCAAAGCCGGTAGCCGTGTGGCGGATCGTGTGCTCACCGTCGCGGGAGTGCCAGGTGGGAACGAGTGCGTGAAAATCGGGGGTCCAGTTGTTGGTCATGGTGGTTCTCCTCAGTGGGTGCTCCTGTTATGCGTGAAGATTCTTCAAGGCGCAAGGGCACAAAAAACCCTGTGAAACGGAGAGGGGGATCGTTTCACAGGGGAAAAGAGCTGCCGAAGCTGAGGGACCCTAGCAGCGTTTTTATTATTCCGGACAGATAGAGCGGGCGTCCGCGTCCACTGGCCAGAGAAGCTCATCCAGCAAATACACCGCTTCCTCGCCCCAGTACCACATCAGGCTGGTGGCGAAAACCAGGGCGCTCCAGAAGGCCAGCAGCACGAACGGCAACAGCAGCCACTGAACCGGACCCAGCTTCTGGGGCTCCGGCTTCGGCTTGCGCCGGGGTGGAATTCCCACCCCGGGCTTGGCCGGCTCCTGAGCCTGAGCTGGCTGCTTTCCTGGATCAAAGGAGTGCATCAGCTACCGCGCTCCTTAGCCGTTGACTGCGCGTTATGCCTGGCCCCCTGGAGCACACCAGCAAGCTCACCAAAAGCCTCCTCAACCTCCTCAGCCCACTGCTGCCGGGTGTCGCCTCGGTCCAGGGACTCAGAGGACGCAAGCATGAGCGCATGCTCCAGTCGTTGTTTCAGTTTCAACATCTGTGAAGCCTTTCGTCAGAACGGGACATCATCATCATCAGGTGCGCCACCGTCACCGGGCGCGCCGCCGTCACCAACACCACGCGGACTGCCAGACAGGACAACGTTTTGACAGGAGATCTCAGTGCTCCACTTATCGTTGCCATCGCGGTCCGTGTACTTGGTTGTTCGGATGCTGCCCTCAACCAGGAGACGGTCCCCCTTGTTGAGGATCTTGCTGAGCGCCTCAGCGCGCTTGCCCCACAAAACCACGCGGTGCCACTCGGTTCTTTCCTGGCGCTGCTTGTTGCGGTCCAGGTAGGTCTCCGTGGTTGCCAGTCTTATGTTCAGGACAGCGTTCCCGCTGTCCGTCATTCGCAACTCTGGATCCGCCCCGAGGTTCCCCAGGAGGATCACTTTGTTGTAGCCTTGACTCACTTGTCATTTCCTTTCTGTTCCGTGAACTGGGCCAGGCGCTGATCCTTTGCAGCCGCGATCTGTTCGCCTTGGTCCTTGGTCCACATTGTTTTCCGGATACCCTGCAAGAAGGCATCCAGAGCAGCAGCGTTCTCACACTGCTTGATCGCTTCGATGGTCTTGGTCAGCTCCTCAGCTGTGGCAGCTTTGCGCGTTTCCTGCTTGCGATTCTGTTGCCCCTTCGGTGGCTGGATGTTCTTGATGCGGACAGCCTCCACCTCCTCACCGCTCACCTTGGTCATTGCCTGATAAAGGACGATCGTCGCCCCGGTCCAGTTGGTGGTTTCCTTGCCCATCACCTTGACCAGCGCGGCCTTGTTCGTCTTGTTCAGCGCCAGTTTCTTCAGTGAGTTTTTGAAGTGGATGACCGGCTTGCGCTCCTTCTTGGAAGTGCCTGCCAGCTGCAACTCACCCCGTTCTACATTCTTGATCTGGAGCTTCATTTCGTGCCCATCGTCCAGGTCACAAGCGCGGATGTAGTCCGACTCATAAGCTGTATCTACGTTCATTTGCTTTTCCTTTCCGTTAGTGCCCTGTTAGTCAATAACAAGGTCTTCGTCGCCGTCAGAGCTAACCCATTCGGGTAGCTTGAAGGTGAGAATCTCACCGGCCGCGACTCCTGGCCAGTGCTTGGACTCAAGGCATCGCTCATATTCATCCAGCCACCGGTCCACGGTGTCCTTGCCGTAGTCCAGGGTCTCATCCGGCACGTGGAAAACCGCGACATCAAATGGCCGCTTCTTCTCCACGGCGACGACATAGAACGGGAGACGCTCCCCAGTGTTGTATTCATTAGCGGCTTGGTAGTACCAAAACTGCGCGTGGTAGTGAAACTTGTAGGCCTTCTTGAGGAACGCATCAGGGCTGATCGTCTCAGTGCTCTTGAGGTCGCCCATGTGGGGGCGCCGCTTAGCGCTGGGGTTGCGCCAGTCCGTCTTGCTCTTGAGCTTGTGGCCGCGATACTCCCAGAACAGTGGGACCTCAAACTCAGTTCCCCTGCTCTTGAGTAGTGCTTTGGCGTGCTCGTCTGAGTGAACCTTGTTAGCAATGTGCCGATAAAGGCCATCCTCCTCCGGGCTGAGGATGTGCTTGCCCTCATGCTCAGCCTTGAATTCCTTGTAAGCGTTTGAGTTCCCCTTCTTGATCCCGTCCGGAAGGATCACCGTGGACTTGTTGAACTGCGCCAACTCCAGGGCAGCCATGTGGACCAGCGAACCGAAGTCAAACGCCTTGGAAGAATCGTGGCCGTGATCGCGTATCTCCTTGAAGTGGAGCGGGCTAGTTTCAATCGCCTTGAGGTCTGTGAAGTTGAGCGCCGGGTGTGCGCGATACTCGGATTCTGTCATTTTTGTGTTGGTGGTCATTAGCGGGATGTTAGACCAGCCTTATGGCATATGCAAGACCCTCTACGGGTTGAAGAAGGCGCCCCTACTTGTTAGGGTGGCGCCTGTCATGGCTATCACCGAAACACGAGGGCGCAGGCAGCTGAAAACGTGGCTGGAGAAACACCAGCGGACGGTTGCGTGGTTCGCCCGTATGATCGGAGTGAGTAGCACCACGGCACACAGTTGGATCGCTGGGCGCAGTAGACCTGAGGCTCACAGGATCCTAATCTTTCTGCTAACCGGCGTCCACGCGGATGCCTGGAATACAACTGAGGAACAAACGGAGGTCAGTGATGCGGCACTCCGGATCGCTGAGTTCCACAAGGCGAACAATGAAACTCATGCTTAATTTGATCGGCGCCGGGGCGGTAGCTTTGGCGACAACCACACCATCCCACGGAGCGGTGAGCTACAACGGCTGGCCCGTGCTTGCAGCACTGGCTGGGATGCCACCGGAGTGGAGCGACAGGAACGAAACCAAGCGGGAACGGATTGAGCGGCTGAAGCCGTGGGCACATGCCATCGAACACGTGGCGCGCAACAATGAGGAGCGGGCCGCACTGCTGGCGCTCATCAACCATGAGACCATGGCAGCGTCCCGCATCCAGTGGGACAAGTGCCGCCCCGATGAGTGCGGCGGACCAGCCAAGGGGCTCCTCCAGGTCCAGCGGGACGCATGCGTGGAGGCCAAACAGATCTACTCGATGCCCCCGAGCCCGGAACGGTTCAAGCTTGAAGCTCGCTGTGCGATCAGCGTCTACCGTAGCTCCAAGAAACGCTGCAAGGGCAAGAACCGTCTGGCCGTCACCGATGGCCTGAGCGGCTACCGCGGCGTGTGTCGCACCACTGACGGGAAGTTAAGAACTAACACCTACCTCACAATGGAGAGCGTGGTGGGAAGCGGCTGGCCGGTCGCCCCTCACGGCTGGGTGAGAGATTCCACCCCGGCGCTACCTGATCGCAAGACGGCGCTGGCACGGTTCCGGGAGCTGGACGTGGCACCCGGTGACTTTTTCAAGCTCCCAAGCGGGGCCGGTGTTCTGGTGGAATGGCACTTCCACGAGTTCAGCGGGCCCATCTCACCAAAAGGCTGGCACGTTGGATTCTCCCTCTTCTATCTCCCTCGCAACGATAACCCCTGAGGCCGTAGAGGCCCTTGAGAGGCTGGGTGTAGCTGAGGCCGTCAATGCCCTGGGGGAACTCCTCCGGAGCGCTGACGGCCTCAACAAGCACGGTGAACAGGGCTGGCGTCACCGCACCAATGACGAGCTGGCCGGGAAGCTCCTAGGCCACATCCCGTCGCCGGCCCTGGTGGGGCTCGTGGAGGATGGGGACTCGGAGCAGCTGGCTATCCTCCACGCCTTGTCCCGGGCGCTGATGCTGGCCCAGCGGGGCGTGGAATCGCGGGAGCAGGGCTTTGGGTCGAGCGGAGCGCGCTCCGAGCGATCGCCAGCGCATTGACCATGATCTGAGGGACCCGCTCCAGCATGTGGGCTGATATGATCGCCTCCAGGCCGTTCGGCTCGGAAGCGCTCATCAAAGCCACGGTGACATCATGCTGGAGCTGTATAACCGTCTCAGTTATGATCAATCCTGAGTGCTCGGCGGCGGCTTTGACCAGATGCTGCGCCACTGTTTCGGTAAAGCCCTCCTCCTCCTTGGCGGCCATCTGCTGGCCGGCCTCAAAGAAGTCCACCTCAATCTCCAGCACTTGGCTCCCCGTTGGTCTCGCGGGGGACCTGTCTTTTTTGAAGTGCGTCAAATTCGCTGAACGGCAAAATGGCAAACTCACGCTTGGTGTTAGAGTCGCGGAAGGTGACGATCAGTTTTCGCAAATCCTCCTCAGTGTCTCCGGGGCTGCGCTCCACTGCAACCGTTGATTGAGGGTGTGACCGGTGGAGGATCTTGGTGAGCGTTCGCTTGAGGTCAATAATGAGAGGCGGAGTGATCTGTTGGCCCTCACGGTCAATGATAGCCTGCATCAGATCGGTGTAGTTCTCATCAGGGATCGGCACAGCTTGAGCTTGGTTGCGGGTGCTGGGGACTATTAGCGATTTGTTATCGGTCATGAGGGTGCCCTTTCACGGCAAAAGGGGGCGACCGTAGCCGCCCCCGTTAGTGGTGTGTTAGTTGTTAACGCTGATTCACTTCTTGGCTGTGTTGTTGGGGTGGATCTTGCGCTTGGGCTCAGCGGGCTTGCCCATGGTGGTGTCAGCGATCACCGTGCGGACCTCAGCGTTGAGGAGGCGCTTGATGAACTCTGACTCCGGGTTACTGGTGACTTTCTTGGAGAACGCTACCAGCTCGTTGCGGATCTTGCTCAGGTGGTCATCAAGCTGGGTCTGCTCGGGGCCGGTGAGCTTGAGGCGCAAGCGTCCGCCCTTGCTCCCCTTGTTGGACTCCTCGACAGATTCACCGTGATTGCGCTTGAGCGTCTTGCGGTACTTGCTGACCATGACGTTGGAAACGCCCGCGTGCTTGGACAGCTCGCGGTCACTGCACTTGCTCCACTCGGGGTCCGTGAGCAGCGCATGTACGGCGCGTTTCTTGTCCTCGGTGGTGCGGCCCAGGCCGTGGTTGGAGTTGGCGCCGAGTGCAAAAAACAGGGCCTCGCGCTTGCCGCCGGGGTGGAGATTGACACTCGTGGTCACGTCGCCGTTTTTCTGCATCGCAAGCAAACGGTGGAAACCGTCGCTGAGGATATACTTGCCGTCGACCTTGAACACGTCAATGTCAGGGAACTTCACGCCGTCCTTCATGAGGCCGGCATACTCCTTGACCTTGCGGTCGCTGATCTTCTCGCGCGCCTGCATCTTGCTGACGTCGGCCACGATGTCCTTGAGGGGAACATTCTTGACCGCCTTGCCGGCGCCGATCTTGGGCATGGGCGCGGGCTTCTCCGCCGGGGGCTTCGGCTTCTTGGCAGGCTTGGCGGCCGCTGCCGTCTTCTTGGCCGTTGCCGGCTTCTGAGCGGGCTTGGCCTGTGCGGCCGGCTTCTGAGCGGGCTTAGCGGGGGCCGGCTTGGCGCCGGGCTTGGCGCCTTGCTGGACTGTGGGCTTGTTGGTGGTCGGTTGCATGTCTGTTTCCTTTTCTGACAGGGTGCCCTGTCTGTTGTGGTAAGAGGCCCTCACCTTAGTTGATGGGTGTACTGGTTGCAATACTGAATTGTTAGTTATTAACGGGGGGGGGCCGAAGCCCCCGAGGTGGTTTTAGTTACTCTCCAGGCAGCGAATGAAGCGGCTGAGGTGGACCCGGATCTCATTTCCGTCAGCGTCCTCACAGCGGAGGACGTTCGGGCGTTCCTTGCGAGCCTTGCCGCCTCCACCGCACGCGGTATCCGAAACCTCATAATAGAACTCAAGGGCGCGGACGGGTACGTGGTTGGACTCGGTGTGGCCGTTGATGGTTTCAATGGCCCAAAGCTCCCCTTTGAAGGGCTGGGCGTTGAATTTGAAGATCTTGGTGTCGAGGTCTTTCATTGAGTGGCTCTCCTTACGTCGTGAAGATTATTCAAACTGAGGCGCCGCGCAACCCCCTATTTTCAGTTTTTTCGGGGGAGCCAAAAACGCCTGGAAAATGAGGGGTTGAATGTTCTTCAAGCTGCGCCTATAAGGTTCTTCAATGACCAACTGCAAACACCCACGGCCCCCGGCCCTGAACCTGCTCAATGCATGGCTCAAGGAGCACCGGGTCACCGTCCCAGCTTTTGCTAAGCTGGTGCGCCGGGATCCTCAGCTGGTACACGCCTGGAGGCATTGCCGCTCCAGGCCCACCCTTGAGGACATCCTGGCCATCGAATACATCACCGGAATCCCGCCCATCAAGTGGCTGGACCGCCAGCAGCAAGACCGCCTACTTAAAACCAAGAAGCGACTGGAGGAAGTACATGGCAGAGCACCCGCTACCGCGCAATGATGAGCCCGTCCACCTGTTCAAGTACCAGGTCCCGCCCGATACGCCGGACGGCTACTGGACGTTCCAGACGGACTACAGGGGCCCCGGCGCGCTTTTCCCTGAGGACAGTGAGCGGCCGTGGGTGGAGCTGACCACTGACGGCGTGATGTGGATCCGGCCGGGCTACTCCTGGGACGGCGCCACGTGCTTTCCTGACTTCTGGTTCATCAAGATCCCGAGCCTCCCCCATGACGGCGGCTATCAACTGATCCGGGAGGGCGTGGTACCCAAGAAGCACCGGCGCGCATTTGACCGCACGATATACAAGCACTGCCGTCAGAAGGGCTCCGGGTTCTTCTGGGCCTCCCTCGTGTGGCTGGGCGTGAGGCTGGTGGGGTGGATGTTCGCGAGGCCGAAGCAGTGAGCCGGGGCAAGATCATCCACGGCAAGAACAAGGGCGAATCCGAAACCGTGGTCAGGACTCAGCCTGAGCTGCTGGCTGCCGTCGAGGCGCGCTGGGGCTCGCTCACCTGGGACCTTGCCGCGCTGCCTGAGAACGCCGTGGCGGACAAGTACATCACGCCGTGGGAGGACTCGCTGGCACCGCACACGGAGTGGCCCCTGGATGAGCTGCCGTGGTTGAACCCGCCCTATGATGATATCACCCCCTGGGTCCGGAAGTGCGACGGCTACCACCGCGCCTACGGCCCCCGCTTTGAGGCCCTACTTCTCATCCCGGCGGCGATTGGTTCGCGTTGGTACGCTGACCACTGTTTCAACAAGTGCGAGACCATCCCGCTGATGGGGCGCCCTCAGTTTCTCGGGTACGGCAATGGGGCCGCAACCGATCATATGATTCTTCACTACGGGGGATCTGACAATCAACTCACAATGCTGGAGCCATGGGACTGGATGTCCGCATGGGCAAGGATATGACCAAGAAAAAAGCTGCAACGAAAACCGAGCCGGACCCGCTAAACGACCCCAAGGAGCCGTTCAAGATTGATCGCAATGACACGCCGTGGATCATTGTGGACAGGCTGCCGGGGTATCGCACCCAGTGTCTTGGTGTCTGGGATCAACACTTCGGGGAGTACGAGGTGCTAGCGAAGGGCATGAGCGATGAGGACGCGCTGAAACTCAGGCGAGCGCTGATGATGATCGTCAACGCTGGGCAGATGGCGGTTCTGGAAAAGGCGCGCACTATCGCCGGCCTCCAGAAGCTGGTGGGCGAACAACAGGAGATGCTCAAAAATGGCCTCAAGCGTGTACGAAGAAAAGGCCCGGCTGGAAAAGCGGGTAAAGGAACTCAAGGCGGAAAACGACCGGCTAAAAAAGCAAGTCGCCGATCTAAGAAAGCAGGTTAATCAGATAGGCCTCCCCTGGCGCGGGTGAGGCCGTTAATAACTAACAGCTAACAACGGAGAACCACCAATGAACGCAGAACAAGCCGATGACTGAGCTGAGGCACTACCAAACCGAGGCCATCCGCCAGGTGTTCCGGGCTTGGCGTGAGGCTGGGGCTCCGCTCACTGCTCTCAACAAGCTGGGGGGCGACATGGCTAACGTGTGCCTGGTGAGCCCTACTGGCTCCGGCAAGACGCGCATGGGCTCCGAGATAGTCAAGCGCGCCGTGGACAAGGGGAAGCGGGTGCTGTGGTTGGCCCACCGCACTGAGCTAATCGCTCAGGCGTCGGCCACCCTCAGCGCGGCCATCGGCTTGCAGGTGATCCAGGTCACCGGTGAAAGTGGGTCGCTGTTCGGTCAGGTGTTCGTGGCCAGCATTCAGACCCTCATTGCCTCCGGTGACCGACCTGAGGTGGATCTGTTGGTCATCGATGAGTGCCATCACATCGTGGCAGACGAGTGGAAAACCCTCGCTGAGGACTACTCAGACACGCGCATCCTGGGCCTCACCGCTACACCCACGCGCCTGGACAACACCCCGCTGGGCGTACTCTTTGGACAGATGGTCAACGCGGTCCACTACTCGCAGTTGTTGCGTGAGGGGCACCTGGTTGACTGTCTCGTTTTCTCCCCGGCGAGGAAACTGGACAAGGGCATCGCGCTGGAGCCCCTGGACGCCTACAGGAAGCACGCCGAAGGCCGCACCGGGTTCATCTACGTCCGGACCAAGAAAGAGGCTGAGGAGCTGGCTAAGGAATTCACAGCGGCCGGCATTGAAGCTCGCGCCATTACTGACTCAACGCGGGCGCGGGACCGGGCGGAGTGGGTGGAGGGACTGCGGACTGGTGAGATCAGGGTGCTCACCAACGTCTACACCCTCACCGAAGGCGTGGACGTGCCGGCGGCTGACTTTGCCATGATTGGGCGCAACTGTGGGCACGTGAGCATGTATCTCCAGATCTGTGGCCGCGTGCTGAGGCCGTACCCGGGGAAGGGGCGCGCCATTCTGATAGACCTGGTGGGCGCCATGAGGCAGCACGGCTTCCCCACTGAGGATCGCCATTGGGACCTTTTGGAGGGTAAAACGGACACCGGAGCTGTGGCGCGGTACGGCGTTGAATGCCCGGACTGTCACGCCTATTTCATGCGCGTGAGCAAGTGCCCGCACTGTGGCCATGACTTCACCGTCCCAGACCCCGACGCTGACCCCAAGGAACAGCTGGTCTACAACCAGGAGCTGGAGTGCGTGACCTCCGAAGTGGAGCGGCGCCGGGTAGCGACAAGCCCCGAGGCTAAACGCCGATGGTTCCTCAAGCGCGTGGACATTGCACAGGAGAACGGGTGGGGGCTGTTCTGGTCCGTCAAGAAGTACCGGGAACAGTTCAATGAGGCACCGGATGAGGAGTGGCTGGATCACTTCGTGCGACTGGGGGAGCTGAACCGCCTGGTGTCCGAAGCCGTCGCCAAGAAGCAGCACGCCTACCACGTCCAGAAGCGCTACAAGGAAACGTTCGGAGTGAAGCCGAGCTTCAAGTTAGTGGATTGTGAGCGGCTCAAGGCGGTGACGCTGGAGCGCATGAAAGAGAAGGCTGGCGGGAAGCTCACGCGGAAGGATCGCGCCGTTTTCTTGTCAATCTTTGAGGAGTGAGATACCGTGTTCAGTCCCGATGGCAAACCCCGAAACAGTCATACAGCAGGAGATCAGGCTTCATTCACAGAAGGCCTACCCCGGGCTGAGACTGTTCCGGAACGAGTGCGGCACAGCCGTCATCAAGGAGCCGGGCGAGAAGCCCAGGCATGTGAGGTACGGCCTGTCACCATCCTCCCCGGACTTAGTGGGGTGGCGGAGCTTGGTCATTACACCGGACATGGTGGGCCAGACGATTGCCCAATTTGTAGGGATCGAAGTTAAGACCGAGGAGGGGGCGCGGAAGAATGGCCCCCATGAGCGCCGGCAGAAAAAGTGGATCGACCTGATCAACCAGAGCGGGGGCCTGGCGTTCATCGCAACATCACCCGACGAAGCAAACCAAAAACTAAGCCCCGATCAGGAGGACTGATCAGGGCTTAGAAAAGGACAACTCCAGAGAACCACCAACGGAGTCAACAGCATGAATAGTAACCCACGCCAAGAACGAGTCAACCTTATCCTCAGCGCCCTCAACTCACTAACAGTTGAGGAGTTCCTGAAGGTGGCCCAAGTCGAGGGCTTGAAGCCGAGCCGGGGGAAGTGGCGCGGACGCTGCCCCATCCACGGGGGCGACTCCAAAGCGTTCACCGTCTACCAGAAAAGCAGTGGCACGTTTTACAACTGCCCCACGTCCTGTGGCAGCGGCAACAACGTCAAGCTGTTCGCCAAGCTGAACAACCTGGACACCAAAGGGCGCGACTTTATCACCGCCATCAACCTCATCGCTCAGCGCATGGGCATCCCTGGGGTGGAGGGCGGTGAGCTGACCGAAGCACAGAAGGCAGCGATCGAAAAACGCAAGGCCGAAGCTGAGGAGCGCCGCAAGGAGCGCCTGGAGCAGGAACAGGAGGAGGAGCGACTCACCAACGCTGTCCTGTTGGCGCTCATGGCTCGGCTGGATGTCAGTGAGGCGGTTGTTAGTTACTTACACGGGCGCGGCCTGGTGGAGAACTCAGAGCAGGCGCGCGCCGTTGGTGTGCGCTCGTGGGACCCGGTTGCTGTTAGCGGATTGTTAGGTCAGTTTTCAACCGAGGAACTCCGGACGGTGTTCGGCAAGGGTGAGGAACTCATGAAGCAGTTCAACCCCAGACCGCTGCTCATGTTCGCCTTTGCCGGTGAGCAATGCGTGGGGGTGCAATGCCGGAGCATCGATCCGCAGTGCGAAAAGGTCTGGCGGTACAACTCGCGCGGCAAGGTCGCGCTGGGGTTCTTCGGGGGCGAACAGCTGTCATTGAATGTCACGGCACCGGTGGTGATCGTTGAGGGCATGACTGATACTGTGATCGGCCGGAGGTTGCCGGAATTTGCTTCTGAGTGGTTTGACGGTGAAACGCCGATCATTGTGGGAAAGCCGGGCTCCGGCACAATCAACCGCAGGTGTGCGCGCCTGCTGCAAGGTAGGGACGTGGCACTGGTTTTTGATGGGGACAAGGCTGGAGTAAAGGGCGTGCAGACATCGGCTCAGGTGCTCACGGAGTACGCGAAACGGGTGCGCCACATCAACCTGGACGGCGACCTGGCCGAAGCGCTAGCAAAGGTGCTCAGTTGACTGATCAGCGCGTAGTGAACTTCGGCAAGGGCCTCCAGGCAAAGCTGAAGAATGCCAGCCTGGGCGCCGTGCCCAAGACGGTGGACGAACAGGGCCGCTATGTTGCGGACTGGCTCAGCGGTGAGTTCCTGATGATTCGGGAGTGGGGGAAGTGGATCCAGTGGACGGGCGTCTGTTGGGAGCTGGACCACCGTGAGGTGGGAGCCCGCACGGCAGCCAGGGACGCGCTGGAGCAGTGCTGGAGCCTGGTGCTGGCTCAGGACCTGGACCAGAAAAGCGTTGAATTCAAAATCAATGACTTCCGCAAGACGGCTAACAAAGACCTAACAAGCGTGCTTGCCCTCGCTGAGCTGGGTGTTAATGACTCACACGAGTCTCTAGGCACTCACACGGACATCCTGCCGGTCAGAAACGGGACACTGGATCTTACTTCGGGGATCTTGCGACAGAGCAAGCCTGAGGACCTCATGCTCAATGCCGCGCCTGTGGTGTTCAACGACAAGGCCACGGCCCCGCTGTGGGATGCGTTCCTGAGGCAGGTGCTCCCTGACAATGAGGTCCGGCTGTTCTTCCAGACGATGGTTGGCTACTGCCTCACCGGCGATGTTGGAGCACAGAAGTTTTTCTACCTGTACGGCGAGGGCGCCAACGGTAAGAGCACCGCTATGGACGTGATCCAGGCGCTGCTGGGGCGGTACTACACCCAGGGCAACCCGTCGCTTATCGTGGTGGGCCGTGAGGAGCACTCCACGGCCATGGCTGACCTCCACGGCAAACGAGTGGCGGCGTTCTCCGAGGTGGCCGAGAGCGCGAAGCTGAATGAAGTCTCTGTCAAACAGCTCACAGGTGGCGAGACCATCAAGGCGCGGCGCATGAGGGAGGACTTTTGGGAGTTCTCACCAACTCATAAGATCGTCATCAGCGGCAACCACAAGCTCAGTGTGAGCGGCTCAGACAATGCCATTTGGAGGCGCCCGGTGCTCATCAAGTTCCCGGTGCAGATCCCGGAGGAGAAGCGGGACCCGCATCTGACATCGAAGCTCAAAGAGGAGCTGAGTGGGATCCTCAACTGGGCAGTCATCGGCGCGCAGCGGTACTACCGAGAGGGGCTGCGTGTGCCCAAGGTGTTGCAGTCGGAAACGGACCAGTATCGAGAGGAGTCCGACTGGTGCCAGGAGGTCATTGATGATGAGTTCGTGAGGGACCCTGAGGCTGATGTTGATCGCGCCATCGTCATGATGAAGTTCAAGAACTACTTTGACCGGAACAGTGAGAAGCCGAAAAGCGCGCGCGCAGTGTACGCGGCGCTGGAGCGCAAGGGGTTCGCCACCATCAAGGTCCAGGGCAAGCGGCGGATCCGGGGGCTGAAGTTGAAGATGGCACCCCCGGAACCAGGGAAAAGTCCTATGTTTGACATGTGAAGAATCTTCAACTAATAAGAATATTCAAAGGAGAACCACCAAGATGACGGATAAAACCGAAGCAGCGCACATCGCCACCAACCTGAGAGACTACTCCCGTAAGTACGCCAAGAAGATCGGCGTAGATATGCCAGGGTTCGGCCACGTGATCGCGTCGGCAGCTTTCCACCTTGAGGACCTGGACAGCCGCGTGGAGGGGCTTCGGGAGGTCAACCATGAGCTGCGCCGGGATGGGGAGCGGGAGCGCACAGCGCGGATGTATGCGGAGCAGGCACGTGCTGAGGCTCAGGGGGAGGTGCAGCGGGCTACACGGGAGTTTGAGGAGGTCAAGCGTAGGACCGAGGCCACGCAAAAGCTGTTAACGGATAACATCGAGATCACGGAGAAGTACATGGTTTGGGTGATGAACTCGGCCAACTCCTGGGCGGGGAAACTGAGCGGGCCTCGCGGGGAGGGTGGATATCTCTTCATAGGCCGTGATGACAAGGAATATCACGTGGATTTCACAACGTTACCCGCTGACAACTGGATGATTGAGGAGATCACCAGGACCAGCACGCACCTCAACACATTGCTGGAGCTGGAGCGTTATGGGCGTGAAACCGATCAGCGATCTGAAGTTCAAGAGGCTTCAGAGGAGGGATAGGCGCCGGGCGTACCAGCTCCGGGTTTATGGGCCACCCTGCAACTGCGTGGGGTACCACTTCCCGCATCGGAAGGGCTCAGGACGATGCAGTCACCATCCCGAGGGCGCCAAGCGTCAATGGGAACACTTCACAGGGACATCATTTGAAACAGGAGAACCACTAGAATGAGCAACAAGAACCCAAAAAAAGCCATAGAGGTCACGATCCGCGCAGATGGGTTTGACTGGGATGGCATCATTGAGATGCTTGAGGAATGCGTCCAGGAGGTGAGGCAGCGCCGGGAACGGTCAGGCGGCTTCACCGTCGCCTCATGCCGCTCCTCATCCACGGCCGTGGGGCTGCGGAATGTCACGCGGCAGGAGTATTTGCAGGAGCTGCGAGCGTTGCCGGTGCTTCCTCAGGGGGGCGGGTCGTGATCCCGGTCATAGTCGAGAGTCCATTTGCCGGCGCCGATCTTGCTGAACGGGCCCGCAACAAGGCGTACCTGGAGCGGTGCCTGCGTTGGTGCGTGATGCATGGTTTCACGCCCTACGCTTCCCACAAGGTGCTCACGGACTGTCTGGATGACACGAGTAAGGCTGAGCGGGAGCTGGGGATCCATGCTGGGCTCGCCATGTCCGTGGAGATTCTCAGGGGCAATCAGCGGGCCAGTGTTCTGTTTTTCGAGGACTACGGAATGAGCGGAGGCATGACCCATGCGTGGTCGCACTATGCCGCTGAGTTTGCTGAGCGCCGCGAGCGGCTGTGCATCGGGGATCTTGGCACAGGGGACCGGGCGAACCGCTTGGAGCGCATCGTGACTGTGTGTCACTCGCTGGAGAACTCGGACGGGATACTATGCCCCGACACGGGCCCGAAGGTGGACACCATTAGGAGGATCGCCAGTGGATTTGAGTGAGTGGACGATCGCCGGGGCGCTCTGGGTGGTGGCCATCGTTCAGGTGTTGCGCCTGTGCCGGGAGCTTGTGCTGTGGGCCCATGACTGGTGGGTCAATCGCTGGTTCCCGGTCAAGGGCCAAATGTTGGATAAGTCGGCCTGGGCCCTGTACGGGATCAAGCGCCGTGTGTGGGAATCGGATGCGTCACTGAGGAGGCGCTGTTCAGACAAGTGGAAGGAGATCGATCGTGAAATTGCGAAAAGATGACGGGACCGAATATGAGCTGAGGGACCTGCTGTGGCTCGGGTTCTTCGGGGCCGGGTTCGGGTTCACCTTTGGGCTGGGGTTCAGTGGAGCCATGGCCGTGACCGGGGTACTGACGTTTTTGATTCGGGGGGCGCCGTGATGTCCCATCCGGAGGTGAATGATGAGTGACAGCAGGGTCTGGAGCTGGGTGCCTGTCGAGGCCTGCCCGCCACTGGAGCTGGGGCTTTACCTGGTGTTAATTGATAACAACCGGATGAGGGTGGTTAAGTGGGCGCCTGGGTGGCTGACCCATACCCGGCCTAGTCACGTCTACTGTTGCCGGGGCGTGCCCGTGGTTGTGGAAGAGCCAAACCGATAACCAACAAGGACAAGGAGAGAACCAATGAGTGAGAAACGATGGGATGAGGCGATTCAGATCAAGGACATCCAGGAGGCGGCACGATGAACCAAATTGACTGGGAAGACGCCGTGGGCAAGACGCTGACGGCCTTTTATGACAGCGGGGACACGTTCCTGGCTGCCTTCGGTGATGAATACACCGTGATCAGCCTGGATCAGGGATACAGCGCTGGCGATGCTGTCATGCAGATCGATGAACGGCGGACACTCGATCCTTTGGACCTGCTCAATCTGGGCGCTATTTCCAAGGAGAACTACGACAAGTGGCTGGCCAACCGTCAGGCCGCGGCGCAGTCAGACCAGCGGGCGCGACTAGAAGCCGAGTATGAGCGGCTGGGGAAGTTGCTGGGGAAGGATGTGGGAAAGTGAACGTTTTTGACAAGCAGCCGGCGGTGCCTTCGGTGACGTTCACGGCGCACCGGTTGCGGTATGAGCGGCGCCTGAACCGGACCGGCAACGGTGAGCGCTACACCCTCACTTTTGAGACGCCAGAGAACCCGCACGCGGCTGACCGTGCCATCACTTATATGGAGGCCGTTGGTCCTGTGGTTGTGCGCTTCGGTGAGCCGGATGAGGTGGAGCGGCTCAAGAAGGCGCTTAAGCTGGCCACCGAGGCGGCCATTGCTGGCTGGGGTTGCGGTGACGGTGAGCGGGCTTGGCCTGCTATGGCGGACGTGCGGCGCAACGCTAAGGAGCTGCTCTAATGCCTGACCGACGTGCCGCCACTTACTCATCCGCTGTAGGGAGCCCGGCTAAGGACCGGGGGCACCTCCTGCGGAACTGCACTCACTGTGAGTGCCTGTTCCTCGGTGACTACTTCGCGCAGTATTGCCCGGAGCACTCGCAACTAAACCCGATACGGAAGGGGCGCCCACCAGGGACCACGAAGCGGAGGCCGAGGCGATGACTGACCCGAAACTGCCCACCGTTGAGGAGGCGAAGCGGCTGCGGGAAGCGGCAAACAAAGGTCAACCACCAGAGGCAGAGAGGCAATATGTCGCCGCTGCTCTCCGATCTTTCGTCCCCATGGCGGAACGGATCGAAGAACTGGACCAGCGCTTAGAGGTCGAGGAGAGCCATCACGAGGCGTCACGCGAGCGGATTGCGGAGCTGGAGGGGCAGCAGAAGAAGGCGCTGGACATCGCTATCCGGTACGGCGGAATCAACGGCGACCACCACAAGGCCTGGGTTATTGACCAGATCGTGAGGGCCCTCACTGGGGACGACTACGAGAGAGTCGTTGCTGAAGCCTGTGCCGGCGAGGATGGCCCGGACACCTACACGTGGGACGAAGGGATTGCACCATGAACCTCAAAGACCTCACGCCCGATATGCGGGAAGCGCTGGTAGAGGCGCTGGAGAATGATGGGCGCTTCTCCGACCGTGGCACCGCTGCTTGCTTCAACTTTCCCGAGGGGGTTGTTCATGTCGACTTCAATCAAAAGCTGGTGCTCGGCCCCTGGGGCGCTCTCGTCGCCGAGCTGCTGAAGGTGAACAAACGCATCCTCAAGATGAACCACTATGGTGATGCAGATAGAGCGATTCGAGAACTAAAGGCCGAAATCGCCGACTTCCGCGCCCGCCTCGAAATCGCCAAGAAAGCCATGGGGCCGCTTGGCGTGCCGCCGACGCCGGAGGAGGGGAAGTGAAACCGCCGAACGGGATGAGCTGGATCGATTGGGCGGAAAAGCCTCTTCTTGCACAACTAAACCCTTACAAGACTGTGGAGAAAATGACTGACACCCTAAGCCCCGAAGCCATCGCCTACATTGTGGCTTGGAAGCAGAGCGGGAATGAGCCGCGACCCCTTGAAGACGTATGGGCTGTAGGCTGCTGTATCGAACATGTGGACATAGACACGGAACGACTAAGCCTCGCCGGCCTCACCATCGCCGCCCAAGCCGAGGAGATAGCGCGGCTAAAAAAACTGGCAGGTGAGCAGTGACCGACAACTCCCAGGCTTTTGTTGAGGCAGTTCAGCTCGATAAAGAAGGCATGCCCCATAGGGAGATTGCGAGACAACTCGGTTTTGCGCAGTCGACGATAAGTGACTGGCTCAGCGGGAGAAGGGAACCTCGCATCGACAAGACCAGGCGTGAGCGTTTCATGGCAAAGGTATCCCCGGAACCCATGTCCGGATGCTGGCTATGGTGCGGCGCTACGAATGAGCACGGCTACGGCAACTTCTGGGACCGAGGCACGATGCGAAAAGCTCACCGAGTCTCCTTCGAGATGCATTGCGGTGAGATTGGGCGCGGGCAGTTTGTGCTGCACAAATGCGACACGCCCGGTTGCGTGAATCCAGGCCACCTTTGGCTTGGGACGGGCAAAGACAATACAGCTGACATGGTTAAGAAGGGTCGCTGGAGAAACCGACGTAAGGACGCGGATGACCCATCTATGCGCAACTGCCGGAAGACAAAATCCGAGCTTCTGGCAGCACAGAAACGCATCGCCAAACTAGAAGCGGCGCTGAGGCAGGCGGGGGAGACGGCGGGGGAGTTCGTGGCGGTGCTGGCTGGCGAGTTTTCGTACAAAGAACTGTCGGAGCTGGAGTTCCAGATGCTGGAAACCCTTCGCGCCAACCTCAAGGAGTTGCTGCCGTGAGCGGCGTGACTCTACATACACCCCGTGAGCTTCCGCTCGGTTCCAAGGTTGTGGTGGACTGTTCCGATGGGTCCGACTTCTTGCTCCTGGGGCACATCGATGGCGTGTACCACAACTGCCGAACGGAGCGCGGCAATCAGGCGCTGATGTTCATCGGGGAGCGGCTCGTGAGCCAGGGCGACGGCACGTTCCGGCCCGTCGATGCCCTTGGGAAGTATTCTTACGACAGGACAGGCTTGTGACTGACCCGTGGCGGGACCTGGTCCAGCGTCGGGGGCCGGCGTTGTTGCTGGGCGGGTGTGTCATTGTTCATCCTACCCCTGGGGGTGGGTTGCAGCTGCTCACGCACCCGCTCCACGATTCGTTCACGAGGCAGCGGGCCATGATGGTGGCCTATGCTGTAGTGCAGAGGATGCCATGAAGGACTGTTCGAAGCGTGGCGCCCCCTTCCCTGAGGGTGTGTTTGGGCGCGGTCAGGTGTTGGTGCTGACGCTGGGAGCCTGTATCGTGGGCGCGATACTTGGCTACATGCACGGCCTGGGTGACGGCATCAACGAAGTGTTGCCCGTTCTGCGGCGCTGCATGGAGGTAGCTCGCGGTGACCACTGATGCCGATTTGCTGGCCCATATTCAGGCTGTGGCGGCTCGGTGCCGGGCTGGGCTCCTGGAGGAGCCTCCGCCCCACCAAGGCGGCTACAGCCCGGCCTGGGTGCGCCGTCAGCTGCTGGGGCTCGTGGACCTGAGCCGGGTTTCGTATGCCCGGCTAATTCTGTGCATGAAAGTGGCTGGCTTTGAGCCGATTAATCCCGCTTCCACCACTTACACGTTGAAGAATCATAACGGGGGCCAGTTCGGTGGCTGAGGTTGTGGCTGTTTTCAGCTGTGGGGGGCGTGTTCGTCGAATTAAGGGGCCAGTTAGGGGCTGCTACCATATATCTACTTTGGCCGCTTTTAGCCGCAAGGGGCGTCAGGGGCCGCAAATATTCTCCGTTCCGCTACATGCAACAAAGGCAGCACATACAGCATTAACAGCAGCTGTTTTCGTTTCTAGAGATGGAATAGGGAGAAATGGCCGAATTTGGGCCGAACTGGCCCCCTGTAGGGAAAAATGGCTGACTTTTGCAAAAATCTCAGAAGTCCAAACTAGCCCCTAACTGGCCCCTAAATTGCCGAATATCCGGAGGGGGTGGAATCTCTACGCTTGTACTGAAAGGGCAGGTGGGGTATAAGCGGCAAAAGGGGCCGAAGCGGCACCGTGCAGCACAAGGGGCACATGATTAAGTTGACGATTTCGATAGATGAGACCGAGCTACCAGCCAACCATCCACTGATTGAGATGCTGGTGGGAGTGCTCCGGGTCGCCAAGACGGAGAAGGCCATCAAGGCCAACTACGAAACGGAGGCATGGCTGGAGGCGATCAAGCTCAACCCGGAGGTGGACACCACTCGGACGGATGTGCGCTATGCCGTGGAGCGCTACTGCGAGGAGCATGGCATCCCAAAACCAACCCTGCGCGGCATCTATGATGCGCTGAGGGCGATGGGCTGCCGCGAGAAGAAGATCCACGGGGTGCGGTACATCTGTGGAGTTGATACACTAGCCTCTGAGCCGGAGCTGTTCTGATGCCTGATAATGATCTTGAGAAGTACACGAAGGCCCTGATCCGCATCAGGGACAAGGCGATCCCGTTCGCGATGTTAAACGCTAACAACACGCTGGGGCGGATGCTCCAAGTGAAGTGGAAACGGGAGCTGCAACGGACCATGACGCTACGCAACACGTGGACGCTCCGATCCGTCAAGCTGGTCAAGTCCCGCAAGCCCGACATCAACACTATGCGCACTATCGTAGGATCGCGGCTGGAGTACCTACGCAAAAACGAAGACGGGGGAGCCGTGGTGGGGCGTGGCAAGCATGGCCTGGGCGTTCCCACCAACAAGGCCCGAACCGGGAACAGCTATAAGCGCCTGGTGGCGAGGCCGAACCGCATGCGCAACATCTTCGTGAAACCACGGAGGGGCAAGGGGCGGAAGCAGCGCAATGCAATCCAGATCCGCGAAGCCCGCAAGAACCGCAAAAACGTAGCGATGCTGGAGCTGTCCTCCGGAGGCTTCGGCTTTTTCAAAACGAAGGGCTCAAGCCCGAAGTCCAAGCTGAAGATGATTTGGGCCATCAACCGCAAGCGCATCCGCATCGATTCCAATCCGGCTATGAAGCGGGCTGTGAGGCAGGTGCTTCCCAAGCAAGGCCCCATCACCCTCGCGGCGATGAAAAGAGAGGTAGCAGAGGTGAGACGTAGGAGCGGACTGAAAGCTCAATGATGTCCCACATGTACGTACATTTAGGCGACGTTGATCAGGTGCTAGCTTTCCCAATACACACGTCACACTACATGTGTTTTAGGGTGGGGGGTGAGGGATGCACCAATGAGCCAGAATGCAATTACAGCACATGACATCAGTATGGTCCTTTCGTTGATGATGATACTGATGCTCACGTTTAAGATGAGTTTTATTAACAGAAGAATCAGCAAGCTAGAACAAGGTGTTATTTATAAACACAGCGATGATGCGGAGGGGGCAGGCCCCTCTGACTCAATTCACTAGAGAGACAATGAGACATTCATTTTTGAAAAAAGGTACTGTGGAACACCCCGGGGGTACTCGCGAGTTGGTTTCGCGCC
>Ga0070726_10000490_pt1 | contig 48632 bp, 43 predicted proteins | sample tdAd471_FD_67275 | JGI IMG/M metagenome (GOLD analysis project Ga0070726, IMG submission 67275) | Marine sediment microbial communities from the Atlantic coast under amendment with organic carbon and nitrate - tdAd47.1 | ecosystem: Environmental > Aquatic > Marine > Coastal > Sediment | place...
AGCGGCCTGGGCCGCGCGCGCCTCTTGCCGGGCGCGCTTGACGTCCTCGAGCATGCGCGTGACGCGCTTCGCCCGGTTGGGCTCCCCTGTGGAGCGGAGGAAGGCCTCGTATTCCTCGAGGGCGAAGGTGTCGCTCGGTTGGGCCCAGAGCTTGGCGAGGAAGGGTTGCTCGTGGGGCGAGGCAATCCGCCGCGCCCGGGTGAGGCTCTGCACGTGGATCGACTGCAGGAGCTCGTTCTTCTCGCGGGGCAGCACCTGCAGCGAAGCCCACACGATCGCTGCCCGCTGCCGCTGCAACTCGATCTTCTCGTCGTCGTCGTCGTCCCCTCGGGTGGCGCCGTCGCCGCGCTCCTCTCCGGCCTCCTCTTGCTCCTCGCCCAGAGCCTCGATCCGCTTGCGAAAGAAGCCGCTCAGCTCCTCGACGAGCTGGGCGTCGACGTCGTCGGCGTAGCTGTTGAGGTAGAGCTCCTGGACCTGGGTGCGGACCTGGGGGGGGAACCCGATTTGAGTCACCAAGGGGCCGATCTGTTCGGCGAGGGTCAGGTTCAGCGCCGCCAGGTGCAGCACGGCGTCGAACTGCATGGCGAAAGGCTCTTCGCTGTCGAGCTCGTCGAGGTAAGCGTCGAGTAGCTCGTCTGCGTCCATGGACTCGACGCCCAGCTCCTCCATTTCGCGTGGGAGCTCGCCCTGGGCGAGGGCCTTGGCGAAAGCGCTGCTGACCTCGTCCTCGTTGGGGATCAGGCCCGCCTGCACGATCGCCACCAGGAACGCCCCCGAGAGCATGCCTTCGGAGAGCGAGAGGTCGCAGAGCAGGCTCCACAAGGGGTGCGAGTGCTGAGGATCGTCCACGCAGCTGGTGACGATGGCGTTCCCGGCGAGGCCCGCCAGCAGCTCTCCGTCGGACTCGAACGTCTGGACCGCAGCCCTCACCTGACGTTGGAGGGCGTCGAGCAATGCCGGCTTGGCCAGCTTGCGGATCAGCCCCTCGCGAAGGGCCTTGGCCTCTGCTGCCGTGTCCCCCGTCGTGTCGGACCGGTGAGCCAGGACCTGCTCGACGAAGGCCTGCATGGGATAGCGGAACCCGCGGAGCAAGGGGTGGATCAGGCACAACTGGGCGAAGTTGGACAGGTGCTGCGAGAATCGCTCGGGATCCGAGAGCTCATGCCTGATCCGGGCCTCGCGTTCGGGGTCGGGGGCGCTGCCCTGCTTCAGTTTGCGGGCGAGGTCCTCTCGCTGGCTCTTGCTCTTTCCCATGCCGCCTCCGACGGAGCACTGTAGCCAGGTTTCACGACTTAGGCGAGCCCGTGAATGAACCATCGCGATGGCCGTCAAGACTTGAACGGCCTCTGTGAATTTTTCCCCAAGCCGTTACCGGATAAGGAGAAAGGCATGGCATTTTTTGGCCCCCTCAAAGATTGATATGCATTGGTCGGCCCCATTGGCTTCGTAAAGCCAATGAAAATCGGTGCCAGATCATTGGCACCGTGTTCGCATTGGGTCAGTTAACGACGGTTTCCTCTGTGGGGGTAGGAACCATGACTAAAAAAAGTGCTCAAGACCTTCTGGCCCTAGGCGACACCTTCCGTCGCAACGGGCAAATCAAGAACGCTGCTGCCTGCTACGTGCGGTGCGCCGACCAGTGGCTCGCGGAGAAGCTCGTCCGTAAGGCTCACGCCTGCGTGACCAGTGACCCGGTTCAGGCGCTCAAGGCCCTCTCGCGGGCCGAGCGCCTCGTGGGTGCCACGGGTGAGGGCCGCGCCCTCAGCGCCCGCGCCTACCAAGCCCTGGGTCAGGTCGAGATCGCCCAGCGCTTCCTGGCCGCCGCCAGCTAACGACTCACGAGCCTCTTCGGAGGCTCCGCATTCACCGACCGCACGGGGCTCGAGTTCGGGCCCCGTGTGGCAGGTGGATCCCGGGCTGCGTCGAGCCTCGCTCCGCGGCCTCCCCTGTTCACCTCACCCCCTGGCCTTACAATCCTCGGACGGAGGTGATCTCGTGGCCCAACACGCGCCGTCGAAGTGGTTGATCCAGGCCTGCCCCCCTGACCTCAGCGAGAGCCGGGCCGAGCCTCGCTGGACCTTTGGGGTCTACGAGGTCATCGACGATCGAATCAGCCCCATGAACCCCAGGGTGCTGCACACGGTCTACCGCGGCGCAGTGAACATGAGCCCCCAGGAGCTCCCCGACCCCAACGACCCCCTGTTCGCGGGGCGACTGGAGGAGGCCGTGATCAAGAAGTGGAAGCACCTGGCCCGCGGCCTCTAGCGTCGACGTGCCCGGCGGAGGGCCTCACCCCCAAGACGCGGCGGCCTTCGCCCCCCGGCAGCTCCCGACCCTGCGTCGCGCCACCGCCGAGCTCGCCTTCCTTCGCGAGCGGGGCTATGCGCTCCCCAGCGCGCTGAAGCTGGTGGGCGACCGCTACCAGCTCCGCGAGCGACAGCGCGTGGCCCTGACCCGCGCCACCAGCGAAGCCCAGGGCGCCGCGGCGCGCAGGGCACGGCGGCTCAACCCAGGGCTGCTCCCACGACGTGTATGGGTCGACGGGTTCAACGTGCTGATCACCCTCGAAACGGCGCTGCGCGGGGGCGTCCTGCTGCGTGGGATCGACGGGGCGCTGCGCGACCTCTCTGGCATCCACGGCACCTACCGCCTGAGCGACACCACTGACGCCGCCCTCGCGATGCTGGTCACCTCGCTCCGCGCCCACGGCTGGGGCTCACTCCCGCAGCGGTGGCTCCTCGACCGGCCGGTCTCCAACTCGGGTCGCCTCGCAGCTCGCCTGCGCGAGTGGGCGACGCGGGAGGCTCTCCCCTGGAGTGCCGAGGTCGTCCCTGACGCCGACCCCGAGCTAGCTCGAGCTGCCCCGGAGTGCGTGGTCGCTTCCAGCGACGCCGTGGTCCTCGACCGCTGCCCGGCCTGGGTCGACTTCCCTGCCTGGAGCGTGGACCCAACCAGCGCGTGGCTGGTCGACCTCGAGGTCCGCTAGCGCCCCAGCGCGCCGCTGACGCGGGCGCGGACCTGGGCGTCCTGCGCCCCACGCGCCAGGCGCTCGAGGGCTGCCCGATCGTCGGTGGCCACCGCGAGCCATAGCCGGGCGAGCTCACCCTGCGCGTCGGCCTCGAGGGCACGCCTCGCGAACCACTCGGCGTCGTGAGGGCGTTTGAGCGCCAGCGACACCTCCGCCGCGCGAACGTCATTGGCGTAGCCGGGGTAGTGCACGGCGAAGCTGAGGAACTCACGGTCGAGGAGGTCCCGCCGCAGGGCCTGACCGCGCCCCATAGAGCGGCTCCAGGGGATCAGGGCCAACACAGCGAGGGCCAGCCAGCAGCCGGCCAGGGTCAACCAGCCCCGCTTCCCCGCGCGCCAGATCCCGCCCCAGGCCGCGAGCACCAGCCCCGCGGCGAGGAGCCCCAGGAGCAGCGCCGCCCCAGTGTGTGAGGGGAGTTCAGCTGGGTAGTAGTAGGGGTCACCGGTGAGGGCCAGAGTCGAGAGCTTGCACTGGAAGCCAAAGGTCGCCACCTCGAGCAGGCTAGCGTCGAGGGTCGAGCGCCAGCGAATTCCCAGCCCCAGAGCCGTGACCGCGCCTCCCAGGGCCACGCAGCCGCATAACGCTCGCCAGGCCCAGCGTGGAGGCTCACGCAGCGCCAGCAGCGGGAGCAACCAGCACGCCACCGCGTGCGCCTGATAGCGCGGACCCCAGCTGAAGCCAGCGTACCAGTCCGAGACGCGCATGGCGTTCAACAGCCAATAGCCTCCGCCGAGCCCGAGCCCCAGGAGGACGAGGCGGGGTTCGCGCTTCCACGCCCTCGGCGCCACCAGGACCCCCACCAGCACCGGCGGCGCAAAGGGGAGCAGTCCCCGCGCCGACCCCAGCGACGTCTCGTAAAGCGTGTGCAGGCTGGGCAACTGATAGCCCTTCACGCCTTTCGCCAGGAGCTCAGCGAAGCCGGGGTTCGCGTGGAAGCCGTAGCCGGTGCGCCAGGGCGCCCCGAAGCACGCGGTGTGGTAGGCCGCGAGGATCAAGGCCGGCCCCGCCACCCCGGCCGCGAAGGCGGCGAGGTCCGCTGGGCGGCTGGCACGCAGCGCCCAGGCCGTGAGCACGCCGGCGCCGACCAGCGCGATGGGCGCGGCAGAGTATTCGCACGTCACGAGGGCCGCGAGCAGGAACCCCGCCCAAGCCATGTGCCGTCGGGGGTCAGACGCCCCCTCCGCCGGATCGCACACCGCGCGGCGATAGGCACAGGCGTGGACCGCCGCCCACACCGTACAGGCCACGCTCAGCGCGCTGGCGTAGAGCACGGTAGCGAGGGGCGTCACACAGGTCGCGCCGAGGGCCAGCACGCAGCCCAAACGCCAAGGGGTCGGCGGAGGTGCGCGCGCAGCGATCCCGCTCAGCCGGTAGAAGCCGCGGAAGGCGAGCGCCCCGGGCAGCACCCCGACCCAAAGGGTCGCCAGCACCAGCCCCAGGATGACCGAGCCGCCCAGCAACCAGGCCACCCCGTAGGCAGGGACGGCGGCGAAGGCCGGTCCCGGGGCGGCGGCGAGGTAGTAGTGCCCGCCGCGCCGCGCCTTGTCGGGGGTGTCTGCGTGAAAGCTGTCGATCGCGCAGCCCCGCTCTTCGACCAGGGCCCGGGTCAGCGCCAGGTAGCGGGACGGAATGTCGCCGACGAAGGGCCAGGCGCAGGTCACCAGCAGGACGAGCGCGGTGGCGAACACCCGCCGCTCGAGCTGCGCGTCCTCGGCATCCAGCAGCCCGTCACCCGGCTGCACGGAGCGCTAACCCCCGGCGCGTGGCCGAGTGAAGAGCGTCTGAGGAAGCTTGGGGTTCAGGACCCACTTCACCCTGTAGGTGCGCGGCTTGGTGCCCTTGCCGCGTTCGTCGGAGTAGCTCGTCGGGAGCTTGACCCCGGAGACGGCCCGGTAGTCGCCGTAGGAGAAGAAGCGCTTCTTGTCCTCGTCGGCGCCGCAGGGCACGAGGCCCATGGACTGCACCAGCAGGTGGCTCGACTTGTCGAAACGCAGGCGGACCACGAAAGCCTTGCCCGTCGCTCCCTGCGGGGGGTGCACGAGCACTCGTACCACCAGGTCACCCACCGAATTGGGGCCTCGACTGTCGTAACGGGTCTGGGGGTTGGCGAGCAGCTGCTCGAGCAGGAGCGGCATGAACAGCACGTCGCGCTCGTAGGCGCCCTCCAGCAGATCGGACTCGGTCAGGTCTTCGACGTAGCTGGTCTTGCCCTCGGGGTCGCGGTCGCAGAGGAACCCCTTCTCCCCCTTGACCACCACGTCGAACCCGGCCCCCCCCTCGCGACGCGACGCGTAGTGCAGGGCGCGGCTGGGCAAGAGCAGCGTGTGACGCTCCTTGATCGAAGCCTTCGCCTGGATCTCGATCGCCGCGGCGCGCACTTCGCGCAGCCGCGCCCGGCCACCCATGGCCTCCAGGCAGCGCTCCACCGCAGCGCGCCCCTCGTGGGACGTGTCTTGGGCCGAGGAGGAGCCGGCCACGCCAAGGACCACACAGCAAACCAACGAAGGGGAGAGGCGCATGCGTCCAGGATACCAAGCGTCCCGTAGAGGCGAACCACGAGCGCGGGCCCTTGCCGAACGTGTCGCGCCGCAGACAATGCAGGTATGGGCCTGAATGACCGCGACTTCATGCGCGAACCTCCCCCCGACGCCGCGACCTGGCTACGCCGGAGCCCGGCTTACGTCCACCTGATCGCGCTGAACATTGCGGTGTGGGTGCTCCTGCTGTTCCTCGACGGGGGACAAAGCGACTTCGCGCGGACCCACTTCTTCGTCAGTCCCAGCGGCGTGTTCGAGAGCTTCCGCGTATGGACGCTGGTCACGGCGGCGTTCACGCACCTGGACCTGATGCACCTCGCCCTCAACATGCTGCTCCTGTACTTCATGGGGCAGATCCTCCACCAGCGCGGCTGGAGCAACAGCGACCTGTGGACCCTCTACCTGACAGCGGGGGTCGGTGGCTCCTTGGCCTTCTGCGGGCTGGGCGCCGCTCGCGGGACGTGGTTCACCCCAGCGATTGGCGCTTCGGGCGCTGTCTACGGCTACCTCGTCGCGGGCGCGGTGGTCGCGCCCCACCAACGCTTGTTCTTGTTCGGGGTGCTACCCCTCCCGTTGTGGGCGCTCGCGATCGGCTACACGCTGATCGACCTGATGGGCGCCAGCGGCCGGCTGGGGAGCGACCACATCGCCCACGCGGCGCACCTCGGTGGCGCGGCGATCGGGTTCGCCCTCGCCCACTTCGACCTCCGGCCTAGTCGGCGGCGGCGCCGCCCCCAGCTGAAAGTCCTGGCCGGTGGGCGCGAGGCGAAGCCTCAGCCGCCACGCCCCGCCCCGCCCGAGCCCCCAAGCAATGGGATCGACAACGCGACGGCGATCCAGGTCGACGAGCTGCTGCGCAAGATCAAGCGCGACGGCCTGGCCTCGCTCAGCGACGAGGAGCGCAAGTTCCTCGAGCAAGCCAGCAAGCGCTATCGCTAGCCCAGCTAGACTAGTCCTGCTTCTTCTTGGCCGCGCTGACGATGAAGTCGCGGATCACCCGGCGCCCCTCGGACTCGTAGCACACCAGGATCACGCGCTCGCCCTGCTCGAGGCCAGTGAACGCGGCCTCGCACCCTTCGCGCTTCTCGCGCTCGGTGGGCAGCAGGCAGGAGATGATCTCGCCGTCCGCGCGCTTGACCTTGATCACGCCTCCCCCAATGCCAACGAACTTGCCGACGAGTGGGGTCTCGACGGTCTCAGCGTCGCCTTCGGACGCGGTGGTCCGGTTGCGCGCGGTCGAGCGCGGCGTGGCGGCTCGAGTCTCCTTGCTGGGGGAGCCCACGACGTTCTGGTCGGTCCGCGGCTCGGGCTGGGTACGCCCGGAGCGGGCCTGGGCCTGACGGCGGGTCTCTTCGCCCGCATAGGCCCCGCCGATCAGAGCCTTGATCACCGGCCGGGTGCCGTGGGCCTCGTAGAGCAGGTGAATCGGCTCACCCGGCTTGAGGCGCATGATCGAGCCCTTGAGGCGTTCGGCGAGCATCGCGCTTTCGCTGGGGAGGAAGAAGTCACGGGAGACCCCGTCGACGCGCACGCGGAGGCGCTTGTCCTCGATGTCGATCTCTTGCGTCGTCCCGATCGCCTCGGAGAGCGGAGGGTCCTCGGGGGATGCTGGCGGGGCGTCTGGATAGCTCTTGGTGGGCGGACCCTTGTCGGGCACACCGTGAGGCACCGAGGGCAGCCGCTGGGGCTGTGGCTCGACACCTCGCGGCAGGATCACGAGTACGGTGCCGCGAATCTCGAGGTTCAGGTTGCAGGCCGAGAGAATCGACTCGAGCGCGACGTCAAGGGGGACCTGCTTGAGCGAAACGCTGACCAGGCCCGCCTCCTCGAGGGTCGTGTGCGCTACCGCGTAGTTCAGCCCATGCTCCTGCTGCAACTTGCGCAGCACGTCGATGAGCTTTTGGCCCTGTTCCTCGACATCGACCACCACCTCGGACAGTTGGGTTTGACCCCAAGCCGTCGAGATCGCGATCAAGGCGATCGCCAAAGCACGCATGAGAACCTCCAGAGAGCTCTGAGTATGCCTCAGCACGGTGCATCCAGAAAGCCGAGAATCCGGGACCAGGGGCCGGAGGCCTAACACAAGCAACTGGAGGGGCTAGACTTAGACCCCAATGAAGTGCCCCGCCTCGGGTGAATACCCCCCTGGGGGGCACCGTCTGGGGGGTTGCGACGCCGATACGGGCTGAGTCATGCTGAACACGGAGGTCCACGTGGTGCACAAGTTGGCGATCCTCGCTGCGATCGGATTGACCGCCGGGGTCTCTCAAGCCCAGGTCCGCTACATCCCCAAACCCAGGGTCTCCTTCCGGGTCTCGACCCCCCGAGTGGGCGTGAGCTTCGGCTCGCGAGGCACCCGCGTCCGCGTCTCGACTCCTGGCTTCGGCTACAGCAGCGGCCCGCGCGGCACGCGCCTGCGCTTCTCTTCCCCCGGCGTCCAGGTGCGCACCTCCACCGGTCGGATTCGCTCCCGGCGCACGGTCGTCCGCACCCCACGCCGCTACGTCCGCACCCACCGCGCCACCCCCCGTCACCGCTACGTCGCACCTCGTCGCTGCGCCCCCAGCCGGACGGTAGTCATCCGCCCCCAGCGCACCGTCGTCGTTCGCCCCCAGCGCACCGTCGTCGTTCGACCCCAGCGCACCGTCGTCGTCGACCCCTACCCCTCCACGATCGTAGTGCCGACCCGCCCGGAGCCGAACCAGATCACCGCCGACATGACCGACCCCACCTGGGACCCCACCGCCTCCAACAGCGGGTTCCAACGGGAGGTGAGGGTGGGTAACGCCACCAGGCATGTGGCCCAGCCGATCCCGAACACGGTCCGCGTGGACACCGGCCGCAGCACGCGCCCGCGGAGCTCGGTGAGCACCGGCCGCACCCGCGGCACGACGTGGGTCTCCACCGGGCGCTCCACCCGGGTGCGCCACGACTACGACTCCGGCCGCAGCGTGAACCCACGCTCCGGCTTCGAGACCGACCGCAGCGCGACCCTCGACGTGCCCAAGCCGCGCGACCTCGCCCGCTCGCTGCTGCGCGCGCTCGAGCGCGGCGACGGCGACCGTGCCTGCGCCCTCGCGCGCTGGCTCGAGGTGCGCCCCGAGCTCTGGGCCTCGGTCGAGATCGCCTTCTACAGTGAGCTGCCTTCTCCGCTGATGCTCCGCTCTTCCCGCCGTGATCTGGCGCGGGATTGTCAGGGCACCGCGGGCTACGTGACCCTCAGCCGCTTGCTGGGCGCCCGCTAACCAGCTAAGACCGCGGTCTACATTTCTTCCGTTTGCACCACAGATACGTCTAGGGGGACGTCGTGCGCTACCTGAATGCCGCTCTCGCGCTTTGCCTCGTGGCCTCACCGCTCGCGATCGCCCAGAGCAAGAAGGCCACGATCGCCGTGGCCCCGTTCGACCTGCACCAGGGCGTCCGGGCCAAGCCCAACGTCCACATCGAGACCGACACCCTGACGCAGAAGTTCGTCGGCTCGCTGGTGCGGACCCGCAAGTTCGATGTCGTCGAGCGCAGCAAGATCGACACGCTGCTGGAGGAGATGAAGCTCGGTCAGTCCGGGCTGATGGACCCCACGCGAGCGGCTCAAATGGGCAAGGCCCTCGGCGCCGACTACTTCGTCATGGGCGAGATCACGATCTTCGAATACACAGCCAAGCGCGTCCAGGCGCCGGTCAGCAAGCAGTGGGCACTCGACGAAGAGCTGCGCCTGCACGTCGACATGCGGATCGTGAACACCAACACGACCAAGGTCACCGCCGCCGAGACGGGAACGGCCGTCTACAAGGGCCGCACGAAGATGCGCGCCAAGCCTGAGCTCAACAACCCGCCCTCGAAGGTCGCCATCGACCAGATCCAACGCGACGTGGTCGCGGCGCTCGTGATCAAGGTGATCAACGCCGTCTACCCGGTGAAGATCATCGGCGTCAACGCCAACGGCGTGGTCTCGATCAACCGTGGCGAGGGTGGTGGGGTCAGCGTCGGCGAGGAGTTCGACGTGTTCACCGAGGGCGAAGAGCTCGTCGACCCGGACACCGGAGAGGTCCTCGGCAGTGAGGAGACGAAGATCGGACGCATCCGCGTAGAGCAGATCCTGGCCAAGTTCTCCAAGTGCTCCATCGTCGCCGGGAGCCCGGCGCGCGGGAACCTCTGCCGCCCCGCCACCGGTGAGATCGCGGCTCCGCCCCCGCCCCCCCCGCCCCCCCGCGACAGCCAGCCGCCGCGGATCACGATCCTCGCGCCCGAGGCAGGCAAGACCCTCAGCGGGAACCCGGTCAACGTGGTGTGCGAAGTCACGGACAACCAGGGCGTGGCCCGGGTCACGATCTCCGGGCAGAACGCGACCGCCGCCGGCGGCAACCGCTGGCAGGGCAAGGTCCGCGCCTCCAACGGCGGGAACCTGGTGCGCGTCCTGGCGTGGGACCACGAAGGCAACCAGGCCCAAGCCCAGGTCACATTCCAGTTCGACGAGACCCCGCCTGGTGTCGAAGCCGACGCGCAGATCCTGGTCGAGGGCAAGGTCGACGACCTCAGCTGCACCTTGACGATCAACGGCCAACGAGTGGAGTACGACAAGACCACCGGCCGCTACAGCGCGCGCGTCGCCCCGAACCCGCAGAACCCGGGTCAGGTGGAGATCATCGCTACCGACGAGTTCGGCAACCAAACCAAAGAGATCCGCAACCTCAAGTAAGGAGGACCTCGTGGCCACCAACCGACTGTTCGCAGCGCTGCTCAGCGCCGCGCTCCTGCCCGCCTTCGCCCAGGACGTCGAGGTCGAGCCTCCGCCGGCTCCGGCGCCCAGCAAGGCCAGCCTCGCCGTGCTCCCGTTCACCTACCACGCGCGCTCGATCAAGGTCAAAGACGGCTGGGTCGAGGTCGTGCGCAAGGAGTTCCAGACCAGCGAGCTGACCAACAAGCTGATCACCGCCCTCGTGGCCACGCGCAAGTTCGATGTCGTCGAGCGCAAGCGGGTCGACGACATCCTGGGCGAGATCAAGCTCACCGAGCAAGAGCTGACCGACCCTGCCCGAGCCGTCGAGGCTGGCAAGCTGATCGGCGCCGATTACATGCTGATGGGCTCGATTTCGCTGTTCTCGGTGCGAGCCGAGTGGTCGCGCGTACCCAACTCGCGCCACTGGAGCCGCGCGCTGAAGTCGCACGTGATCGTCGACATGCGGATCGTGAACTCGCGCACCTCAAAGGTCGTCGCGGCTCACAAGGGTGAGGTCAAGGACATCTCGCGCACGCTCCACGACTCCAACGACGCGCCCCCGGCGCTCGAGGCCGACTTCGTCGATCAACTCCAACGCAAGCTCTGCGACGAACTGGTGGTCTACACAATCGACTCGGTCTACCCGATCCGGATCGTCGACAGCGACGGCCTGGAGGTCAGCCTGAACCGCGGCCAGGGCGGCGGTCTGGAGGTCGGCATGACCCTCGACGTGCTGGTCGAGGGCAAGCAGATCAAGGACCCCGACACCGGCGAGCTCCTGGGCTATCGCCAGCGTCAGATCGGACAGATCCGCGTGACCGAGGTCGAGGAGCGGCTCACCCACGGCACGGTGATTTCGGGTGAGGCTCCGTTCCCCGAGGGGGCCGTCTGCAAGCCGGTCCAGAAGGAGGAGGCCAAGCCAGAGACCCCGCGCGGTCCGAAGTGGTAAGTTTGCCCCCGCGAGGGCGTTCATGAAGCACGAGATTCGAGCTGTCGTTTGCTTGGCGCTGCCGCTGGTCTTCAGCGGCTGCACCGTCTTCACCGACTACAACAGCACCACCGAGGATGCCCGCCAGGCATTCGAGCGGGGCGACTTCAAGACCGCGTATCGGGAGTACTCCGAAGACCTCGACGCGACCAACGACTCCCTGCTCTATCACCTCGAGGCCGCGACCACGGCCCACGTGGGGCAGATGTACGAGCAGAGCCTGCCGCTGTTCGACAAGGCCTACGACAAGGTCGTCGAGTACCAGAACCAGGCCCTGGCCATGGACGCGCTCCAAATGGTGGGCTCGGTCACGGTCAACGAGAAGACGATTCCCTACAGCGGCGCGGTCTTCGAGCAGATCCTGATGCAGGCCTACAACGCCCGCAACGATTACCTGCGCGGCAACCACGGCGACGTGTGGTCGCACGTGCTGCACTGCTGGGAGCTGCAAGAGAAGGCGCGCCAGATCTACAAGAAGGAGCTGGCCTCCTACGAGCAGGAGTCCCGCCGCAAGCAGTCGGAGAACTCGCGAATCGACGCGGGGGACGTCCGCGCGAAGATGGTGGCGGCCTACGACTACGGCGACCTCTCCACGGCTGAGGACGTCTACGAGATCAACTTCGTCCGCTACCTCAACGCCTGGCTGGTCGATGCGATCTCCGCCGGCTCGACTGACGACCAAAACGAGGCCTGGATCGACCTGGGCTACGTGCTCGAGCGCTTCGAGCACGTCGAGTTCATTCGCCGCGACTGGGCACGCCTGGCTGAGGCCTCGGGGGCCTCGGGTGATGCCCGCGAGCTGCGCGAGAAGTGGGACATGCCGCGGCTGCCGAACAACTACGGCTCGGTCACCCTGTTCTTCGAGTGCGGCATGGGCCCGCACCTCGAAGAGTTTGGCCTGATCTTCCCCACCTACAAGGGCGCCGCGAAGTTCGCGATGCCCATCTACAAGACCACTCCCAACCCCGTCTCGGGGGCGGTCTTGCGCTTGGGTCAGCACGCGCAGAAGTCGGTGGTGATCTCCGACGTGGACAAGATCGCGTTCCGCTACCACCAGGACCGCCTGCCGATCATGATCGCGAAGCAGATCATTCGCCTGATCATCAAGATCGGGATCCAGACCGGCGGCACGGTCGCGATCGAGCAATCGACCAAGGGCACCAAGAATGAGGGGGTCGGCAAGCTGGCCGCCCTCGGCTTCTCGGCGCTGACCTCGGCCTGGAACGTGATCTCCGAGCAGGCGGATCTGCGCTGCTGGCGGACCCTGCCCCAGACCTACCAGGTCAGCCGGGTCTACCTGCCGGCTGGGACCTACCCCTGCCGTATCGACCTCGCGGGCGGAGGCTCCTACGACCTGGGGACCGTCGTGGTCGAGGGCGGCAAGCACCGCATGATCAACGCCCGCTCCCTGGGACGACAGCTGTATTGGCACCTGCCCCCCGAACCCTACGACGGTGTGGGGAGCTCCAGCCAGGCGAGCTCCTCGGCAGGATCCCAGTCACCCGACAGCGTCACGGTGGATTTGACCCAGCAAGAGTAGTGATTTGCCGCGCCGCGGCGTAAACTTCACGCGACTTCGAAGCGCAGCGAATATCGACGCGCTTCGATCGTCCAGGCACCCAGGAGGGTGATGAAATGACCAAGCTCGTATCCAGTCTGCTGTGCTCCGTGCTGCTCGTGGCCGCCTTGAGCGGGTGCAAGTCCTACGCCGCGAACTCGGTCATGGTGCAACCCGAGGTCGCCTCGTCGCTGAACGTGGTCAACGGCGGACTGCAGGCCGAAGCGCAGCTGCTCCCCGAGCAGTCGCACGCGCTCTACGAGGGCGACATCCTGGTGGGCACCGTCGAGATCAAGAGCCACGTCGACGGGCGAGCGATGTACGAGTATCGCTGGCAGTGGTCGGACGCCGACGGGATCATCAACGAAGTCGGCGGCGGCGGCGAGACCTGGAACACGATCTGGCTCAACCCGCTGGAGGAGAAGCAGCTCCAGGGGCGCTCGACGACTCCCGGGGCCACGGCGGGCGAGCTCTTCATGCGCTACGCCATGAACGCGACCCAGTAAGACTCCCCCCACACACACACGAAGGAAGGCAGCGAGCGATGACGCAGTTGCAACGAAGCATGATTCTCCTGGTGGGCCTGGCCCTGGTTAGCGGCTGCGGTGGCCCGCAAAACCGCCGCGGCGACGCGGAGCAGTACGGCGTGACCCGCGCTGACACGCTGACGCTGAACGAGATCGACGACGCGGTCAAAGACCTCTGCAAGAAGGCTGCGCGTCGCTACTCCAAGGGCTGGCCGGCGCACGTGGCGCTCTCTCCCGACGACGGGCGCCCCCTGGTCTACGTGGGCAAGCTGACCAAGAAGATCCCTCGCGGGCACAAGCGCGGCGTGAGCATGGATCAGCTGCGCAACGAGATCTACAACTCGCTGGTCGAGCAGGACGTGCTGACCGTCGTCGCCGACGCCGAGGCAATGGGCGAAGTCGACGAGCAGCGCGAGCAGTACGAGTTCGACGCGGGCGAAGGCGCCCAGTTCTCGCCGGACCAGACCACCTTCGTCCTCCGCGGTGAGGTCGGCGTGGAGAAGCTCTCGGGCGAGGGCGACGAAGAGGGCATCGATCAGTACACCTACACCCTCTCGCTCAAACTCTGGGACACGGTCAAGCGGCGCCTCGTCGTCGCGACCAACACTCGGGTCCGCAAGGACCGCATCGAGTAGCGCTCCGTGCGTAAGTCGGGCCCGCCTATGGCGGGCCCGAGGTCTGTACCAATGGCTTACCTCATCGACGGCTTCAACCTCCTGCACCGCGTCCCGCGGCTGAAGTCGCTGCTGCGCAGCAACGGCCCAGGGGCCGCCTGCGCGGCGCTGACCGACGTGCTGGCCCGCTGGACCGCTGTCAGCGGAAAGGAGGTCGTGCTCGTGTTCGATGGGGTCGCCGCCCACGGAGCCCGGCTGACATCCCCTGGCCTCAGCGTGCGCTACGTGGGCGCCGACGCGGACCCCTACCTCCGCGAGCTGCTCGCGCGGCCAGGCGGCCCCTACGTCCTGGTCAGCAAGGACGAGGAGATTGCCGCTCCGGCGCGCGCTCGCGGCTACGACGCCCTCGATCCGGGTGCCTTTTTCAAAGCGGCTTGCCGCGATCTCGCCGACGCCCAGGAGGTCGACGAGCGCGACCGCGATCTCGAGCGTTGGGAGGTCGACATGTGGCTGGACGTGTTCCATGACGGTCTGGAGGAGTCGTGAGCAGACACAGCTGGTGGGCTCCCGCCGTCGTGCTCCCCCTCGCCCTGGCGGGGTGCGGGGGACCCGAGAAGGCAGAAATCGGCAAGCCAGCAACCGAGACCCAGGCGTCTCCGAAGCTGAAGAACTGGGTGGACGCGAGGCCAGTCATCGCTCGCTTCGTGCAGGAGGTGGAGGCCACCCGCCCGCAGTGGGTGCCTGACCACGGAGACCCGCTCGTCCAGGTCTCACCTCTGTTCCGGGCGCGAGGGGTCCAGGTCGACACTCGCATGGTTCGCCAAGACCTGCTCAACGCACTCGTCAAGTCCATAGCGCTCGCGGTGGTCGCCGATCCGGAGCTCATGGCCGAGGTGTACTCCGAGTTTGGTTCGGGCCCGGGCTCCGAGGCCGAGCCGAAGCCCGTCGAATTCGTGGTGCACTGCAAGTTCGTACACCTTGGTGAGGGGCAGGGACGACTCGAGCTCCGCCTGATCGAGCTGGCCTCTGGCGCGACCCTCGTGGAGGTGCGCGGCCCCTCACCTGGAGGAGACGAGCCGGGGCAGAGCACCCCGCACGACGAGGTCAGTGCTGCGAGGGTTGCCGTGATTCGCCGCTTCGTGGACCGGCTCGAGGAGACGCGGTCGGAGTGGGGCCCCACTCCTGGCTCAGGGTTGGCGTGCCTCCCCAAGCTCGAGCGCCCCGCCGAGCTGGCACCCGACCCCCTCCTCGAAGACTCCCTGCTCGACGCGCTCGTCAACACCGACGCGCTCATGCTCCTCTCGACCGGCCACTCACGAAACCTCATCGCAGAGCAGCTCGAGTTCGAGCGGGTGACGGGGGCCCCGCCCTCCGGCATGATCCTGCCCGACTTCGAGGTTCGCGGAACGCTGATCCCCGGAGAAGACGGCAACACGCACTTCGAGCTAGAGCTCCTCGATTACCGTGGGGGAACGGAGCAGACGGTGCTCGAATCGAGCAGCCGGTAGCCCTTACAAACTCTTGCTTCCGCGGGATTTGCCCCGTTTGGTAGATTGAGGTCTCGGGAGGCCCCATGAGCGACGACCGCTCCGAGTTGATCTACGACTGGAACGAGGTCGAGCCGCGCCCGCAGCGCGCGGTCTCGATCACCCTCGACGACGAGACCCTCCGCGACGGCTTGCAGTCGCCTTCGGTCCACGACCCCAAGATCGAACAGAAGATCGAGATCCTCCACCTGATGGACAAGCTGGGGATCCACACCGCGGACATTGGGCTCCCGGGAGCGGGTCCGCGAGCGGTCGCCGATGTGACCCGTCTCGCCGAGGAGATCCGCGACAGCAAGCTCACGGTCACCGCCAACTGCGCAGCGCGCACCGTGATCGCCGACATTCAGCCGGTGGTCGACATCGTGCAGAAGACCGGCGTCCCGATCATGGTCTGCACGTTCCTCGGCAGCTCGGAGATCCGCAGGGTCACCGAGAACTGGGACATGGAGCGCATGCTGCGCCACACCACCGAGGCCATCGACTTCGCGGTCAAGGAAGGCCTCGAGGTGATGTACGTCACCGAGGACACCGCGCGCGCCAAACCGGACACGATCCGCGCGCTCTATACCGCGGCGATCGAGCACGGCGCGAGCCGGCTCTGCGTGTGCGACACGGTGGGGCATATCGAGCCGCGCGGCGTCTACACCCTGATGAGCTTCATGCGCGACCTGGTCACGAACTCGGGCGCACACGCCAAGCTGGACTGGCACGGGCACAACGACCGAGGCCTGGGGCTGATCAACGCGATCGCGGCCGTAGAGGCCGGCGCGGACCAGGTCCACGGTTGCGCGCTGGGGATCGGTGAGCGCTGCGGCAACACCGCCATGGACCAGCTGATCGTCAACCTGCGCCTGATGGGCTACCTCGACGAGAGCCTCGACCTGACCGCGCTCCCGGACTACGTGAAGAAGGTCAGCGAATACTGCCAGGTCCCGCTGCCCAAGAACTACCCGGTGGTGGGGCCCGACGCCTTCGAGACCGCGACCGGCGTGCACGCCGCCGCGGTGATCAAGGCGCTCAAGCGCGGCGACGACTGGCTGGCGAACCGCGTCTACTCGGGCGTCCCCGCCGACGTGTTCGGCCTCGAGCAGGTGATCACCATCGGCCCCATGAGCGGACGCAGCAACGTGGTGTTCTGGCTGGAGAAGCGCGGACTGGAGCCCAGCGAGGAGCGGGTCGACAGGATCTTCAACGCCGCCAAGCAGGCCTCACGGATCCTCACCGAAGAGGAGATCCGGGCGTTGGCCGAGGCGCCCGCGGCCGTATGAGCGCGCGCGTTGGATTGATGCTCTGCTTGCTCGCATGCCTCGCGCTGGCGCAGGAGCCCCCCACCCCTCAGCAGAAGCAGGAGGTCTTCGACCTCTCGCCTCACTACACGCTCGGGGGCGAGCTCGAGGGCGAAGCTACGCTGAACCTCGACCTCACCGTGCGAATGCAGGTCGCGGCGAAGAACATTGACCACCGCACCCTGCAAGCTCAGGAGATCGTGCGTCGCTTTCGCGACACGGTTGCGGGGGTGAAGGGCGGCAAGATCGCGGCGGTCAAGCGCGTCTACGCCGAGGCCTACGAGCGCCAGCGCATGCCGGGGTCCCGGGACTACGAGCGACTGGAGAGCCCGCTCCACAAGCGCACGCTGACCATCGGTCTCGACTCCGACGGGAAGCGTGAGGTCTCCGCCGAGGGCGAACCTGCGCTCAGCGCCCGAGACACCCAGCACGAGGTCCACACCGAGCGCTACGAGGCGGCGCTCCCGACTGAACCAGTCTCGGTCGGCGACACGTGGACGGTCACGGGCGACCGCCTGAGGCGGGCCGTGGGGAACGGCTTCGGCAAGGAGCCGGTGGGTCAGATCACCTGCCGCTTCGTCGAAGTCAAGGAAGAGAATCTGGACCCCGAGCTGGTCCCAGACGCCGAGCCCCAGCGCTACGCGATCGTGCAGGTCGACCTCGAGACCAAGGCCCGCATGGGGGCCCGCGACGAGGACCCCGACATGACCTGCCACCTGACCGGGGAGCTGTGGTTCTCCCTCGCCGAGCGCAAGCTGGCCAAGGTCGAGTTGCAGGGGATGGCCCACGTGCGCAGCGTCGAGCGCGAGGGCGACGTCGAGGTCAAGATCACCGCCACTGGGCCCCTCAAGATCAACAAGCGCTTCTGGTTCCCCCGCAAGCCTGAGCCCCCTGAGCAGCCCCCGGCCGACCCCGGCCTCCCCACTCCGCCCGAGCGCCGCTAGGCGTCTCCGTGCGGGGATAGGTCGGCTGGTAGGATCCCCGGCGTGAGCAACCCGGACTTCCACGACGAGCCGACCGTCGTCCCCGAGAGCGAAGTCGACACCCGTATCGGAGGCTTGCCGCCTCCGGACGGTGCGACCTGGCTCCCCGGCGACGCCGTTGGGCGCTACGTCCTGCGCGAGGAGTTGGGCCGCGGCGGCATGGGCCAGGTGTTCCGCGCATTCGACCCCGACCTCGGTCGTGACGTCGCGCTCAAGTTGATCCGCGTCGAGTACGGCCAAGAGCAGGCGGTGGTCGCCCGCTTCTTGCGTGAAGCGCACCTCACCGCGCGGTTGCAGCACCCGGGGATCGTCCCCGTCTACGAGCTGGGCCGCAGCGTCCACGGCTCGCTCTACTACAGCATGCGCCTGGTCAACGGGCACACCCTGCGCGAGGTCGTCGAGAAGCTCGCTCCCCAGGACCCCGAGACCTGGAGCAGCTTCCGGGTGTTGCAAGCGATCGTCCAGGTGTGCCGCGCGGTCGCCTACGCGCATCAAATGGGGGTCCTCCACCGCGACCTCAAGCCGAGCAACGTGATGATCGGCGACTTCGGAGAGGTCTACGTGCTCGACTGGGGCCTGGCCAAGGCGCTCGACGCAGCCGAGCCGCCGCTGCCCGTCGTGCAGCGCCTCGACGACGAGGGGACTCAGGTGGGGACCGTGCTCGGGACGCCCGCGTTCATGGCTCCCGAGCAGGGCCTGGGGGACGAGCTGACCTACCTGGCGGACGTCTACTCGCTGGGGGGCATCCTCTACTTTGCGCTCACCGGCCAGCCCCCGCGGCGAGGCTCTCACAGCGAGGTCCTCCGCTCGGTGGTCAAGGGCTCGGCGCCCCAGCCGCCCACCGAGCTCCGCCCCGACGTCCCCCCCGCCCTGGAGGCCCTCACCTTGCGCGCGCTGCAGGGCGACCCCGCCCAGCGCCTGAAGTCGGCCCGAGACCTCGCCGACGGAGTGCTCGCCTTCCTCGAGGGTCGGGCGACCCCCAGCGAGAGCAGCGACGACGACGAGTTCCTCCGCGGGTATTCGGCCAGTGACTACCGTCGCCCCAGCGTGGCCGTCGACGTCGCCTTGCTCCGGCCCGGCGAGGCGGGGGACGAGGTGTGGCTCCAGCGACGCACGGCCCCGCCCTGCGAAGGACTGTGGGCCTTTCCGGGGAGCTTCGTCCGCCTCGAGGAGACCCTCGAGCAAGCGGCCCAGCGCGTGCTCGAGACCGAGGTCGGCGTGAGCATGGACACGACCCTCGAGCTCGAGCGCGTGGGGGTGTTCGACGCCCCCCACCGCGACCCGCGCACCCGGGTCATCAGCGTCGCGGTTCGGGCGCGCGTCCCCCGGGCGGCGACGACCTCCGTCGTCGAAACCGGAACGTGGTTCGGGCTCCCCGAGGTGATCGGCCCGCTGGCCTTCGACCACGACGCGATCCTCGCCGCTGTTCGGAGCGAGAGCTAACCAACGACGACGGCGCGGCCCTCCACGAGCCGCGCCGCCTCGAACCGCAGAGCCCGCGGCTAGCGGACCCGCACCCGAATCGGCGCGCTGGCCGTGTAGGGACGGCTCGGGGTCGTGGTGAGGTACATCCGCACCTCGTAGTCCGCGTCCACCGCCGTCAGCGGCACCGAGTCGCGGAAGCTGAGCTTCCCGTCGAGGTTGACCTGGCGAATTGCCATCGTAAAGAACCGCCCGTCGCTCCAGCGCCACGCCACGGTGCCCGTCCTGGAGTCGACCAGCTCGATGTCGAAGCTCTGCCCGCTGCTGAAGGTCAGCGGGATCGGCGCCCCGGTGGCGTTGTCGACAGTGAACTCAACGGTGGCGTAGATGTTCGCCACCGGCGCGAGCCGGGGGAAGGTGTAGTCGAAGCGGTCGGTGTTGAGCGAGACGGTGACCCCGCCGCCGTTGACCACCGGGCGAGGGTAGGCCGTGCCCTGGATCGTCGCCGAGCGCAGCTCGAAGACGACCTCACCCATGATCGAGTTCTGCCCGTACTTCACCACGCCGACCCCTGGGGCAAGCCAGATCCGCGTCCAGCCTGCGTCGGCCACCTGCGGAGCGCGATAGGTAAACAGCAGGCAATCGCTGAAGGTCCCCGCAGGGGTCTGCACGGTCTCGTTCTTGGCGGCGAGGGTCATGGTCGCCGGCCCGAAGGCCTGGGTCAGCTCGACGGCCCAGCTGTCTCCGATCGCCGCGTCGAGCTTGAACAGCTCGCTGTTGCGCCGGGTGCTCCCGTCCCAGGCGAGGATCGTGTTCCCCGCGCGGTGAACCCACTGGGCGTCGAGCCCTAGCAGGTTGGTGAAGCGGGCGTAGCGCCCAGCGATCCGGTTCAGCTTCGAGTCCTGGTGCTGCAGCTTCAAGCCCGCCCCGGAGTTCCAGAGCTCCGGGGCGGCACTCTGTACGGCCACCGCTTCGACCGTATCCCTCAGGACGTCGAACGGCTTACGCAGTTCGACGGTCAGCTCGCCCTCCTGCCAGGTCGAGTTCGACACCACTAGGTTGAGCAGCCGACGCTTCTCCTGCGGCTCCTGGCTAAGGAACAGCTCCTCCGCACGTTGTGCGAGTTCTAGGAGTCGGACTCCGTCATCGACGTGCGCGTGGTCTGCCCTGCGGTGCTGCTCTACCTCGGCCTGGAGCCGAACGAGCTCTTCACGGGCGCCCTTCGAGAGCCGCTCGTGCTGGGGGGCGTCGATCACGCCGTCGATCATGTCGGTGTAGAGGCGGTCGAGCCGGCGCTCGATTCGCCGGATCTCCTCCTGGAGACGTTCGGCTGCCTCTTCTCGGAACCGGACGGCCGCCGCGTGACTCTCTCGAAGTCCCGCCACGACCCAGGCCAGGACTTCCTCGTCGAACCGCAGCGACCCGAGCAGCTGGGCGAACTTCTCGTCGAGCTTCTCTTCGCGCGTGTAGGGCTCGGTACAGCGGCGTCGAGCTCGCGAGCAGTGGTAGTAGATGTACCGCTCCTTCTTGATCTCGGCGACGAGCATGCAGCCACAGTGCCCGCAGCGGATGAGCCCGGAGTAGGAGAACTCACGCCTGCCCTTCGCGTGCTGACCGGATCCGCGACCCGTGAGCTGGCGCTGGACCTTCTCCCATAGCTCAAGGCTGACGAGCGGTTCGTGAGTCGCCTCGATCAGCCGCCCCTTCCACACGAACCGGCCGCCGTAGATGGGGTTTTGAAGGATCTGGTGGATTCGGGATCGCTGCACTCGGCGTCATCGAGAGGATCGAAGGCCCGCCGAGTAAGCCCAGGCCGCTAGGTCGGTCAGGGACAGGGAGCCCGTCGCGTATTCCTCGAAGAGCCTGCGGATCAGCGGCCCGGTCTCAGGGTCGGGCACGATCTGGTTCTTGCCGCCAGGCCCACGCTCGGTGCGGTAGCCCGTGGGTGCGCGACGAGGCCACATGCCCAGCGCTGCCTTCGCGTCGAGCCCCTTTGCTGACTCCTCCCGCAAGTTGTCGACGTACCGTTTCGCGAGCAGCACCTGGAGCCCATGCTCGAACTCCCGATCTGCCGAGCTGTTCTCGTCGAGGACTCGCCCAGTACGAACGAAGTGGGTCTGAAGGCCGGCGACCTCTCCGTGCTTCGCGTAGTCGGGCAGATTCCTGAACAGCCGATCCGTCTTCTCGACGAGCAGGATCCGGACGTCAGCACGCTCGTGGAGGAACTGGAGCATCGCCTTGAACTGCTTGCGCCCTGCCTTCTTCGCCGTCTCCGCTTCGACGAACTCCTCCACGATCACGAAGCCCTTCTTGGCTGCGTAGTCGCGCATCAGGCTGAGTTGAGCCGGGATGGAGAACCCCTCCTTCTCCTGTCCTCGAGAGCTCACCCGCGCGTAGAGAACAGCCAAACGGCCTTTCCCGACAGCCTCCGGCCGGGTCCTGCGTTGACCGCTTCGACGGCGGCTCACGCAGCCCACTCGCTGAGCAACGAGAAGAACCCCTCGAGGTTTGCCCGGATCTCTCGCTCGTCCTCGGGGGTGACGGGCGCTGCGTAGCGCCCTCGCCAGAGGCGGGGGTCAATGGCCGCCTTCGGACGTCGAGGCTCGGCGGCCTGGCCGAAGTCAAGAGCGACCTGCTCGACGGCAACCCAGCACGCTTCCCGAGCAAGCCGTCGAGAAGTCCGCACCGCCCCGGTTTGCAGGCAGCTCGGCCCGAAATCCAGTGCGACTTCCAGTTGCGCCCATGAGCCCATGTGGGAACCTTAGCACAAGGCCCTGCCAGCCTGGCACTTACGGGTATGGGGGCGGCATCCGCTTGTGAGGGCGAAGTTCGTGGGCGGCAGGGCAGGCGTTCACCAGTCCGTGCAGACTCCGAACATTCCTGCCCCGGCGCGGGGTCTAGCCCTGAGGGAGGTCCCGCCCCAGACCGGCGCAACGGCCAGGGAGGGCGACTCGGAAACGGCGACCTGCAAGCACAAGCGCCATGAGGACGCTCGCGGAGGCGCTCTAGGCCAACCTCCAGACCTCACTTAGCTTGGCGATGAGCTCGGCTTGCCGGGCCTTCACGACGTCCGGCGTCCACGAGTCCTCCTTGAGCACCTGTGTGGTGATCGCGAACGGCTGCACCCCCTTCTGGGACGAGAAGTACTTCTCCTTCTTCTTCTTGAACTCGTAGTTGCTGGCCTGGCTGTTCTTTCGCCTCGGGAGGAGCAGGAGGTTGCCGAGGCGATGTGTGTGGTGCTCCCTCTCCGCCTCGCTGAACAGCTTCAACCAGTCGCTATTGGCAGAAGGACTCTGCGGCAGGACGTGCTCGATGGAGATGGTCTTGTGCTGATAGGAGGCATCCCCAGTTGAGAGCAGTGAGTCCAGGCGAAGGAGGACGAGGAGCGTGACCTTGGCACGGGTCCCGGTGAAGTAGATGTCACCTTCCAGTCGTCCGAGCACCTCCTTTCGCTCCTCGGCCGCGAGCTGAAGGGAAGACGTGCCAGCTGCGAGGTCCCCCCCGTCTTCGATCTCCTTCAAGACCCTAGCGTAGCGCGCGATCCGGGTGCCTCGGTTAGCGCGCAGGATCATCAACGCCGCCCCGAGCCGCTCAAGGTCGCGAAAGAAGGCCAGGTTGGCCTTGGCATCGTTCCGCTTTGTCCTCACGAACAGCACTGCCGGAGCCAGCCACTCGCGGTGGTCGAGCCTTCCGAGCCAGGCGAGCAAGGCATCGATTTCACTCGATTCGTCTACGTTCTCGGCGAACTCGACGTGCTCATTGGCGACCTCGGTGAGCGCCTGGCCGAGAGGGATTAGCGTGTTGTCGACGAAGCCCTTGGGATCGGACTGCGGCTTGATCTGCTCTCGAAACTCCTTGAGCATCGACGCTCGCAGCTTCGACTTCTGGTGAATCATGCGGATCTGCGCGAAGAGCTGCTCGAACCCCTCGCTCCTCAGTTGTTCCTCGACTTCCTCCCACTTCTTGGCGTATTCCTCTTGCTCGCCCGCCTCGTCGATGGCTCCCACCACGTCTGCCTTGAGAATGTCCGTGTAGGAGAGGTCCAAGCCTCTGTCGTTCAAGACCGCGAACACTCGGTAGGCGGAGGCGAAGTCAGGGGTCGACACCACGACGAGGTAGCAACTCGCCATCGCGAACTGGCAGAGCCTTCTGCGCAACTCCTCCGTCAGACCCTCCAGGCGCTTCTGGAACAGGAGGCCGTTCGCGCGGATGTTCCGCTGTGTCTCGGTCTTGGGCATCGACTTGGCGAGTTCCCCTATCCCGCCCTCCTTGAGGACGTACGTCTCGAAGAACTCCTGATCCCGGGGCCGGAGGGTCAGCCGGTATCGGTTCGCGGTCTTGGTTACCAGGCTCCCCTTCTCGTAGAGGAACGGCGTCAAGTCCGCCGCGAACGAGTCCTCGCAGACCTGGCGCAGGGCCGCCACCAGGATAGTCAGGGTCGTCAACCTCTGCTGGCCGTCGAGCACCTCCGCCTCCGGCTCGTGCTTCTTCTTCACGAGGACGATGCTGCCGAGGAAGTATGGGTCGAGGTCGTCGAGCTTCTCCTCCTCGCCCATCGCGGTTACGAGATCGTCGAGCAGATCCTCAGCGTGCTCCACTTCCCAGCGATAGGAACGCTGGTAGAGGGGAATGTTGAACGCGAAGGCGTTGCTGAAGACCTCGCTGAGCTTGTGCTCCTTGCCCTCGATTTCAGCGGCCATGTGCCCTCCTGTGCTGCGTCCGAACGAGGCTACAGGTTCCGAGAATCCCGCACCATGGCGAACCGTCGCAGCCTTCGCTGCTCGGCTTGTCGCTCGGTCGAACTAGCGTCGTGATCAGCCATACGCCGCTGTGCGCGCGCTGATCGATCCTAGCAAGCCGTGGAGATCAAACCCTGCCGCGACCCACGGAGCGCGCTTTGGCCATCGGCGTCCGGATCCAGCCGGCCCACCGGGCCTACGCCCAAGGATCCCGTCGTAGGTCCTGCCACCCGGAGACCTTGAAGTGCTTCCCAATCAGTTGGGCGCAGGAGTCGAGGAGATCCTCCTCGCTTCGGTAGAGGCGGCACAGGCTCTTCAACTCCTCGGCGTCCTCTCCCGCGAACGCGGCGAGCACGGCCCGCGCGACGGCTTGCGCGGAGGGGTCTTCGCCGCTGAGCTCCCCTCCAGGTGACGTCGCCTTCCCGAGCGCAGTCCACAGGTCCGAGCAGGCGTCGAACAGGGGGCAGGAGTCGCTCACCAGCCCCTCGTCGTCGAGTTTGGCCAAGCGCAGGCTCGAAGCCGAGAGCCTCCTGGCGACCACTGCAGCGACGAAGCGCGGGGCAAAGTACCGCGCGCGCTTGCCTCGCCAGGGGCAGGTCCTCCAGTCGATGTTGCAGCCATCCGCGTAGTGATCGACGAAGTCCGCCTTCTCCCACTCGCTCGGCTCGAGGTCGGACTCCAGCATGATCTCTAGCGTGTAGTTGCCATTCCAGTGGTGCGAGTCTGATGAGGTGTCGTGCCACCAAGGCCCGTCCCGAGCAGTTGGGTCGTACGGCTCGAGGCCGGCGTGCTCACGTTCCGTGACCAGGATCCGAGGCGCCTTGATGCCGTAGGCCATGCTTTCGACCCAGTAGTAGCGCTTCCCCTGGATCAAGTTCTCCCAGTCGAAGGCGAAGCGGAGGTTGCCGTACCGGTAGCCACGCACCCAAGTGTTGGGCGAGAGCCACGTCACGAGAACGCGCTCCGTGTTCAGCCTGCTCTTGTCCTTGACCACGTCAGCGGCGATGCGCCCGTCTTCGAGGATGCGCAAGCCCGTCTGGAGGTGACACACGTGGTAGACCACGCCCAGCGGCTGGCAGTCCGGGTTGACCCAGTTCCTCTGGGTGCTCAGCGCCCCGACGCGGAACTCTTCCCACTCGCTCACGTCTGCCTCCTCGATTCCGCCCGAGACATCTGCTTGAGATTTCCTGCGCCAAGCGTGGACGCGAGTGACGCTTCGTCCACGCGGTTGCCGACGCCCATTATGGCGCTGCCGTGCGGCAGTGCTGGGTCTCGTGCAGAATGGGCAATGGACTTCACCTGCGCAGGAGCGCATCTACTAGGCGACTTCGCCAGGCCTTGAGGGCCTGACGAGCTGGGTCACGCGCTCAGCGATGCTCTTCTTGCGGCCTGGGCTAGCGTCCTCATGGGCGGGCGCGGGAGCAGCCGCCCGAACTGCCGGCGTTTGCAGAGCTCGGCTACCTCAGCCACCGAGCCCGTGACCCTACGGCGCCCCTGTCCGGCGCCTGGGTGGTGGGCCGGCCCTCTCTGCCCGAGCCCTTCCTTCCGGGACGACACACGCCTTCTGTGCGCGTGTCAGGGGGTATTCCAAGGCGCCCCTTGCCATGGCCTCGACCATCAGCGAGGCGTCGACCGTCAGTTGGCGGGTTGTACGCGAGCCAAGGGGCAGGAGCGGCACATGCATGGGTCCGATAGGCCGCTCCGCTACCTGATGGGCTTGTGGGCCACCCTGCAGGGCGAGATCCTCTAGGCCGGAGGGCAATCATGGACCAGCAGGACGTCGCGGAGATCCTCAGTAGGTTGAAGAAGCACGAGCCGGGGGCGGACCCTGACCTGCTTGAGCGTTTGGCGTTGGAGCTGGCGGATCTCGACCTCGAAGACCGTCCAGCTGTCGCCGACAAGATCGACGACTACATCGAGGCCGAAGGGGTGGCAGGGAACCTCACCGTCGCGGGCACCCTAGAGGCGAGGAAGCGATTCCTGTTCGCCTTCCCCTACGAGGACTGATCTCGCCCTGCACTGCCTGGCGACTCCCTCGTAATTGGAGTGCGGCAGGCGCACTCCACCCAAGGCACCACGTCAACGCCCAGGCCACCCCGGAACCCATGGCGAGCGAGTGGGTTAGGGCCGCCACTTCGCACAGGTGATACCCCCTTCGACTGGTTGGTGAAGGGGTAGAAAGTGGTCGACGGACCCTCAGCAGGGGAGCTCCTGCAACAAGCTGCGCGCCACGCCGCCGAGGGGCAGGCCGACCAGATGCTGCTCGCGCTGCACGAGGCGCGGGTAATCGACGGTCTCAAGCGGCGGCTCATGGCTCGCTGGCGGCACCTGAACGACGGGGATGCCCACGACTGCATCGTCAAGGCGATCCAGGCCGCCTACAGGGGGGTGCGAGAAGGCAAGCGCCTTCCGAACCTCGACAAGTGGGTGGTCCTCATCGCGCATCGGCGGGCCATCGACCTCCGGCGCACAGGCGCCAAACGCCCCGAACTCAGAGCACCCGACATCCTAGCCACCTACGAGGACAACTCCGACTCGGATCGCCACCGGCTCTACGCAAAGGCAATCGACATCTCGAGGCGCCTCCTTCCACGGATCGGCCAGGAGAACGTTCGCCGAGCGATGGAGGTCTACCTCGACGCAGTGGAGCGGGGCGAGGAGATCACGCACAGACAAGTCGGCGAGATCCTGGGCGTCCCGCGCAACACGGCCAAGATGCTGCGCTCGCGCGGGATTCATCGACTCACCCGACTCGCCCAAGACGACGGGATCATCCGCGAGGAGTTCGGTCAGTCGCTGCGCGAGCTCATGGCGGTCGAGGACGAAGACAACGACCAGGAACAAGACGACGAGGTTTCGGAGGACGACGCATGACCAAGACCACCAAGGAGCTCGGAGACGCGGTCGAGACCGTCATCGAGCAGGCGTTCCTGCTCTCGGCTGACCTTGGGAACGAGGTGAGGAGGGTCCTGAGCGCCGGTCGGGAGGCGCCGCTGGGTGTCGAGGAGACGCAGACGATCCTCGAACTGGCCGTCGCCCGTCTCCAGGCCGACGCGCGAGCTCGGGAGGACGAGGCGACTTTGGAGTCGCTCGCCGGCGATGCGGCGACCATCGCCGAGTCCCTCATCCGTAAGAGCCGTCGCTCCGAGCGGCGGACGGGCGCGCGGGATGCGACGGTGACCTTCCCGCTCCAGTCCTACAACGACATCGAGCCGGGGAACGTGGTCCCGACACCGGTCTACCACGGTGTCCATGTCCCCATGCGCTGTGGATACGCGAGGACCCGGGAGGTGAACCTCTGGGATCGGAACGAGCGGCTGGAAATCCACTTGAACCAGTTCCGCGCACGGGAAGACCGGGAGCCCACTGCCGACGAACTCCTCGACATCATGCTCGGCCTGGCGGACCTGCCCGGCCTGAGCGAAGAGAGCGACCAGTTCGAGGTCAAGAAGCTCGCCCGGAGTATCGTCGCAAACGGGGTCCAGAAGGCGCCCATCGTCGACATTGACGGCACGCTCCTCGACGGGAACCGGCGGGTCGCTGCTTGCTACCTGATTCTGAACAGCAATGAATACACGGCAGAGGATAAGAAGCGCGCGGAGTGGATCTTCGTCTGGCAGCTCACGCCGCAGGCGCGCAAGGAGCATCGCGACGCCGTCGTCGTTGCGCTGAATTTCGAGGACGACTGCAAGGTCAAGTGGCCCGAATACGTGAAAGCCCGCAAGGTCTACGAGGCGTGGCAGGACATCCTGGCGCGGGAGCCTCGGACGCCGAACGCCCGTGAGCAGGCAAAGCTCAAGAAGGCGCTCTCGATCAAGTTCGCCCTCGGACCCAACACGACGACCGTGAACCGCTACCTGAAGATGGTCGAGTGGGCGGACACCTTCGAGGACCACCACATCAATGCGCGTGAGCGCGACCTCTACGAGGTGAAGCACCGGGCGAACAAGTACTTTCAGTACTTCGAGGAGATGGCGAAGGGAGTGAACCCGGGCGGCGTCGCCCACTGCCTGACCCAGGACGACACCTTCCGCGAGATCGTGTTCGACCTGCTCTACGAGGGGAAGTTCAGAAACTGGCGCGACATCCGCCAGCTCAAGGAGATCTTCGACAACCAGGAGGCTCGAGACGCGTTGATCAAGGCGCGCGACGAGACGGATAGCGGTGAGGCCGAGAACCACCTCGAGAGTGCGATGGCCATCGCCAGGCTTCAGCGCGCTGAGGCTCGGACCCTCGGGGTGAACACCCGGATCGAGTCCTTCACCAAGTGGCTAGACGACCTCCCCGCGAAGGCGTACCGCGAGTCGATCAAGGCCGAGAACCTGCGTGCGCTGCTGGTGGCTCTCAAGACCGCAGAGGACAACGCGAGCGGCGTCAGCGGCGTCGTCGACGAGGAGGCCGGATTCTGTGATAACTGCGGACGTCCGCGCGTCTGATCGCGTAGACCGCGTCACGGCGGTCCCACGATCACGAGCAGATCGAGTCCACCTCAAGGGCCTCCTTGAGGCTGCATTCGGTGGCGCGGTGGCGCTGCGCCTGTCCCCCGAGGGGGTTGCCGTTCCCCCGAGCGCGGCTCCACGACTCCTCGAGATCGAGACCGAGGAGCTAGACCTGACATGGTCTTCGGAGGCCCGCACCTTCGCCGAGAACCGGCGCTGGGCACAGGCCGTCCACGGGGATCTGGTCAGACAAGTCCATGAGCTAAGACAGGGCGGGGCCTCGAACGCGCGTCAGATCCTCGCTGACACGGGCGTAGACCTAAGAACACTCGACGATCACCAGCTCGTCAACGTGGCGGCGATGACCCTTCCCGGGAGCTACGGACTCTGTGTGTTCGACGAGCAGGGCGCGGGAAAGACCGTGACCACGATCTTCGCGTTCGACGTCCTGGTCGCCCGCGACGAGGTCGATTTCATGCTGATCGCCGCGCCGAAGAGCATGGTGGCTGAGTGGCCGGAGGACTTCGCCCGGTTCCGTCGCGGACTCCATCGCGTCGAGGTCCTGGCGGGCAACAGACGGGCGAAGCTGAGGACGCTCCGCTCCAACCCAGACGTGGTGGTGACCAACTTCGAGTCCGTCTTGTCCCTCGAGGAGGAGATCCGCGCCGTGTTCCGCCGGTACGGTCGGCGGGGAGTCTTGGTGGTCGACGAGTCCTTCTACGTCAAGAATCTCGACGCCCTGCGGACCCAGGCGATCCGCCGTGTCCGTGAATACTGTGGCAGAGCCTATGTGCTGTGTGGCACCCCGGCTCCGAACTCAGCCCACGACATCGTGGAGCAGGTGTCCCTCGTCGACTTCGGCACGGCCTTCAGCGACGTCGACGTACCGAAGGACCGGGAAGAGGCTCTCCCAGTGGTGCGTGACACCCTCGCCGAACGCGGCGCGTTCGTGCGCCACCTGAAGGCCGAAGTGCTGCCTGACCTGCCAGGGAAGACGATCAATCGGACTCTCGTGCGGATGGAGCCCAAACAGGAGGAGCTGTATCTGGAGGTTCTCGACGGCTTTGTCCGAGACCTGCAGGAGACGACGGACGAGGAGTTCCGGCGTGAACTTGCGTCCTTCCTCGCCCGCCGGAGCGCCCTCCTGCAGCTCTGCTCGAACCCTAGCGGAGTGAGCCGCGCATACGACGGGGTGCCCGCCAAGCTGGAAGCCCTCGACAGCGTGCTCTCTGAACTGGTCGAAAAGCGGAAGGAGAAGGTGGTCGTCTGGTGCTTCTACACCGCCTCCCTGGAGGCAGTTCTCGAGCGCTTCGCGCGTTTCAAACCCGTCCGCTACGACGGCGCTGTGAGCGACGTGGAGGCCCGCCGGGCCGCCGTATCGAGGTTTCAGAACGACGACGAGACGATGTTATTCGTCGCCAATCCGGCGGCGGCCGGGGCGGGGCTGACGTTGCACCGGGCACGTTTCGCGGTCTACGAGTCGCTTTCAAGCCAGGCAGCTCACTACCTCCAGAGCCTGGACCGGATCCACAGACGAGGCCAGGAGCGGCCGGTCGAGTACGTGGTGCTGCTCTGCGACGGGACGCTTGAGGTCTCGGAATACGAGCGGATCACTCAGAAAGAGACCGCAGCCCAGCAACTCCTGGGCGACGAGGTGACGCCGCCCCCCACGAGGGTCGGCCTCCTTGAGGAGGCAATGTCCTCCCTCCGGCGGCTCAGCCCCGCCTCGCAGGGCTGAGGCGGAGATGCCCAGCGAGGCGCATGAGGAGCGAGCCTCCCTCCTGGAGGCGCTCGCGCTGCTTTGCGGGTGCCCAGCAGGCTTCAGGGGTTTCCCAGACGGCACCGAGCCTGACGTCCTCCAAGGCGGTGGTTCGAGGCTATTCGTAGGGGACGCCAAGGAGACCGAGACTCCGGGGGGGCGGGAAACCCGGGTCAGGCTGGACGGCTACTTCGGGTGGGTCCGGGCGCACCTCTCAGCCCACGGCGGACAGGTTCTCTTCGCACTCTGCTTCGGTGTCGAACGCCAAGGGCTTGCGTGGCGCCGACTGCTCCTCTACCTCGCCTTTCGCAGGCACCTGCGCGTGGTCGCCGCTGGGCTCGATCCGTTCTCGCCTGACTACGTTGCCTGGGTGCTCTTGGCTCGGCGGCCTCGACGCTCGCGTTGTCCGGTTGGACAGAGACGTACCAGGGGACACCCGTCGCAATCCGCCCGCTTGGCCAGGCAACGGGCGCGTCCGTGAGCGAGAGCGTTGACGTGAAAGGCGTAGCGGTCGCAGGGTTCCACCACGGTCTCAAGCACCTCATGGACCTGGGCTGGCGGCAACCCCACCTCGACTAACTCGAGCCGTTCAGCGATCCGCCGGACATGCGTGTCAACCGGCAGGACGTCGCGCTGAAACGAGTAGAGCATGATGCACTTAGCCGTCTTCACTCCGACCCCAGGCAGGGAGCAGAGGTATCTCTCGACCTCCCGGTCCGATTTCCCCCGCAGAGCCTCGAGCGACAGCTCGCCGAACTCCTTGAGGATGCTACGGAGCGCCTCTCGCAGACGGGGGGCCTTCTGATTGCTGAGCCCCGCGTCCTTGATGAGGGAACGCACCTTGCGGAGGCGAAGGCCCTGGAACTCCTCCCACGATCCCACCGAGTCCTTGAGTTCCTCATACACGCGCTCGTAGCTCGGGCCAGTCGTCATCTGCGAGAGCAGGATGAACACGAGTTCGTCAACAGGGTCTGCCTTGTTCCCGTGGTCTGGGGAGCCATAGATTTCGTGAAGTATCTCGGTGACTCGGCGCGCCCGGTTTCGTAGAGCCCTGCTTGGCCGGTCGACCTTCGCCAGACCGGGGGTTGTTAGTTCGACGTCCTCCGGCGTCACTACCAGTTCGAGGATTCCGGACCGGAACCGATCCTCAGCCTTCAGCCACTCCACTGCGGCCCCGGAGTCCTTGACCTTCCACATCCGAGGCGGGTTGAGGACGGTTCGTGGCCGTTTCGCAAGCCGATCAAGCAGGGCCTCGTCAGCGCAGACGACAGTGCTCCTCGGCGCGCGCTCGCGTCGGCGCATTGCCGACAGGAACGCGCCGCCAATAGCTTTGCCCAGACCACAGGGGACTGCATTGCCCACCTGGACATACTGCTTCGCGAGGCTGCCGGAGAACTTCCAGCAATCTGGAAACTGCTGGATCCGCGCGTATTCCTGCACGCTGAGCGGGCGTGTCTTGGAGGGGTGGCAGAACATCGTCGCCTTGGAGTCCGGTCTCGTCGTCAGGGCAGGGCACGGGGCATCCCAGGCAAGGCGACGGTAAAAGCCCGTCCGGCCCCCCCAAGAGTGGAAAGCCCCGCCCAGCGCGTCCTCATGGAGCTCCTCCGGCAGATCCCTCCAGTTGCCGCCAGCGGGGACGTATTCAAGGAACTCCCTCTTCTTGGGCGAGAACTCGGTGTAGAGGATCTTGGGGCGCTGGCGGAGGCCTTTCAGGCCCTCACGAAGCGTGACCCAGGGCCGCTTGGTGCCGTTGATCGCCTCTACCGCGTGCGTCCGCTTCGGCATCTCCACGGGCTCGCCGTAGCGCGAGCCGAGGAAGATCACACGCTCCCGGGTCTGCGGGACGCCATAGTCGGCCGCGTTGATGAGGTCGAAGACCGTGTAGTACCCGGTCAGAGCCAGCTCTCTCACGATCAGCTTCAACGCCGAGCCGAGCTCCTCGTCCGGCCCGAGCTTCGGCCAACCCGGTCCCCGCTCACGAAGCGGCCGGTGTTGCACGGCCGCGGACAGGATGCCCCTAACGTTCTCCATGCAAAAGAAGCGGGGGCGCGCCTCACGGACCACGCGAAGGAACTCGCGGAACATGTTCCCGCGTTGGTCTTGCAGCGCGACCCGCTGCCCCGCCGTGCTGAACGTCTGGCAGCTCGGGCCTCCAGTGACGAGCACCGGCTGCCCTGGCCGGAGGCCAGCCTTCTTGAGGATCTCTTCCGTCGAGACGTCCTCGAGCTTGGCCTCGATCAGTGGGAGGTCAGGGCGGTTCGCGCGGATGGTGGCGGCGGCATCCCTGTTGCACTCGACCGCGACGCAGATCCGAAAGCCTGCCTGCTCCAAGCCGAGGTCAAGCCCGAGAGCACCGGAGAAGAGCGAGATGACTGGGAGGTCGGCCATACTCCACCACTAACAGCACCGGACTTCTCCTACGCGGCGGGTCCCGTACATGACGGCGCAGCATACCAGCGGGTTCAGACAGCGCGAGTCGCTCAAGTCCCGTCTAGGCCAGCGGTTCGGTGCGTAGCTGCACGATCGGGTCGCGCCTCGTCGAGGTCGAGGATCCCGTCAGCAGTCTTCAGCTCGCCGACCACAGCTTGCAGAGCAGGGCTATCCCCCAGGGAGCGGGCCAAACTCCTCATCGAGCACCGCCCCCACGTCCGGCCACGCCTCGAAGAGCAGGCGGGCGACGACTCCCCAGCGGGTGCTGCGGATCCAGCGGTTCCTGATCACGCTCGTCTCGACTGCGAAGATACGGACGCGATCCCCCGGATCCCAGACCGCAGATTCTTGTCGCCCCACGACGGCCCAAACAGAACAGCCGCTGATTCCGCGCGGATCGGGCAACTCGCGCGACTCGCCTCCCTCGGTGGCCCAGGCCCTCTCATAGGTCAGCAGCAAGTGGGCATAGGGGTCGAGGCGGAACTCCAGCCACAGATCCTCGAGCGATCCTTCGTATTCCCTAGCCAAGACCTTCATGGGGACCGAGTACGACCGAGGGTCGAGCGGGTCTCGCTCAGCGTTCTGGAACCCCGCGAGCATGTAGCCAAGCGCCGTATGGGCGTTCGGGTTGAACAGATCCCCGGTGGAGTGTGCCCGATACCTTCCCTCGAGCGCCTCCGCGAGCTCGGACGGCAGTCGGATCGCGAGGACATCGGGGTCTTCACGGCCAGTGGCTTCTGCGAAGTCGCCTCGGATCCGTGTCTGATCTCCGCCCCCAAGGGGGATGAACGCGAACCCGGCTTCGATGAGGGGCCGCACGTGCGCGGCCAGGACGAGAACAGCCGAATCGCCAAAACGGAACAGCGTCCCGGTCCCCTCAAATGCGCGGACCTGCCCGTCGTCCCCGACGATTGGGATGGAGCCGTTCCCTATGTAGTCCGCGAGCGCCCGAATCGCCTTGCGCTCGAGCAGGGTGAGGTCCTCGAAGGTCCTCTGTTCGGGGGCGGGATCCAGGGAGGGGTCGTTGCTCAAGCGGTGCTCCGGCGACGTCCTGCTGACGACACGAGTCAGAGCCGTCAGGATAACGCTGGCTGCGGCGACCCACTCGAGCTATGTGTCCCGGGATGGATCAGCCGGAAGAGCCGAGGGGCAGCCCATGCCCGCGCTGCGGGGCAACGGCCGGCGTTGTCGTCAGCGCTCGCGGAGTGTCGGCGCACGCCGGCCCGCACCCGGATGTGCTGCGAGCTCTCCGCGCCGAGCTTCGTGGCGTTCGAGGCGGTGAGCATCTCGCTCTTGGACGCGACCTAGGCGCCCTGAGCTCTGCCGGTGCGCGCGCTCTTCTGGACGTGATTCGGGAGCTCAGGCAGCAGATCCGCAGCGAACGCAGCAAGCGGCGGCGTGGAGACTTCTTCACGTAGTGCCGGCCCCTGGCCGCGCCAGGCGAGCTGGATCGGCTTGCCGGCCGCCTGTGCCATGCCGGCACGAGGGTGGCTGTCGAGCTCGGTGTCGCTGCGGGTGAAGGCGCCGTAGCCCAACCTGCCGACGCGGATCAGCAGGAGGTTGAGCGGCGTCGCGTGCCTACCTCAGGCGAGGGACTGATCTCCCGAGCAACTGGAGCCTGCCCCTGGGGCGCCTGGCGAACCCGGCCGGGCTGCTTGCGCTCGACGGATCACCGATCCAACGGTCTTGTGGGTCCACGAGCCGCCTCTCTTGCTTGGGACCCCCTCCTCGTTCAGCCTCCTGGCGATTGCACTCCTTGACTCCCCCGTTCGGTTCAAGGCCAGAATGCGCGCAACTATCGCCGACTCGTCCCCTGACCGCCGAAGAAGGAGGCGACCCTCGCTATCGCGCTGGCGCGTACGCTCCCAGCCATAGGGCTCGCCACCCAGGATCGCGCCCTGCTCCTTCAAATGGGCCAACGCTTCCCGCGTCCGCTCCCCAATCGCCTCTCGCTCCCACTCCGCCACGCTGGCGAGGATGCGAAGAACCAGTCGCCCGCTTGCCGTTCTCGTGTCGATCTGCTCGGCAACCGAGAACAGCGCGAAGTCCTCACCGAACCACCTGTCGAGGAGCAGGCCCAGGTCACGCACGCTGCGCGTTGCACGGTCCAGCTTCGTCACGAGTAGCCCCTCGGCCGCGCCCGCGTCGAGCTGTGAAAGAGCTCGCTGCAGACCGGGGCGGTCGAGGCTCTTGCCCGACGCCCCACGGTCCTCGATGACCTCGACCACGTCCAAGTCGTAGAGGTCGGCATATCGGCGGCACCGCTCGGCCTGAGCCTCCAGACTACAGCCGTTGTCCCCTTGTCCCTGCGTGCTGACCCTCGTGTAGGCCACCACCTTCAGCCGCTCCATATCGCCCTCCGTAGACGACATGTGTTGCTCGTGGCGGCCCGGTTGTGGAGGAGAATCCGTCCCGAGACGGTCGGCACGGGACGGGAGGGACGTAAGTCTCGCAACCTCGCCGCAGGCGATCACGACCATCCCCGTGCCAGCACCCGGGGCTGCTCAAGGCTTGGCCGCAGTGCTACGAGGACGTCTGGCACGCCAAGCGCTGCCAGGACGGGAGCGCGGTGCTTCCTAGTTGGCGCCTCGGGCCTCCGATAGCGCCCAGGGGACCAGATCCTCGGCGACCTTGGCTTGGACCTGACTCGCTGTAAGCCCGCACTCGAGCAGACCCCTAGCGAAGAGCCGCAGGGAAGCGAGCACGTCTGCGTGCATGTTGTGGTGGGCGAGGTAGCCGACGTTCCGGCCGATCCCTATCACCCACTTCGCCGTCCAATCGCCCTCGCCCGGGGGTCCCTCGTACTCCGGCAGTCGGGAGAGATCACTCGCGGTGCCGGCACAGAGCCCTCGCAGCTCGCGGAGAAGGTAGGGAGAGAGGGTGTCTGTTGGTGGGAGCTCAATGAGCTCGGAAGCCGACAGGACCGCCCGCACGGTCGGCTGCCACTCATCCAGGCTGCTCCTGGGCAACGCTATGAACCACGACGCCAGATCCCCTCCCGTGCTGATCTCTGGGAGATCCCCGAGGGCCTCTTGCGCCGCCTCGTGGTCCAGATAGGCCGCGAGCCGCAGCCTGTCCTGACGAAGATCCCCCGTGGCAACTCGTTCCCTCAACCACCGTGCTTCCTCGCCCGCACGGAGGAGCGCCTGCACATAGGCTCTCCCCGCCGCTAGGTCTCCGGTTGAGTGCCAACGTCGTTCGAGATCGCGCAGCCCAGCGTCGCTCATGCAGGGATTGTGGGCTTCGTGGGCAGGCTAGACAAGCTCCGCCCTCGGGCGGAGGCGGATCGCGAACTCCTTCCCTCCTAGCTTGATCGGCACTGCTTCCTTCGCGCGCTGCGCGCGCCGCCTGTGCTTCTCCAGGCGGGCCAGTACGCTCCGCAGGATCGGCGCGCGGATGCTCACCTCGAGCGCATCGACTCCCTGTCCCACCACTCTGACGCGCTCTGCTGGCTCGTTGACTGAGGGCGACCCCGGGGTGGGCGTGGGGGCGGGGATGGCATTTACCCCCCCCGTAGTACAAGGGCGGTCGCCAGTCTGGTCCGCATCGTCGGGAAGTCGCTGGGCGCTGATAGACTTCGATACGTCCACGCCGCCCTCCTTGCTTCGGTGAGCGTGGTCCTAAGAGCGCGATGCTGTGCCGGCATCGCGCTCTCCCCTTTTTAGCCGGAGCCGCCGACGAGCTGTGGTGCTTCCACGGCCTCAAGGATGCCGCTCCACCAACGGTGGGCCACCTGAACAGGGCCTGCGACGCAAGAGTCTTTGGCCGGCAAGAGGCGTCTCGCTCCAGTCGTCCCCACAGCCGTCTCAGCTGAGCTGAAGACACCCGCAGGACCTGGTGCTATCCGGTTGCGCCGCCCCCACCCGGAGCCTTACCCGCACCTGGCTGAGCGACCCTGGACAGAAAGCCAGCGATCCTGTCCGAGGCGCCCTCGCCCAACGCCGGCCGCAAGCTACCCAGGAATGCCGAGGGGGCTGTCGCCGCCGTAGGGTCGTCGCCAATGACCTTCTCAAGGACGAGCTGGCAGACAGCCTGACCCGGAGCGAGCTCCAGGGGAACTTCTGCCAGGTTGGTCATCTCGAGCGTGAGGACGCCCGAATACGTGGGATGGACGCCGGTGGCCGTCGCCACGATCAAGCCACGACGACCGAGGCGACTGCGACCAACGACTGTCGCCGCGAGATCCCGAGGGAGGCGAATCCACTCGAGCGTCGTCGCGAGCACGAACTGCCCGGGGTGGACGAGCAGCTCAGAGCCGAGGGGGACGTAGAACTCCTCAAGTTGGGCCGGCTGAAGCTGCTCGTTGCCTATGTGAGTCACGTTGGCGCGGCGGGTGGAGGCGAAGCGACAGCCGAGCCGGAGGTCAATCGAAGAAGCGCCCTCTCGCAGCTGCTCTTCCTGCGAGAACAACGGCGTGATGACCAGCTTCTTCGCCGGGTCGGCTTCCTCGAGTCGTGCCTTGATTGCTTTGCCGTTGAGCACGCCCACGTCAGCTCTCCAACCCGAACCGGCGCCTCAAATCGCTTGCCTCCAGCCCCTTCATCGCGAGCTCCGAAACCGCACGGCTGCACCGCTGCTCACTCCAGCCGAACTGCTCAGACCAGGTGGAGTTGGCCCGCTGCCTTCCGATCCCGGCTGAGAGGAAGGCGAAGGCGACCAGCTCATGGCTCTGATACTCGTGCTCGGCAGCAAGGAGGTAAGGGTCGGGAGGAATCAGAAGTTCGATCCGCTCTCCGGCAGAGATGACGTGCTCGGCGAACCCAGGGCATGAGCTCGGGCTCGGAATCTCCGCTTCGGTGATCGAGAGCAGACGCTCGAGAAACTCGCCGTCCGGTGCCAGAGCCTCTGCGGCGATCTTCAAGGCAGGGTCCTCGTGAACGGGACAGGTTAGTTGGGAGGGAGGCAGCGGTGGGAAGGCAGCAAGGACTGGAGCGAGGTCCGGTTGCTCCCACCACCTCTTGAGCCCGGCAGAGATTCCCTCCAGCCGAATGCACGAGCTTGGGTACCCCGGCGTCCCCTCGGCCTGCCAAATGATCGGCAGCGTTGCTCGGTAGGCGGCGACGAACGCGGGACCGAAGAGCCTGACGCCGCACAGATCGCAGAACATCTCCTCCGCCCAGCGCCCCAGAACATCGGTGGCCTTCTTCTGGACTTCCGGGTCGGTGCCCTCTGGCGCTACCTCAACGACGGCTTGTCCGAGCGCGCTCGCGGCGAGAACGGAGACGACCCGTCGTTGGAAGACTGGATGGCCGAGCTCATGGCCGAGGATCGCGAAGAGTCCGAAGTTGCTGACCTCGGCAGATGGGCAGAACACGCAGAAGGAGTTCGCCAGAGCCTTCGCGCCAGGGAGAAGGCTTCTCCCGCTCTCACCGCCCCAGCTGTTGATCGAGAACCCGTACTCGCTGCCAGGGCGGAGCATCAGGCTGGCTGAATCTACGCCGAGGAGTTGAGCGGCCAGCCCTTCGAAGGGGCGAACGATCTCGAATGGGAGACGGCTCGAGTGCACGCGTGAGAGGAGATAGAGCAGCTTGTGGAGCTGCACGAGTTCGTAGACGACCGTCGCCAGGGAGTCGAGGCGTTCGTCGTGAGGCACTTGATCCGAGAAGAACTCTGGGGCGTCGGGCAACGCCTCCAGGCTCCCCAAGTGGCTCTCTGCTCGCGCGGCAATCTCCGCCAAGACCTCGGTGGGCAGACGGAACGCGAACTTTCGAGCCTGCAGGCGCGCGATTTCTCGACGGATCGCCGATCCGCGCTCACGAGCTGCCTGGAGCCAGAAGAGGCTCTCTGGATCGAGGTCTTCTGCGCTCAAGTCGCTCGGCTCGGCCGCGCACTCGCGGCGAGCCGGCGAAACTCCCTCAGCGCGGTACGGTTCAGATCCTTGAAGAGCTGAAGCGCAACCTCGACGGCTTCCCTGTCTGCCTCCGCATCCTCCTCGAGCGCCTTCAGGCAGCTGACAACTCGCTCGAGGTCGTTCCGAGCCACGAGGAGTGCCGCCGGGGGGGAGGAAGGCGGTAGGTCCGGTTGAGCGAATCCGGTCTTGGCGTACGCGACTGGGGAGTCGGCTTGCTTGCGCCGAAGACTCCACTCGACCCATGAGCGACCGAGCTTGAGCGAACTGCGCTGCGCCTCGGTCAGAGCCTGACCGATCAAGAAGGCACGGAGAGCCCGTCGAACGTCGTCGGCCGCCGCAGCAGCACCAACGGAGTCCGCTCGCTTGAGAAGGCTCTCACCGTTGCCCATCAGTTCCACTCCTCGATCATGCCCAGATGGAGGCCGAATGGCAACGTAGCCCGAGACCCTGACATCTCGGCGATCTAACTCGCTGCAACTGTTCGGCTTGCGCGCGCAAGTCGATGCGCCATCATCACTTATGCCGTTTCCGAAACCTGAGCAGGGAACGGCTTGTGGCTGCCTCAAGAGGCTCTGGGCAACTCACGGAGGGCGAGTAGGACTGCTCGAACCTCAGGTGGCGGCGCGAGCAACAGGGTTCGAAGACCGTCCAACTCTTCCAGCAACGCGCCGAATGCGTTCGCCACGGTGTAGCGGCGTTCGTCGTTGAGGTTCAGGGGGAAGTAGTCGGTGGATTGAGCTGCGGACGTACCGAGAGCCAGGACCGCGAACGCGGCCAGAGTGCGAAAACGCATGACGAGTTCCTTTGTGAGTTCCTGCGCCGCAACCCTCGGGTGCGGCGTGGTCTTCCTTGGCCTTGGGCCAGCCCCCCTCTTCCACGGGCTGATCCCTTCCATAGCCCATGACGCGGCGCTTCCACGTTGACTTGCGCGGCTTGCAAAATTCCTGTCACGTTTCGGGACGCCGGCCACAACCGAAATCAAGTATGTGACTTAGCGCGCGTGAACAGGCCGCGCAGGCTCCCCAGGTCTGGGCAGTCCGCCTCGGGTCGGGGGCCTGCACTAGAATCCGTGGGTGATCGACCGGATTCAAGGACAGGTGCTTCACGTCGGGCCCGAGAGCGCCGTGATCGACGTCAACGGGCTCGGCCTGCGGGTGCTGCTCAGCCCCAACGACGTCGACTCGCTCCCCCCACCCGGCGCCCAGGCGCGGGTGTTCACCCACCTGGCGGTGAACAAGAACGACTCCACCCCCCGCCTGTTCGGCTTCACCAGCGAAGAGGGGCGCGAGCTGTTCTTGCTTCTCTGCGGGGTCGCCGGAATCGGCCCTAGCACCGCGCAGTCCATGCTCAGCGCTCAACCAAGCCCGGGAGAGGTCGCCGCCGCGATCGCCCGTGGCGACGAAAAGGCGATCAAGGTCAAGGGCGTGGGCACGAAGCTCACCAAGCGTGTGATCAGTGAGCTGCGCGACAAGCTCGACGGACTGGCCGCGCGCACGCTCACGGGTTCGTTCAAGCGACCGAGCGCCGCTCCTGTGGGCTCCCCGGCCGACGACGCGCTGCGCGCGCTGCGCTCGCTGCAGTTCGATCCAGACGAGGCGCGCCGGCTGCTCGAGGAGGTCGTGGGCCAGCTCCCGCAGGCCTCGGCCGACGAGCTCGTGCGCGCCGTCCTCGTGCGGGCCTGAGCCTCCCGCCGACCCATAAAGCATGCAGATTCCGCGCGATGCCTCTATACCTGAGGTAGAGGCAGGAGGATCCCCCCATGGACTTCGCCAAGGTCCCGGTCAGCGCGCGAGCAACGCGCGTCCACCGGCTGTTCGAACTGGTCGCCAATCGCGGAGTCCGCTCGAAGGACTCCCTCTTCGGCAAGCTCCGCCTCGGCGGTCGCCGCGCGGACTACGACGACGAGAACTACACCTTCCATGGCGGGCCCGCCGACGAGCTCCGCCGCCAGCACTTCGACAAGAGCCTGCGCCTGCTGTGGAAGGCCGAGCGCAGCGCGCCCTTCCTCCCCTTCAAGGACGCCAACCCCCTCGAGCGCGCGATCAGCGACCAGGCGCTGAAGGCGCTCTCGCCTGACGAGCGCGCGGTCGTCGAGCGCATGTCGAGCGACGCGTTCAAGGCGCTCCTCCGCCGGGAGTACACCCTCCGCGAGCGTCAGGCGCTCGTGAGCCTGCTGAGCGCCGTCGGTCACGGCGAGGCCTACGCCTGGCTCGTCGCCAGCGAAATGATCGGCAGCCTCAAGAGCACCGGGGCGAAGGCGGCTGCGACCGCGCAGGTGCTGGAGGAAGCCAAGCACTTCGTCGTCTTGCGCGAGCTGGTCCTCGCCTTCGAGCTCCCCGTCCCCCGGCTCACCGCCTGGGAATACCTCCTCCTCGAGGGCGTACTGCGCATGGACGGGCTGGAGAAGCTGTTCGGCATGAACGTGATCGTGGAGGGGATCGCGCTCTCCCTGTTCGGTGCCCTGGGCCACCTGCCCGGCATGGAGGTGTTGAAGCTGTTCCACCTCGACGAGGCGCGCCACACCGCGCTCCCGCAGAACTACTTCAAGGTGTTCCCAATGAGCGCCTGGCAGCGGCACAACCCTTTCGCCCGGCTCTCGCGCTTTCGCCTGATCGTGGGCGCGCTGCCGCTGATCTTCGCCCTCGAGGACGACATGGCCGAGCTCGGCCTCGACGCCTTCGAGTTCGGTGGCTCGGTGGTGCGTAAGGTCGCCGGGCTCGCCAAGCGAGTAGGGTTCTTCTTGCCCGTCCCCCTGGACGGCTTCGTGAGCAGCCTCGACATGGTGTTCAACGCCTACTGCCGCCTGACCCGCCCCGAGCACAGCTACCGCAAGTTTAGCGGCGTCGAGACCAGTCACCGCTCGGTGCGAGGGGTCGAACGCGAGATCCTCGGAGCCTCCCTCGTCGGCGCCTAGCAGCCCGTTGAAGGACGGCTGGCAAGGCGCGAGGAGCGAGCAGCTGTCAGCATCGCGAACGACGAGCAACGAAGTCGCCTGGGTTTGCGAAGCAAATCCTGGCGATCGAGGTGCCCGGCGCAGCCGGGCTCCGAAGACCAGCCGCTCTTCAACGGGCTGCTAGCCGCCGGCCAGAGAACCTTGGGCTGACGTGCTGACCCAGTAGACTGCAGCCCCATGAAGCGGATCCTCCCCCTGGCCTGCCTGGTGCTCTGCGCCTGCAGCACGCCCCCACCCCGGGAAGAGGTCGCTGGCCTCTTGCGAGAGCTGGGCGGCAGCACCCAACGCCTCGACCTCGACGCCTTCCTCGGGCACGTCCAGGATCCTCAGCACCGCGAGGCGATCTCGCAGAGCCTGGCCCCCGACTTCGCGCGCTTGAGCCGGGTGCCCCGCGCCCACTACGTGCTCGACGCCATCGAGGAGGGTCCCACCTCGGGGACCTGGTGGGTCACGACCCACTACAACCGCTACGCCGAGACCAGGGACGGCGGCCTGCACTACGAGCAGGGCAGGGTGTTGCTCGAGGTCGAAGAGCTCGACACAGGCAAGATCGGCCTCCGCCACCGCTGGGCCGAAGACCTCTACCAGGTCGAAACCGACCAGCCCGGGTTCGTCGAGCGCTCCGCCGAGGTCGGCCTCGAGGGGCGCCACACCCCGCACACCCCTTACGGAGACCAGGTGCTGATGCGCCCGGGCCTCTTCTCAGGTGCCGGCGCCAGCGCTGGCGACTACGACCAGGACGGAGACCTCGACCTCGTCGTGGGCGACGGCGCGCGCGCCCGCGTGCTGCGCAACGACGCCGGCCAGTTCACCGACGTCACCGACGAGCTGGCCGTGGGTGAGCAGAGCCTCGTGCGCGGCGCCTACTGGCTCGACTACGACGGCGACGGCTGGCTCGACCTGTTGTTCACCCGCGTAAAGCTGCCCCCTGTGTTGCTGCGCAACGAGCGCGGCACCGGCTTCGCGGACGCGTCGGCCCTGCTGGGCGATCTGCCCCTCGTGCAATACGAGTCGGCGGCCTTCGCCGACGTCGACGGCGACGACGACCTGGACCTCTACCTCGTCGTCTACGGCGACTTCGAGAAGAGCTCCTGGGCCTACCCGCTCTACGACGCCACCGACGGCGAGCCCGACCTGTTCCTGCGCAACGACGGCCCGGCGGGCTTCGTCCGCGTCGAGGCCGACTGGGTCCCTCGCGGCTGGGGACTGGCGGCGGCCTTCGGCGACTACGACGACGACGGCGACCCCGACCTCTACGCGGTCAACGACTTCGGCGTCAACTACCTCCTGCGCAACGACGGCGACTGGACGTTCACGAACGTCACTCAGGAGGCCGGCGTCTCCGATCAAGGCTTCGGCATGAGCGCAGCCTTCGGTGACCCCGACGCGGACGGTGACCTCGACATCTACGTTGCCAACATGGGCAGCGGATCACGCTGGGTGTTCGAAGACCCCGACTTCCCCCTCCCCTGGGTAGCCGACCTGTTCCTGCGCGAGTTCGTGCGTCAGGAGATGTACAAGGTCACCCGCGGCAACTCCCTGCTGCTCAACCAGGGCGAGGGGAGCTTCGTGCAAGCCGCCGCCGACCTCGGTGTCGAGCGCGCCGAGTGGGCCTGGGGCGCCAACTACTGGGACTACGACAACGACGGCGACCAGGACATCTACTGCCCCAACGGCTACATCACGGGGACCGACGGACCCGACGAATGAGTCGCGCTGTTCCGCAGTTTCGGTCGAAACTGGTTCGAAATGGGACTCGAAGGCAAGACCTTCGCGCTGGGCACGCACTCGGTCTCCGGCAACGAGCACAACTACCTCTTCCGTAACGAGGGCGAGCACTTCGTCCCCCGCGGCTGGGTCGAGGGGCTGGCCTCCAAGCACGACGGACGCGGCTGGGTACCCGCCGACTTCGATCGCGACGGCGACCTCGATGTGTTCCTCGTGAACAACAACGGTCCCTGGCAGTACTTCGAGAACCGCCTCCCCGCCCGCTCCTGGCTGACCGTGAACCTGCAAGGGCGCGGCGCGAACACGTTCGGGGTCGGCGCACGAATCACCGTCGAGGTCGCGGGCGCGACTCAGGTGCGCGAGATCCACCTCGGCTCGGGCTACCTCTCCAGCCCACCCCCCGAGGCGCACTTCGGGCTCGGCGACGCCGAGGCCGTAGACCGGATCGTAGTCCGCTGGCCCGACGGACAAACGCAGCGACTCGAAGACGTGAAGGCCTGCCAGGTCCTCACGCTGCGCCACCCCTCGAACGAGCGCTAGCGCGTTTCCTCTCGAGGCTCGCCTGGGCAGGATCTGCCCAGCTGCGCGCGGCCGGCGCACGCCAGGCACGCCCGCGCCGGGGCTAAGCCCTTCCCAGGCGTGGGGAGCCCGCGGAACGCGGCGTGCCAGCGTGAGCGTGGAGGCCCCATGATCCTGACCACTCTGGTTCGCGACGTCCGAGAGTCCCTGCAAGCGATCTACGACGAGCTCGGCTGCCGGCACCTGCTCTCGATCTACGACGGCGCCCTCTGCTACGAGCTCCGTACGCGAGGGCTGAGCTACGTGCGTAGCCAGCGCTGCCCGGTGCTCTACCGCGGAGTGCGAGTCGGGATCCACCACCTGGACCTGGTGGTCGGGGGGCGGCTCCTGGTCGAGCTCCGTCAGGTCCCAGCACTCACCCCGCTGCACCTGCGAGTCGTGATGGCCTACCTGCAGGCCGCCAGACTCGAGCGCTGCGTGCTGGCAAACTTCGGACCCAACGAGGGGCTCGAGGTGAGGGAGGTCGACGCGCAGCGTCGGGTGACGGTCGGGGTAGTGGGGTGACGTGAAGCGAGCCTCGAGCGCGGGCAGCCGAACCGGGATCGCTGGCGCTGAGTTAGACCAATTGGAGCTTGGTGCGCAGGAGCTCGCTGGTGCGCTCCTGTGGGTCCAGCTCCGTGAGCGCCTCGACAGCCAGGTTCCGCACCTTCACGTCACCGTGAGCAAAGAGCTCCTGGCGAAAGAAGACCGGGGTGCGCTGATCGAGGTCTCGCAATGCGTTTTGGAGGTCGAACTTCATGTCACCTGAGCTCTAGCAAACGTTCGTCCGAGCGGACTTTGGGCTAACTCCTGGATTCCTGATACCGAGGTGAGCACTTTTCAGCACCCGGGTGCTTTTTTGACACCCAAGGTTCGTCACAGTGCCACCAATTTCAAGAACGCTCGGCTGGCCGTTTTCATTCATCCCGCATTTCCATTGGCCTATTCGGAACTTCTACCCTCAGACTGAATACATTTCCGAGAAATTCAAGGTGGGCGTTTTCGCTCTCTTTATATTCCCTCCCGCCGCCCCCGCAACTTAAGGCTCCCAGCGCTGGCATGGCCGCGGAAGGCTGAGCACACTCGATCGAACAATGATCCCGCCCCACGAACCGAAGCAGGGCCCGGAACGCGACGATCCGCTGACGGACCTGGTCAGCACGCCTCCCGAGGCCACCGAGGTCAACGCCGGTCTGCCCCCTCTGGGCGCGCCGCCCCCCGACTCCCGCCGCTTCACCCCACCCAACACCCTCCTCGAGGACGACTCCGCCCGGTTGCTCTCCCCGGCCACCGAGGTCAACGCCGGTCTGCCCCCTCTCGGCGCGCCGCCCCCCGACTCTCGCCGCTTCACCCCACCCGACACCCTCCTCGAGGACGACTCCGCCCGGTTGCTCTCCCCGGCCACCGAGGTCAACGCCGGTCTGCCCCCTCTGGGCGCTCCCCACCCCGGCACGAGCCCGACGGCGATCGAGGACTCCGAGCGCATGCCCCGGGCGAGCGACACCGACCAGGCCGAGACCCTGATCCGAGGTCCAGCGCACCCGCCGCCGCCGGACACCCGGCGGGCGACGCGACCCGACCAGACGAGTGACGAGGCGCCGGTCGCCCACGGACGCGTGGCCAGCTATGAGCTACGCAAAGAGCTCGCGCGCGGCGGCATGGGCGCGGTCTACCTCGCCTACCACCCGCGACTCAAGCGCGAGGTCGCGCTCAAGGTCATGCTCGCCGGTCGCGACGCGAGCGCAAAGCAGCTCGCGCGCTTCCAGCGCGAAGCGGAGGCCGCCGGCCGGCTGCAGCACCCCGGGATCGTGGCGGTGCACGACGTCGGCCAGGACCAGGGCCTGCACTACCTGGTCATGGACCTGGTCGACGGGCCGAGCCTCGATCGGGTGATCCGCGACGAGGGACCGCTCCCCCTGCGCCGCGCCGCCGAGATCACCCGCACCCTGGCTGAGGCCCTCGGCTACGCACACTCCCGCGCGATCCTCCACCGCGACATGAAGCCCGCCAACGTGCTGCTCGACCCGGAGGGGCGGGCGCAGATCACCGACTTCGGCCTGGCCAAGAACCTCGACGTCGAGGACGAGCTGACCAAGACCGGCGCGATCATGGGCACCCCCGCCTACATGCCCCCCGAGCAAGCCCGGGGGGACGCCCAGGCGATCGACCGCCGCGCGGACGTCTACTCCCTGGGCGCGACGCTCTACGCCATGCTCACCGGCAAAGCCCCTTTCAAGGGCAAGCCGGTGAAGGTGATCTACCAGGTCCTGCGCGTGGAGCCCACCCCGCCGGGCAAGCTCCGCCCGGACCTCGACCGCGACCTGGAGACGATCTGCCTGCGCTGCCTCGAGAAGGACCCCGCGCGCCGCTACGGAACGGCGCAAGCGCTGGCCGACGACCTCGGCCGCTACCTGGCGCACGAGCCGATTCACGCGCGGCGCCCGAGCGCCGCCGAGCGGCTGGCCAAGTGGGTGCGACGCAACCGCGTCCTGGCTACGGTCCTCGCGACCGCTGCGCTGCTCCTGCTCACCGTGGGCGGCGGCGCGCTGATCGTGCTCCCCCGTCGCGAGCGAGCGCGCGTCGCCGACGAAGCGCGCACCGCCGCCCACGCCGCCATGCGCCAGGCCGAGGCAGCGGACGCCGCGGCCCTCGGCCCCGCGCTGGCGGCGCTCCAGGCCGCCCAACGCTGGCGCGACCTCGCGCCTCAGGACCCGGACGCCACCCGCGGGCTGTTCGACGCGGTGAACCGCCTGGCCGAGGTCGCGCTGGCGAGCGAGCAGTGGGACCTCGCCCAGCAGTGCTTCGAGCAGTCCGCGAGCCTGGGGGTCGACGACGCCGCCGCGCGCACCGGACTGACCCGGGTCGAGGACGCGCGCCAGGCGATCTCCCGCGCCCACCGAATCGAGATCGAAGCGCTGCTGCAGCGCGCCCGCGAGGGCGAGCTCGCCCGTGAGCCCGACGGCTTGCTGAACGCGGTGTTCTCGATCGTGCGCTACCCCGAGCCGCAGACCGTGGAGCTGCTCGCCAATGAGCTCGACGCAGTGAGCGACCGCCTCCTGGCGGTCGAGCGCGAAGTCCTCGTCGAACGCGTCGACCCCGAGACCTCCGAGGCCGGTGCGCTGGAGGCGATCGAGGAGGTCCTGCAAGCGCGCGCCTCCCTCGCCGGCCGCGGCGAGCTCCCCGAGGAGACCGCGCTAGAGCTGAAGAACCTGACCCTCCTCGCGCTCGGCGCACGGGACATCAACCTCCGCCAGCTGCGCACGCTGATGGCCAAGCGTCAGGGCAAGGTCCTCGGCTATCGCCTCGACGCCGCGCGGGTCGCCTGCGAGGCGCTGGGGCGGATCGGCGCGTCGACCCGCGCCGAGGAGGCGCTCGCGCGCTACCTCGACGTCGAATACGACCAGGACCGCGCGCTGATCGCGGCCAAGGCCCTGCTCCGCCTGAAGAGCAAGCTCGGCCTGCGCACGATCTTCCGCGTGCAGAGCCTGCGGCACGGCAGCGCGAGCCGCTTCACCGACGGCCTCCGCCCGCTGCTCGCCTCCGCCGGCGTGGAGCTCCCCAGCGACGACCTCAGCGAGGCCCAACGCCTGCACCTCGAGGGCGAGCAGCACCTGCGCCGCGCCGAGTATTCCGAGGCGCGCGACCGCTTCCTCGAGGTCCTCGAGCTCGAGCCCGACAACGGTCCGGCCTGGGCCAACCTCGGCTCCGCACGCACCATGCTCGGCGACGCCGAGGGCGCCGAGGCCGCCCTCGACCGCGCCCTCGAGCTCGACCCCGACAGCGAGCTCCTGCACTTCAACCTGGGCGAGCTCGCCTTCGCTCGGGGCGACCTGCAACGCGCCCTGACCGCTTACGACCGCGCCGTGGAGCTGAACCCCACCAACGGCGCCTACCTGCGCGCCCGCGGCAAGCTCAAGCACCGCATGGGCGACCTCCAGTCGGCGATCGCCGATTTCGATGAGGCGCTGAAGCGCGAACCCGGGGCCATCGAGAGCTGGCTCGCGCGGGGGGACTGCCACTACGCCCTGGGGGATCTACCCGTGGCCCGCGCAGACTACGAGCACGCGCTGACCCTCGACCCCGACCACCCCCGGGCGCTCGCCAACCGCGGCTACTGCCGCTGCAAGCAGGGCGAGGTCGAAGCGGGCCTGCTCGACCTCGAGCGCGCAGTCGAGCTCGGCCCCGGCGACACCCAGGCCTGGGACATGTTCGGCAACTCGCTCTACGCGAGCGGCAACTTCGCTCCCGCGGCCGAGGCCTACGCGCGGCTCCTCGAGCTCGACCCGCAACGGGCTCAGGCGCGCGCCGCGCGGGGCTTCTGCTTCCTCGCACTCGGCGCACTCGACCGCGCGATCCCCGAGTTCGACCTCGCGCTGGAGCTCGACCCGCGCAGCTTGCCCGCGCTCATGGGCCGCGCCGACGCGCTGCTGCAGAGCGGCGACCACGCGCGGAGCGTCGGGGCCTACGACGCCTTGCTCGCGATCGAGCCACGCCACGACGTGAGCTGGAACAACCGCGGCTGCGCCCTGCTCGTGCTCGAGCGCTTCGCCGACGCCCTCGAGAGCTTCGACCGCGCGCTGGCGCTCTCGCCCCAGTGGGCGGCCCCGCTCTCGAACCGCGGCGACGCCCTCGACGGGCTCGGCCGGGTCGACGAAGCCCTCGACGCCTACGCCCGCGCCATCGGCTTCGACCCGGAGTTCGCCGAGCCGCGGATCATGCGCGCCGGGCTACACCTGCGCGAGGGCCACCCCCAGGAAGCCCTCGCTGACGCCGAGGTCGCGGTCGGGCTCGCCCCCGAGGACGCCCGCGGTTGGACCCACCTCGGTCGAGCGCGACGCGCGCTGGAGGACTCGACCGCAGCCGAGGCCCTCCGCCGGGCGCTGCAGCTCGACCCCCAACTCACCGACGTCGCCGCCGAGCTCAAGGCGCTCGAGGGGGCGCCCGACCCCGCTAGGTGAGGACCTCGCC
>Ga0070726_10000491_pt1 | contig 48587 bp, 38 predicted proteins | sample tdAd471_FD_67275 | JGI IMG/M metagenome (GOLD analysis project Ga0070726, IMG submission 67275) | Marine sediment microbial communities from the Atlantic coast under amendment with organic carbon and nitrate - tdAd47.1 | ecosystem: Environmental > Aquatic > Marine > Coastal > Sediment | place...
TCGCCTCGAAGCTGGTCGGTTGGAACCCGGCGGACCCGAACGCGGACCCGAATCAGCCCTCGGCGGGCAGTCTGGGCGAACTCGTTCGACAGGCGACGAAGACCCGCGAGGACGCGGAGTGGTCGGTGCGCCGCCTCGGCTCGCTTCGCGACCAGGCGCAGTCGACGATCAGCGAACTGAGCGAGTCGCTCGACGGGTCGATCGCGCTGTTCGACCAGCTTCACGCCCAGAAGCGCAAACTGGACGGCTCTGTCGGTGCGGTGCTCGACCGTGCGGAAGCGTCGAGCTTGGAACTTAAGAGCCGGCAGGCAGAGATCGAGGAGTTGGTCGCCCCGCTGTCAGAGTCCCTGCAGAAGGCCGAACGGGTCACGCGTGACCTGTGCAGCGTCGCGGACGGCGCCGCCGACCTGCTCGAGCACGCCGGGACCGTGCATGGTGACCTCGAGGCGGTGCTGACCACGGCTCGGCAACTGATCGAAACGCTAGCGCCGTGGCGCACGGTGATTCTTGAATCGGCCGAGACCGCGGAACTGCCGCCAGCGATCGCTGCGGTAGTGGAGCGTTTCGAAGCGGAGCTCGGGCGCGATCTGGCGAAGATGGCAACTGCGATGCAGGCGATCGCGGACCGGGCGGAAGCTCCGGTTCAGGCGGCTCGAACGGCGGGAGGCTTACCGGAAATCGTGGTCCGTCAGCGTGTGGATTCGGAACCGTCCGCTGACTCAGTCGGCGGTGACGAAGCGACCGCCTAGCGGTAGTCGACGCTGAGTTCGGAGACGACTTCGTCGCCCATCTGGTCATCGTTGAGCTTCAGCACGATCTCGCCGTGGATGCGGTCCTGAAAGGCGGCGACGGCACCCTGCTTGACGAGTTCGAGCGTCGCGAGGAATAGCCCGATGACCTCGCCCTTCTTGCGTCCCTCAAAGAGGGCGCGAAGGGAGTATGTGGAGCGTTCGCCGGTCGCGTCGTCGACGGCTGTCTCTCTTCTCAGGCGATCGACGAGATCGGCGGCGTGGAGTTCGATGGGGGTGTCGTCGTCGAGGATCTGGTGCTCGCCGAGGCGATCGAACTGGACGGTCTCGATGATCTTCTGGAAGGCCGCGACGAGTTGGTAGAGATCGAGCTCCTCCATTTCGAGGTCCTCGCCCTCGGGCCGGGCGACGGCCTGCTTCAGCGCCTGCTTGTCCGCCGCGGCGCGTCCCGAGGGGTATCGCTGGTCCCAGTGCTCGCGTCGTGATTCGAGGGCATCCCCCGCTTCCCGGAATGAGCGATACTCGAGGAGCTGCTTGAGCAGTTCCGCGGCGGGGTTGATCTCGTCCTCGTCCGAGCGACTCGAGCGGGAGGCCTCCGCCTTCTCGCTCTCGGGGTTGACGAGGCGTGATTTGATCTCGATGAGGGTCGCCGCGACGACGAGGAACTCTCCGGCGGCCTCGACGTCCACCTTGGCGAGGTGCTCGATGTGGTGGAGGTACTGGTCGGTGACGTTGCTGAGCGAGATCTCGGTGATATCGAGCTCGGCACGCCGGATCAGGTGCAGGAGCAGGTCGAGCGGACCCTCGAAGGCGTCCAGACGAACGGTGTAGGGTTGCACGGGGTGGCCCTCCGATGGCACAGGGGTCGATCCGGATCTCGTCTGACCTCCGGGGCGGTCGAGACCGCTTCGATGAGTGTACCCTGTGTGCTATGAGCGGGACTTCTACGACATCTTCGCAACCCGGCTCGTCGAGCGAAGCCGGATCGGGGGATCTGGCGTTTCTCCGTGGCGTGCTCAAGGCCGAATCCGAGGCGGTTGGCTCGGTGTCGGACCATATCTCGGCCGACGAGCTTGACCGGGCGATCGGCCTGATGCTCAAGTGTGTTGAGGGCGGCGGCTCAATTCTCGTGGCCGGTGTGGGAAAATCCGGACTAATCGGCCGGAAGATCTCGGCGACACTGGCGAGTCTGGGCGTGCCGTCGCACGACATTCACCCGACCGAGGCGATGCATGGCGATCTGGGGCGGATCTCGCCCGCCGATGTCGTGCTCGCGTTGAGTTTCTCCGGCGAGACCGAGGAACTGGTGACGCTGGCTTCCGTGTTAAAGCAGGACGGCGTCCCGATCATCTCGATCACCGGCGGCACAAGCGGCAACGGTGGCGGGACGCTCGCGCGGCTGGCGAGCGTTGCCCTGCACCTCGGCAAGATCACCGAGGCGAGCGATCTCGCGCTGGCCCCAACCTGCTCGACCACGGCGACGCTGGCGCTCGGCGACGCGCTTGCGCTGACGATCGCCCGTCGACGCGCGTTCACCGCGGATGACTTCGCCCGGCGCCACCCGGGCGGCTCGCTGGGCGGCCTGCTCCGGCCGGTGTTTGATGTGCTCCGATTCCGCGTGGGAGAGAACCTGCCGGTAGTGCTCGAGACGACGACGGTCGCAGACGCGCTTCGAGAGGCGGACTCGGGGGGGCGCCGCCCCGGCGCGCTGCTGGTGACCGATGCGGACGGGGCTGTCTCGGGGATCTTCACTGATGGCGATTTGCGTCGCCTTGTGATGCGGACGCCGGACGAACTGGCCAAGCCCATGGGCGAGGTGATGACGCGTTCGCCGCGAACGCTGCGTTCGGACGCGCTGGTTCGCGATGCAGTGCGGATGGTGCGTGAGTTCCGGCAGGACGAGATCCCGGTGGTCGACGAGGCCGGCGGCCCCGTCGGACTGCTGGATGTTCAGGACCTGATCGCGCTTCGTGTGGTGCAGAACTGAGATGCGTCGGATGGGGCAGTCATGAGCGCAGGCAACGGGGGAAAACTGCTGGCGGCGGCGGTCTTCGCGGTCGTTGTGGGCTTGGTCATTTACGGGCTGACGCGCGGACCGGGCCAGTCCGCACCGACACCCGAAATCGACGGCCCCGCCATCCAGCCGGGGCCGACGGAAGGTGTCCTCGGCTCGGTCAACAGTTCTGTTTTCCAGAGTTTCGACCCGGAATCCGGGAAGTTGCGCTACGAGCTCGAGTGGGAAACGCTCGACCCGGTGGGGCAGGGTCGCTACGAGCTGACCGCGCCGGTCGCCACTTTCTACACAGGCGACTCGGTTGTCGAGGTTCGCGCGATCGCGGGACGCCTGCTCTGGCCATCGCGCGACAGGGAGCCGGAGTCGGGCAGCCTGAGCGGAGATGTGGTTGTGCGCGTGAGCGAAGCTGGTTCGACCGATGCGCCGGGGCAGGTCCTGGGCACGCTGTCGACGCAGGAGCTGTTCTTCCAGAGCGTGCTCGGCGAATTGAACGCTCCTGAGGTGGTCCGGATTGAAGCGCCGGGTATCGAATTCGAAGGTCGCGGGCTGACGGCCCGGATCAGCGAGGTGCAGCGCCGGCTTCAGTATCTGCGGGTCGAGGAGCACCGTGGCACGACGGTCTGGCCCGATCGTCTTGGAGGCAGCGACGAACCAAAGAGCGACACGGACCGCGTCACGCGAGGGGGCCGACGCGAGACGAGCGACGAGCCCACACTGATCGACCTGTATCGCATCGCGTTCTCGGAGTCGGTGCGCATCGCCCAGGATGCCCGGAGCATCGCTTCGGATGAGGCCGAGGTCTGGGTTCGACTGCGCGACCGGACTCTCGCGCCCGGCGCGATCGCGCGGCTCGACATCGGGATCGCGTCCGATGCGAAGCCGTCGGCTTCGGATCCCGACAGCTCGGCGACTCCGATGCAGGAGACTGCGGATAATGAGACCGGACCGATCCGATTCGAGAATGCCGGTTCAATCGAGATCGTCCCGCTGGCCCAAGAGCCGTCGCAGCTCGCCGCCGACGATCTCGCGACGCGGTTCCGCGCAACCAGCAGCCCCGCCGTGTTGCTCCGGGACGACGAATCCGGTGCCGAGATGCGATGCGGCTCGCTGACCTGGGGTTTCACCTCGCGTCGGCTCGCGGTGCGCGGTGTCGGCGGGGCGCTCGGGGTCGAACTGGATTTCCCAGGCGAAGCCACGGTCCGCACCGGCGCGGTCGATGTGGATCTGGACGCGGGCATCGCGGCGTTCCCCGGTGCGGGGCGCGTCGAGATTCTCGCGGGGCTTACCGGTGAAGACGAACGGACCGCGATCGAGTGGACGCAGCGGGCGGATGTTGTTCTGGACACGTCGTCTCAGGCGTCTCGCTTGGCGTCGCGTCCGCTAGTTCGCTGGCTGACCGCAACCGGCGAGATAGAAGCGCAGACGGGCAGCGCGACGGTGAAGGGGGACTTCCTTCGAGCCGACTTCAGCAGCCGCGTATCTCGCGGCGAGGCGAAGAATGCGCTGAACCGCGTGAGCGTCCGCGATCGCGCTTCGGCGGTGATTCGAGACGGGGATGTTGAAGCGGACATCAGGGCGGGTCAGCTCGATGTGCTTTTCGCGTCGGTCCGGGATCGCGACTCAGCGCGTGACCGGATCGTGCCGACCCGTGCATCGGCCAGCGGCAACGCCGTGGCTACCGTGAACGGTGACCGTCTGGCGGGCGAGACGATCGATGCCGTGCTGCTGGCTGGCGAAGATCGGCGTACGCGTGTACAGAGCATCGACGCTTCGGGCGATGTCACTCTGCTTACGCGCGAAGGCATCGACCTTGCGGCGCACACAATGCACGCATCCGAGGAGACCGGCACGCTGACGTTGGTCGGCTATCCCGCGACCGCTGGGCTGTACGCCGATGCGTCCGGGGAGGGCGCCAGTGCCACCGGAGACTTTACCGAGGGCTTCAGCATCACCGGTGAGTCGATCCGTTTCGACCGTGGGCCCGGGGTGCTCACGGTGTTCGGTGGAGGCGTCCTGAGTTACGCCGCCGAGAACGCGGAATTCGGCGGCTACGACACGGGTTCCGTCCGCTGGCAACGCTCGATGCGGTTCGACGACCGCGTCGGCAGCGCCGAGTTCGTCGGCGGGGTGACGGCGAGCGCAACAGCGATGAACGGATCGGAGTACTCGATCGAGGGCGAGCGTCTCGCGTTGACGCTCGTTTCGGACCTGATGGACGAACAGTCGCGCCGCTCGATCAGCGAGAGCGCTCAGGCCAACGACGTGGTGCTCGCGATCCGGCTCGAGGCGGGTGTCGAGGGGCGAGCGATCGCGGAGGGGCGTCAGTATTCCGCCGGGCCGCGCGCCGTGGACCGGTCGCTCGAAACGGCGGCGCGGCTGACCGGCGACGAGATCATCGTCCAGCGGGATACCGGGCGCGTTCTGGTGCCGAGTGCAGGGCGGCTCGTGTTCGAGGATCGGCGTCCGTCCGACTCGGACGGGGATGAACTACCGACCGATGGACGGGGTACGACGGTGTTCGACTGGAGCGGCTCGCTCGATGCGCTGCAGGACGAGGGACGAGTACTGATGAGCCGCGATGTCAAGATGCGTCACCGTCACCTTGGGACCGATGTCCTCACGGTCGTCGAGACCGAGCGGCTGACGGCGACGCTCGTTGAGGGCGACGCCGAATCCGCAGAGCAGCAGTACGTGCTCGACGGCGTCGACGCCGAAGGCGCGGTGCTCGCCACGCACGGCGAGAGCCAGGTCGTCGCCGATCGGCTGACCTACAGCCGCCTCACCGAGCGGATCATCGCCTCAGCGCTCGAGGGCAATCGCGTCACCTTCTTCGACGCCGAGACCGGCCGGCATATTCCCGCCGAACGCGTGATTCTGGACCTGGTGACCGGTCGCTGGCGGATCGAGCAGGCTGGCCAGATCACCACGCCGCTCAACGCACCCGGCCGATAATCGCGGGCGACGGCGATCTGGTCCGAACGCGCAGGACCGGCCTAGACTTGCGGCACGCCCGCCCGGCGAGAACGCCGGTGCTGAACCCATCGAGAGGCACCTCAGTATGCGCAAAGTCCTTGTCGCGATCCCCGTCTACAACGAAGAGAAGTACATCAACCGCGTCATGGGACGGGTGCTGGAGCAGAACTCCGATGTGCTTGTGATCGACGATGGTTCGACCGACAGCACGCCCTGCATGCTTCCGTCGTTCCCCGTGGAGGTCATCCGGCACAGCACGAACCGTGGCTACGGTCGCTCGCTTCAGGACGCGTTTCGCTGGGCGGCGGTGGACGGCTACGACTGGGTCGTCACTATGGACTGCGACGAACAGCACGAGCCAGAGGCCATCCCGACGTTTCTCGATCGGATCGAGAAGGACGACTGCGACATCATCAGCGGATCCCGCTACCTGGAGCCGGTGGCTGCCGACGACGCCCCGCCGCCGAACCGTGCGGCCATCAACAGGAAGATCACCGCGGAACTGAACGATCGACTCGGCCCGAGCGGGCTGCAGATCACCGACGCGTTCTGCGGCTTCAAGGCGTACCGGGTCGATGCTGTCCGCGACATGGTCTTCGACGAAGACGGCTACGCGTTCCCGATGCAGTTCTGGGTGCAGTCGATCGCGAAGGGGCATCGGGTCTGCGAGATCCCCGTCAAGCTGATCTACAACGACCCCGACCGAACCTTCGGCGGACCGCTGAACGATGACTCGGTGCGCTACGAGCACTACCGAACCGTGTTGCACCGCGAATTGCGCCGGCACGAGTCATCGCTGCCCTCGAACGCGCTGCAGGATCTGATCGCCGGGGTTTGCTGCCGGTGAGTCTGGCGCGTCCGGTCTCGGTCCGCGCCGAGCCGGCGCTCGACGCGTGGGGGCGATTGGCGCGGGACCGATTCGAGAGCGTGCCGGACGATCGACGTAGAGCCCGGGCACAACTCGGGCTCCCCACGGATCGACCGATCGTCATGACCGGGCATCAGTCCGGATTCTGGCATCCCGGCATCCTGTCCAAATACATCGCGGCTGACGCGGTGGCATCGGCGATCGACGGAGCGTCGGCGGCGGTCGTCGTCGACCACGACCCGGCGGACCCTCTGACGCTGCACGCGGTGAGAGACCGAGGCGGTCGCGTCTCACGGAGCGAGATCACCCTGGGCGGGCCATCACCCGGCTCGGTCGCACGCCTTCGCCCCGCCGCGAATCCGGGATCGCTGCACGCGCCGACACAAGACTCCGGCGTGATCGATTCGGATCGAAACGCGCTGGGCCGGGCACTCGAAGCGCTCGGCAGATCCGATGGCGCGGAGTCACTCGCCGTCCAGAGCGCTCGAGCGAACCGGGAGTTGCTGCACAAATGGCACCGGGTCGACGAGTTCACGGTGACCGATCTCGCGCGTACGGAGGCGTTCGGGCGGTTCTTCGAACGCTGCATCGATGATCCGGAGGGCAGCGTTCGCGCGTACAACCGAGCGGTGCGGGCGTTTCCCGATGCCGGCGTTTCGACGCTGTTCGCACAGAACCGCGATCACCGTTGGGAGATCCCGTTATGGCTGATCGACGCGCAGATGGGGCGTCGTCCGCTTTACCACGAGATGGTCGAGCAGCAGCTCTTCGATCGCACCCGACTCGCCCCCCGGGCGCTCGGGATGACGGCGATCCTGCGCATGGAATTCTGCGATCTGTTCGTGCACGGCACGGGCGGCGCGACGTACGACCGGATCACCGACGTCTGGATAGAAGAGTGGCTGGGCGAGAGCCTTGCGCCTGCGGTGTCGATCACCGCGGATGTCTATCGTCCGATCCCGGTCGAGGCGGATCGTTCGGTCACGGAAGCACAGCGTGATGCAGCCGTTTGGCTCGCGCATGCCGCTGCACACAACCCGGGACTTTCGGGAGATACGGACGCGGCCGCAACGAAGCATCGATACTGCGAGCGGATCGCCGCGTTGCCCTACGCGAGCGACGAGCGGCGGGATCGATACTTCGAGATGCACCGCTGGCTCGCATCGTGGCGGGACATGCACGCCAGAGATCTCGACGAACTTGAGAGCCGCGCACGCCAAGCCGAGCGCGGGATGGAGCTGCGAGAACTCGAATCGCGTCGAGACTGGCCGGCGTTTCTGTACCCCCCTGCTGCGCTCGACGATCTGGCATCGCGGATCGTCGCGGGGGTCGGCGGGATCAGCTGTTGAGCGCGAGTACGCCGAGTATCAAACCGGCGACGCCGATGACCCCGACCCCGACCGTCAGGCCGATGAGCCAGAAGCGGGTTTGGCGGATCTGGCCGAGCATGGCGTTGTCGCGCTCGACCGCCCGCTGTTCGAAGTCGCGAACGGCCTCGCATGCCGCGGTCGATGAGCGGGACAGGTCCAGCAAGCTCTCTCGGAACTCGGCCATGGTTTGGACCAGTTGACCCTGCTGGTCGGTGGACCGCTCGATGTCCGTTCCGACATGAACGATCGCGGATTCGATGCGGTCGAGCAACTCACGGGTCGCGCTGCCCTCATCCCCCACCGCTTTTCGAAGGTCGGCGTTGATCGTTTCGGCGGCGTTACGGATCTCGCGCGGCAGGTGTTGGATCGCTGGTGCGAGTTCCTCGTACCGCTTTGACACCTCGGCAATGGTCTCTGAACGCTCCCGGGCGTCGTCGAGGTGATTGTCGAGCTTTCGCACGAGGCCGAGGACTTCCCGGTAGTTCCGGTGAAGTTCTTCGATCAGTTCCTGCTTGTTGCGCGGGGTCTTGGCCTTGTTCGCCAGCGGCGCGGGGTTTGGGGCGGAAATCTCGTCGGCGTCCGGCGCGAGACCGAGACTATCGCTGTCAACCGCCGAGGCAGCCGTCGAATCGCTCTCCCAGGTGCCCGAGTCATCGAGGCCGAACGCGCCTTCCTGAGCGGACGCGGTCACGGAGACCTGACCGGGTTTCGTCGAAGCAACCGCGGCGCGGAGGCGGGCGGCCTGATCGTCCAGATCGCTGTTCTGGTTCGTCCTGACCGGTTTCGGCTCGACCTCGACGCCGGAGATCTTTGGCGCGTGCTGCGAACCCTTTGGTCGGCCCGACTTTCTGAATAATCTCGCGAACACACTCATTGCCTGGAACCTCCTGTCGTAGCCCGCGTGATCCTTCACGCCCTGTGAGACTACCATCGTCGGATATGCGATTCGCTCACAATCTGCTGGAACTGTGCAAGTTTTGCGTGCTGCTCACGGGTCTGGCGTGTTCCGTCGGGTGCGCGGAGCGAGCGGAGCCGACGTCGGAAGGCGAGGTCCGGCTCGCCGTGCTTTCACCCGCGCTCGCGGACACGCTTCACCGACTCGGACACGCGGAACTGATCGTCGGGCGTCAGCAGTTCGACCGGTTCACGGATCAGGATGTGCCAGCCGTCGGCGACCTGTCGGGTATCGATTACGAGACGCTGCTTCTCGTCCGCCCGACGCACATCATCGCGCAGCAGACGCAAGCCGGCTTACCGAAGCGCCTGCACAGCATCGCGGGCGAGCGGGGTTGGACGATTCATGAGCTCCCCCTGCTCACGCTGGACGACTCGATCGCCTCGATCGAAGTGCTCGACTCTCTGGCGGGCGGCTCCGGCGAAGCAGGGTCGAAACTTGCCGAGCAACTCAGACAGTCCCTGAAACCCGACCTCGCGCTCGGAAAGACGGCGATCGTGGCTTCGGCTGCGCCGCTGGCGGTCATCGGACCCGGGGCGTTTCATTGGGAGATCGTCCGTGCGCTCGGCGGCGAACCGGTTCCCGTTTCCGGTCCTGCGTACCTGACCCTCGACGCGGAGTCGTTCGCGGCTCTGGCTCCTGACACGATCGTGGTGCTCGCGCCCGGTGAGAATCCGGACGCACCCGTGGGGGAACTGCTCGGCGCCGCATCGGCCATCGGTATGGAGGCGGTGGCCGGCGGGCGTGTGATCGTGGTGACCGATCCGAAGTGCATGCTCCCTTCGACGGCGATGCTTGATTTCATCGAGCGCATCCGGGCCGAAGCACAGCGGCTGGGACCGGCACCGGACTCCTGACGGCGGCGTCGGCTACCCTGAGCGTCGGATGAATCGTCGGAGCGCCATCGTGATCGCGTGTCTGGGTGTCGGGGCGACGCTTTTGTTCGCTGTGCGCGTACTGGTCGGACCGCTTGGGTTCGGCGTCCCGGCCGACGGCGTCATCCGAGAACTCCGGCTGCTGTCCGCGTGCTCGGCCGCGGTGATCGGCGCCGCTCTGGCCGCGAGCGGCACGCTGCTTCAAGCGACGCTTCGCAACCCGCTCGCGTCGCCCTGGGTGCTCGGGCTGACCTCCGGGGCATCACTGGGCGTGGTCACGGTGATCGTCGCTGGAGGCTCGGGTACGGGGCTTGAGTCAGTCGGGGCGATGGTCGGCGCCTTTACGGCGCTCGGGCTGGTCTACTCGCTCGCTCGTCGTCGCGGCCTCCTCGATCCGGTCGCGCTCCTGCTGATCGGCGTAATGATCAGCGTGTGCTTCGGGGCGCTGACCATGCTGTTGCAGCAGTTCCTCCCCGACCGCGGTCTGGCCCGCTTCAGTCGTTGGATGCTTGGGACAGTGAGCGAACAGACGCCGTGGCCGGTGCTCGGCGGAATGGGCTTTCTGACCCTTCTGGGCGTCTTGGTCGCAATGGCGCTCGGTCGACAACTGGACGCCGCGACCCTGCCCGATGACGAGGCACGATCGGTCGGCGTGAACCCCGACCGGCTTCGCGCGGTGTGCTTCGGGATCGCCGGCGTCCTGACGGCCGGAACGGTGCTGCTGGCGGGGCCGATCGGCTTCGTGGGATTGGTGAGCCCGCACATCGCACGGCTGCTGGTCGGAGCAACGCATCGCCGGTTGGTGCTCGCGTCGGCGCTGGTCGGAGCCGGGTTCGTGATCGCTTCGGATCTGGCCTCGGTGTGCATTTCCATCTGGACGGCGTCGTCGGATGCGGTCATCGCCACGGGGCGGATCCCGGTCGGGATCCTGACGGCGCTCATCGGCGCGCCGGTCTTCATCGGCATGCTTCTCAGCGGGATGCGCCGGAGACTCGCCGGTCCGACGGAGGGGATCTGAATAGTGACACTCCGTTGCGATCAACTCGGCTACACGTACTCCACCGGCAAACGCGCGGCGCTGCGCGATGTCTGCATTGCGTTCGATGCGCCGGTGACCGCGATCATCGGGCCAAACGGAGCCGGCAAGTCGACGCTGCTGCGCCTGCTCGCGGGCGTTGCAGACAGTCGCGGCCAGGCTGGCAAGATCGAACTGGACGGGTGGGCGCTCAACGAGATACCCGTCGCTGATCGGGTTCGTCGAATGGCGTATGTGTCACAAACGCCGCGAGTCGCCGCACCCCTGACCGTCGCGGAGGTCGTCGGGCTGGGGCGTGCGGTGCAGGCCCCCGATCGCGATGCGGTTCGGAGGGCCCTCGCGAGCGTCGGACTCGTCGATCGCTTCAACGACCGATTCGAGCATCTCAGTATCGGGCAGCGACAGCTCGCGGCGTTCGCCAGGGTTCTTGCCCAGTTCGACGGTCCTGCAACCGATCGGACCCGCTACTTGCTGGCCGATGAGCCGGTGGCTGCGCTCGATCCCCGCCACGCGATCGTGATCGCGGATCAGATCCGCAAGGCGTCCGGTCGAGGCATTCGGAGCGTTCTGGTCGTGCACGATGTCGGTTTCGCGGGAGCGGTCGCGGATCGGGTGGTTTGTCTGGGCCGGGGCGGCACGGTGCAAGCGCAAGGGCCTCCGAGTGAGGTCCTCAAGCAGGATGTGCTGGAAGAATTGTTCGGGTGCCGATTCGGGGATTCGGCAGCGGCGCACCCTCGCCCGCTGTACGGAGAGGCTGCTTCCGGATCACTCGGAGCGTGCTAGACTCCAATTGCTGAAACCGGTGGCACCCTCATTGCCGCAAAGGGAGACCGCATGGGCAACAACTGGATCAACCTGCTGATCATCCTGCTGGCCTTCGGTGGCCCGGCGCTGAGTTGGATCGTCCAGCAACTGCGAGAGAAGGCCGAGCAGAAGCGCATGCGTCTGGAGCTCCAACGGCGCCGCGATGAGGAATTGCGGACCGGGCGTAGCGCGGGCGACGAAGACCTCCCGAAGCTCCAGTCGAAGGCCGAAGATCGCGCGAGCGAGTTGCAGCGCCTCGCCGAACGGCGTCAGCAGCAGCTCCGTGAGTTGAGGGCACGTCAGGCGCAGAAGCAGACCGGCGACACCCAGACCGCACCCGTACCGATCCCGGCGAACCGGCGCGGTCCCGCAGCGGCGCAGAGATCGTCTGGGGCACCCGCGCCGGGCCGTGCCGTGCCCGGACCGGCGAAGCGTCGTGAATCAAGGACTGCCCAGCGAAGCAGTTCACAGCAATCGCCGCCGATCGTGGATCGAACCCCCACTCAGACTCCGGTGGTATCGGACACCATCAACATCCAGCGAGCCATGCGCGAATCGGCGCCGGCGGCGCTGGATCAAGCCTCGATCGCTCAGCAGCTTCAGCAACTCAAGTCCGATGGAGCCGCGCGGAAGCCCGCGGAGCGGTCGGTCCATTCTCGTGAGCGACGCGAGAGTCCCGCTCTCGGGCGCGAGGTGCACAGCCTGCTCCGGGGTGCGCGGACCAGAGACCCATCCAAGCCGAGCCTTGCGGCCCTTTACGCCGTGAGCGAGGTGCTGGCTCCGCCGGTCTCACTGCGAGACCAGAAGGGCGACGGCGGCGTGATCCTCTGAATCGCGTGCGCGACCGGTCTGTCGGCGGGTTCGAGACTGTCCCGATATACTGCCCGTCCTATGGCCAAACGAGAACAATCAGCATCTCCATTTTCGGCGCGGCTGAAACAACTCCGAGCGATCCTGCGCCAGCGCGAACTCGATGCGCTGCTGATCACGAACCCGGCGGACATCCATTACCTCACGGGTTTCCGGGGCGAGGATAGTTACGCGATCGTCGCGTCACGCCAGTTGGCGATCGTCAGCGATTTTCGCTTCGCAGAAGAACTCGAACGCCTCGACCGGGTCAAGGTCGTCATGCGGTCCGGTTCGATCGCTCGCGCGACGGCCGAGCATCTCGACAGGCTGGGGCTCGAGACGGTTGGTCTGCAGGGTGAGTACGTAACCCTCGCGCAACGCGACGCGCTCGTCAAGGAACTCGGTCGCGGGGGCGCGAAACGGCTCCGCTCGACCTCCGACCTGGTCGGCGAACTCAGGCTTTACAAGACCGAGGACGAGGTCAAAGCGATCCGTAAGGCGATCAAGGTGCAGCAGGACGCGCTCGTCGCGACGCTGGAGACCGTTGCGCCGGGGCAGACCGAACTCGAAGTGTGCGCGCAACTCGAGTTCGAGATGAAGTGCCGCGGCTCGGAGAAGCCCGCCTTCGGACCGATCGTGGCCGCCCAGGCGAACGGTTCGCTGCCACACGCAGTACCGGGCAAGACAAAGCTCGCCAAGGGCAAGCCGCTGCTCATCGACTGGGGCGCCACGGTCGGCGGGTATCGCAGCGATATGACCCGCACTTTCTCGCTGGGCAAGTGGTCGCGGCAGATGCGCGAGATCTACGAGATCACCCACGAGGCGTTCCTGACTGCTATCGACGCCGTTCGCCCCGGCATGACCGGCAGGGAACTGGACGCCGTCGCGCGCGACATCATCACCGCCACGGGCTACGGCGAGGCGTTCGGGCACAGCCTGGGGCACGGCATCGGACTGGATGTCCACGAGGGCCCGCGTGTGGCCAAGACCTCGGAAACCGAACTGCAGCCGGGCATGGTCATCACGATCGAGCCGGGCATCTACCTGCCCGGGATTGGCGGAGTCCGCATCGAAAACGATATCCTCGTGACCCCGCGCGGCGGGAAAGACCTCTGCAGCCTCCCGACCGACATGGAGTGGGCGACCCTATGATCGATATTCGTAAGCTCAAAGAACTCGTCAAACTGATGGTCGAGAACGACCTTTCGGAACTCGACTTGAAGGACGAGCAGGAATCCGTCTCGCTGCGTCGCCCCTACGCCAGCGCCGGGACGGCGATGATGCCGGCTTCGGCCCCCGCCGCAGCTCCTCAACAGGCGCCGGCGCCGCCGGCCCAATCGGCGGCACCCGCGCAGCAGGCCGCCTCCGGTCCGGACGATGAGGACGCGGGTCTTGTCCCGATCATCTCGCCGATGGTCGGCACGTTCTATTCGTCGCCGGACCCGGAAAGCCCGGCGTACATCTCAGTGGGCGACAACGTCAGTCAGGAGACGACCGTCTGTATCGTTGAAGCGATGAAAGTGTTCAGCGAGATCAAGGCCGAGTGCTCGGGCAAGATCGCCAAGATCCTCGTGAAGAACGCTGAGCCAGTCGAATACGGCCAGCCGCTCTTCCTCGTTCGCCCGTCCTGATCCCCCCCACGAAGCGCACGGCGGCCCCATGCTCAAGCGAGTTCTGATTGCCAACCGTGGAGAGATCGCTCTCCGGATCATCCGCGCATGTCGCGATCTCGGCATCGAGTGCGTCTGCGTGTTCTCCGAGGCGGACGCCGAGGCACCCTACCTGAAGCTGGCCGACAAGGCCGTGTGTATCGGTCCCGGGCCGGCGAGCCAGAGTTATCTCTCGATCCCCCGGATCATCGCCGCGGCAGAAATCACCGGCTGTGACTCGATCCATCCCGGCTACGGCTTCCTCGCGGAGAACGCCCACTTCGCCGAAGTGTGCAAGGACTCGAATTTCGTCTTCATCGGGCCGTCCCACGAAGCGATGGCCCTGCTCGGCGACAAGATCAGTTGCAAGCAGATGGCGCGCAAGGCCAAGGTCCCCGTCTTCCCCGGATCGGACGGCGCGATCGAGGACCCCGAAGAAGCCATCGAGGTCGGGAAAAAGATCGGCTTCCCGCTCATCGTGAAGGCCGCGGCGGGCGGCGGTGGACGAGGGATGCGTGTCGTGCGAACCGAGGCCGAACTCGCGCCGGCGATCAAGCAGGCCACACAGGAAGCATCCGCGGCCTTCGGCAACGGCGCGGTCTACGTCGAGAAGTTTCTTGAGCACGCACGCCACGTCGAAGTCCAGGTCATCGGCGACAGCCACGGCAACGCCGTTCACCTCTACGAACGCGACTGCTCCACCCAGCGCCGACATCAGAAACTCATCGAAGAAGCACCGGGGCCGGGAATCGACCCGAAGAAGCGTGATGATGTCTGCAAGTCCGCGGCCCGACTGATCAAGAACGCCGCTTACTCGGGCGCCGCGACCGTCGAGTTCCTGATGGATGAGAAGCAGAATTTCTACCTGCTCGAGGTGAACACCCGCGTGCAGGTCGAACACCCGGTCACGGAGATGATCACCGGCGTCGACATCGTCGCGACCGGCATCCGCGTCGCCGGCGGCGAGCCCCTGCCGTTCAAGCAGAAAGACATCTCGATCAATGGACACGCCATCGAGTGCCGGATCAACGCCGAAGACCCGGATCGGAACTTCGCTCCGTCTCCGGGCACGATTGAGCAGTTCGCCGCCCCGGGCGGACTCGGCGTCCGCATGGACACCCACGTCGTACCCGGTTACCGCGTGCCCCCGACCTACGACTCCATGATCGCCAAGCTGATCGTGCACGCACCGACGCGTGAGGCGTGCATCAGGCGCACCAAGCGTGCGCTGTCTGAAATGCGGATCGAGCCGATCCACACGACAATCGGCCTGCACATGCAGCTCATGGATAACTCGAGCTTCAAGAAGGGCGGGATGGACATCCATTTCCTGGAGCGTCTTCTTAAGAAGTAGTCTTCTTCACACTCCGTCGTCCGGGTCAAGCCCGCCCGGTTCCGCTCGGCTGCGATCCTGCTTGGCGCGCTGAATTCGGATTTCGCTTGCGGGCACGAATCCGCCACGACCGACGCCTTCGCACGTCTTGCCGAGCAGGTTCCACGACCTGCGCGACCCCATATGCTCTGGCCAGAACGGGAATGTGCGGCATTGCGTCGGCCGGTCCTCGTAGAGCGAGCAGATCAGCGAACCGGGTTCGGATTCCCGATCCAGAAAGACGCAATCGTGGTCTGCGGTGCCGTCAGGATTGATGTGCCGGGTCTCACGCAGCGAGCGCCCCGCCGGCGTGTCGTGCGTGTATCGCTCGTAGAACACCGCATAGGAGATCCTGAGGCGACGGGCGATCGCCTCGCCCTCCTGCCGAGAAAACAGCACGAACCCGCTCGGGCCGGTGCAGCACTGGCCGCAGAGCGTGCACTCGAAGCGCACCGGCTCGTCGTCGAACCACTCCCGGCTCTCACTTCCATCGGATCCCTGATTCACTTCATTTCCCGTTCACGCGGATCACGACGATGGTCTGGTCGTCATCACGGGTGCGTTCGCCGGTGTGCTCGAACAGGCGCTGGTGGATCGAACCGATCACACAATCCGGCTCGCCGGTGCAGTCCTTCAGCGTCTCGATGAGCCGGTGCTTGCCGAACATCTCTCGCTGACCGTCAGCGTCGCGAGGGCCGAACGCTTCGACGATGCCATCGGTGTAAAGCACGAGAGTGTCGCCGTCTCCGAGTTGCAGCCGATCGGTCTCGTAGCCGATGTCGGTCGTGATGCCCAGCGGGATCGAAGCCGCGCCGAGCACCTCCTCGACATTGCCGTCTTTGCGCCGCACGAGCGGCCGGTTGTGACCGGCGTTGGAGTATTCGAGGCCGTTTCGCTGCGCGTCAAAGACGCCAAAGAAGGCGGTGACGAAGTTGTTCTCGATCTTCTTGCGTACCAGTTCCTTGCTGACGCGCTCCAGGGTCGCGGCAGGATCGTGGTCGCCTGCGTAGGCGGAATGGAGCAACGCCTGGAGGATTGCCACCACCGTGGCCGCGCCAGCCCCGTGCCCCGCGACGTCTGCGATGATCACGCCGAACTTATTCTCCTCCATTTCGAAAAAATCGAAATAGTCGCCGCCGGCGTGTTTGCTGGTGAGATAGCTCGTCGCGATCTCAAGGCCCGACACCTTCGGTGTCACTTCCGGGAGCAGAGATCGCTGGATCGCCGCGATTTCCTGCAGCTGCTCGGAAAACTGCGCATTGAGTTCGTCGAGTTCCTTCTGGATCACAAGGTTTCGCGTCACGCGACCGATGAGGTTCCCCCGCAGGATGAACTCTTCGACAAGATCCGGCGAAAACGCGTTTGGCTCGCGATGGAGGCCGATCGACCAGTTCAGCGCCTCGCCGTCGTCGAACAGCGGTATCACCATGGCCGACCGGAACTCCGCGAGACTGTCGCCGAAGACCGGGTCCCCCGTGAGTTGCAGATTGTTCTCCAGATGCGGCAAGTCCCCGGCGATGATGTCGCCCGCCCAGCCGCCGGAATGCGTCGGCAACTCGTCCCAGTGTTTCCATGGGTTCCGACGGCCCCGCTCGCGATCGGCCGGCGACAGGACCGTTCCGGTGATCTTGTAGTCGCCCGGCCTGAGCCCGCGACGCGAAAGGCTGATGTAGCCCTGCCACGGCGAAAACTCGGCCATGGTCTTCGCGAACTCGCGCTGGACTTGCGCGGGATCGTGCATCCCGCTGATGCGACGCACCAGATCGGTCAGGAGCATGACCCGCCCTGAGGACATCAGGGCGGGTACGTTCGGATGATTGCCCGCGCTTGTCACGGGGGCATTCTAGACCAACCGAGCCCCTTTACTCGCAGCTCGAGCCGAAGACTCCGAGAATCGCGTTGAGGTCGGTAAGGTCCACCACGCCGTCGCCGTTCGCGTCACCAGCGTCGGTCGACTGTCCGAAGTTGGCCAGAACGAGGTTCAGGTCGGCGAGGTCCACCGAGCCGTCCCCTGTCACATCTGCGGGGCAGTCGACCGCCTGCGACCAGCGAGACTGCTCGATGACACGCTTGGAGATATTCGGCCCCTGGAAGCGGACGATAATGCCGGCCCCGCCCCCGCGCTCGAAGAACTCGACCCGGATGGAGTGCTTGCCGGGTGCGAGAGCGATCTCGCCGGAACGCTCCTGCATCGCATGGAGACCATCGTTGTCCACGATCATCTCGTCACCGATGTACAGTCGCGAGCCGTCGTCGGACTCCGTGAAGAACGTGTACATGCCGCCGGCGGGCACCTCGACGAAACCTGTGAACACGGCACCGACATCATCGTTGCGACCGCTCGTGGCGAAGTTCCCGTTCGTGGACGGGAAGTTGATCGACGGGAAGTCGTCCGAGGCGTACGAGTCGAGCGTCGAGAAGTCCGGGAGGACCGACGGGTTGGCGAGCGCGTAATACTCGACTCCGACGCCGGGGGTGGTCGCACCGGGCTCGTCGGGCTGGCGGAGACTGAGGACATCCACATCCACGGTCGCGACCGCACCACCATTGATCGTGTACGAGAAGGAGTCGGCACCGGCGTAGCCGGTCGGCGGCGTGTAGCGGATCATGTCCCGTCCGTTCCCACCGAGGTTGACGACAACTTCGACCTCGCCGCCCTCGGCGCTGACCGCGTCCGCGCCGACCAGATCGACGGCGTCACAGCTCGCGGCCTGATCGTTAAGCAGCACATCGATCAGGATCGGTTCGTCGGGTAGGGTCGCGGCCTGATCGTTCACGGCCGTTGTCCCGTTCGCGGTCAGATCGCAGGCGGAGTTGAGATACGACAGAATCTGATTCCGAACCAAGGGGTGGAAGTTCAGCGTGATGTTGCTGATCCCGCCGGGGCATGTGTGGCAGTAACTCATGATCGTGCCGTCGCCCGCACCGGTGCAGTCGCCGTTGCCGCAGTTGTCGATCGGCGGGTTGTACGAGTCGTGGGTATGCCCGGTCCCGAAGTTGTGTCCGAGCTCGTGGGCCAGTACAACCAGATCCCAGTTCCCGCCGTTGTTGTTGATCAGCGGGTAGGGGAAGCTGCCGTTGAGGTACCCCGACAGGCCATACCCGAAGTTCGGGCTGCAAACGACGCTGAGGTAGGCCACGCCGCCGTACGGCAGGTCGCTTCGACCAGACAGCAGGTGCGCCAGATCGCGCTCCACACCGCCCTGCGTCGCGTTCCAGTGGTTGCGGAACTCCTGGAGGAGGTCGTCGCCCTGGTTGTACGCGTCGGCATTCGTCTCCCAGACGCGAAGGTAACTGACCGTGAATTGAACATTGACATTGCTCTGGTAGATCTCACCGACTCCGGCGACCAGCGTCAGCGCGTAAGCGGCCGCGGCATCGGTATCGCCGCCGAACAGCAGCTCGGAATACTCCCAGTCCGTGTCGATGGCCAGTCGCGCAACGCGGCACGGCGGCTCGCCGCGACCGAACTCCTCGACCTGGTCCGCTTCGATCGGTCGTTCGAAACCGTTGGGATGCAGTTCGGGGTCACCGGGGACGACACCGCATGTGACCGGCGGCATGTTCAGCCCGGCCATCGGACCTTCAACTTTGGTGATCCGCAGGTCCTCGGGTCGCCCGAATCCGTCGACCGCGAGGCCGCTCGAAAGCGAGTACACCGATCCCGCCGTGGAGATGAAGCCCTGCACGCCGTGGTCCGATAAAGACACGAACACGCGCGATTCCGGATCGCCGACGACCTGGCCCCGGAGCAGTGCGAGTCCCGAGACGTCGAGCGGGCGCTCGCCGTCGATTCCCGCAACGACAACCTCCGCGTTGGGTGCGAGCACCTCGAACCGCTCCAGCCGGAGATTGACCTGCGGCCCCTCCGGAAGCACCACATTGTTCATCTGCGTCTGCCCGCCCACGCTGAGGTTCCGGACCGCGTCTGCAGACAGTTCGAGCGCAGTTGAGGCGGGAGCGTCGTTCGTGGCCTGCGGGGCAGGACGAAACGAAGCGAGGGCCCCGACGGCAAGGCTGCCGCCAAGGATGAAAGCGAGAATCCCGCCGGTCGCGGATCCGGTTCGCGTGAGGGGGCGTGCCATGTAACCTTCGTCCTTTCAGAGCGTTGCGTTGGAGGCCTCCGAAAGCCTAATCGGCCGCAGCCGGATGTCCACGCAACAGCGGGCATTGCCCGAAAGTCGTCACCTCACACGAACATACGGCCCGTTCCCGCCCGACTTGTGATCCCGGCCGATCCGGAGGAACATCCCGTCATGACGGCACTTCCCGCAATCCATCGGCAACTTCTCGACGCCGCGATCGCTCAAGCGGAGAAATCCCTGTTTGAAGGGGGAATCCCTATCGGAGCGGCCCTCGGGGACGACCATGGCACGGTTCTGGCCCTCGGACACAACCTGCGCGTGCAGACCGGCGATTCCACCGCGCACGCCGAAGTGGTCTGCCTTCGCAACGCGGGGCGTCGGCGCGACTGGCAACGCCTCACCCTGGCCACGACGCTGAGCCCGTGCATCATGTGCACCGGAGCCAGCCTGCTGCACAGGATTCCTCGGATCGTGATCGGTGAAAACCGGACCTTCTTGGGCGGCGAAGACCTGCTTCATCGAGAGGGGGTCGAGTTGATTTTGGCAAACGACGACCGCTGCATCGACCTGATGAGCCGGTTCATCGAGGAACACCCCGGCCTCTGGAACGAGGACATCGGCGTTCCGGAGGACGTTAAGGCGTGACACCGCTTGTTCCGAGGTCGGTCACGGTCTACTGCTCATCGAGCCCGAGAGTGGACCCGTCGTTCGTGGCGGTGGCGCGAGAGGTTGGCACGCTGCTCGGAGAGTCGGGGCGCGAGCTCGTCTACGGCGGAGGCTCGCAGGGGCTCATGGGCGAAGTCGCGCGCTCCTGTCGCGACGCCGGCGGACGGGTCGTCGGCATCATCACCGAGCGGCTGCGCGACGCGGAACTGCTCGACGAAGAAAACCATGAGAACATCGTGGTCGAAACGATGAGGGAGCGCAAGCGCTTGCTCGAGGACCGGGGTGACGCCTTCCTGATCCTGCCCGGCGGCGTCGGCACGCTCGAAGAGTTTTTCGAGGTGCTTGTTGGCCGCCTGCTCGGCGAGCACGTGAAACCGCTGGCGCTGGTGAACCCGCGTGATCCGATCGATGCGCCGGGCGTCCCGCTCGACGACGCCGGGCAGCCGGGTGCCGGCTACTGGTCGCCGCTGCTGGCGATGTTCGACCACATGGTCCACAACCGCTTTATGAAGCCGGCCGTCCGCACCCTGTTCGCGGTGCACGCCGATCCACGCTCCGCGCTCGACGCCTTGGAGCGGATGGCGGATTCGGGAGCACACTCGATCGACGACCGTGATCTGCTGCCCGGAATCGTCGACCCGGACGCTCCGGAGCGTTCGGAATGAAGTCCGCGCCCCCGGTGATCCTCCCGGACCCTCCCGAGCCTCCCACCCCGATGGGCCTCATCGCCGGCGGTGGCCAGTTGCCCGTCCTCGTGGCGCGCGGGATGCGAAGCATGGGCCATCCGGTCCGCTGCCTCGGCCTGGTCGGCCAGTTTGATTCCGAGCTCAAGGACCTCTGCGACCAGTTCACCGAAGTCGGCGCGCTGCGTTTCAACAGTTGGGGAAAGCGCCTGAAGGCGATGGGCGTCGAGTATGCCGTCATGGTCGGGCGGGTCGACAAGGCGAAGATGATGCACAGTTGGGGTACCATCATCAGGAACACTCCTGATCTCCGCGCCCTGTGGATGTGGCAGAAACTGCGTCGCGACCGGCGGAGCCACCTGATCCTCGCGGCGATCGCGGATGAACTGGCGAAGGACGGAGTCAATCTCATCGATTCGACCGCGCACATCACCGACCACCTCGCGACCACCGGAGTGATGACTCGCAGCAAGCCGAGTTCGCGCCAGAGAAGCGACATCGCGCTCGGCTGGCCCCTGCTCCAGGAGATGCTCCGACTCGATATCGGTCAGGCGATCGCGGTACGCGAAGGAGACGTCATCGCGGTCGAAGCGGTCGAAGGCACCGACCGCATGATCAAGCGATGCGGTGAACTCTGCCGCAGTCCGGGCTGGACGCTCCTGAAAGGTGCCCGCGCCGGGCACGACCGACGATCAGATGTCCCGACGATCGGTCCGACCACGATTCAGAACCTGCACGACCATGGCGGGCGCTGCATCGCGCTGGCCGTGGGCGACGTGATCATCATCGACAAGCCCCAGACGCTCGAACTCGCCGACCGCCTCGGCGTGTCCATCATCGGGATCCCCCAGGGCCCGAGCACTCAGGAACCGCGCGTCACCGCCAACGAATGAGGGACGACGACGCGAGAGACGAACAGGTTCGGTATGTCAGCCGAGGCGGCCTGAAACTGCATCACGCGCTGCGCGAATTCGCTCTGGATCCCACGGGCCTCTGGTGCGCTGATCTCGGCTGCTCCACCGGCGGGTTCACCCACTGCCTCCTTGAGCACGGGGCCGAAAGGGTATTCGCGGTCGACACCGGCTACGGCGTACTCGACTACCGCCTGCGAACCGACGACAGGGTCAGCGTGCACGAACGGTCGAACGCCTTGCATTTCGCTCCTCCCGCAGAGGTCACCGAGCGTTGCGGCGTCGATCTGGTCACGATCGATATGAGTTGGACCGTGCAGGAAAGGTGCCTGCCCGCCGCAACCCAGTGGCTCCGGCCGGGGGGGCGCATCATCACGCTGGTGAAGCCGCACTACGAAGCGACCGGCGGGCCGTTCCGCGAGGAATTCGCACAACTCGTGATCGATGGCGTGCTCGAAGAACAGGCCGGCAACGTCGTCCTCAAGCGAACGCTGGCGGACATGCCCCGCGTGGGGTTCCAAGTGCTCAGCAGCACCCCCTCACCGATTCTCGGCGGCCAGCGAAAACCGAAACGACGCAAACGCTCCGATTCGCGTCCCGGAACCGGCAATCTGGAGTTTCTGGTGCTCTTGCGAGCAGATGACGCCCGGTCGGCTCAGGACGCGACACCCTGAAGCGTCTGCCAGCATGCTTCGAGCAGTTCGGCGGTTCCTTCACCGGTCGCCGCGGAGATGGGGTACACGCGTTCGTCTGCCCCGAGTTGCAGGGTCGCCCGGAGCAGTTCGACAGCGGTCTGGGCGGACTCCTGTCCGCCGAGCAGGTCGAGCTTGTTTATCGCGATGATCTCCGGCTTCTCCGCGAGCGCCGGGCTGTACTCGAAGAGCTCACGCCGGATCATCTGGAAGTTTGCCGCAGGGTCTGACCCGTCTGCAGGCTCGATGTCGATGAGGTGTACGAGCACGCGCGTCCGCTCGATGTGCTTCAGAAACTCGTGACCGAGGCCAGCACCCTGGGCCGCGCCCTCGATGAGTCCCGGGATATCCGCCAAAACCAGCCGGCGCTCGATGTCGAGCGACGCGATCCCGAGTTGAGGACGAAGCGTCGTGAACGGGTAATCGCCGATCTTCGGCGTTGCCCGCGTCACGGACGACAGCAGGGTTGACTTTCCGGCGTTGGGCTTGCCGACGAGTCCCACATCGGCGATGAGTTTGAGTTCGAGGTGAAGTGTCTTGCGCTCCCCGGACTCACCCGGCGTGCACTCGTAAGGGGCCTGATGCGTCGACGACTTGAAGTGGTCGTTGCCGAAGCCGCCGTTGCCGCCGCGAGCCAAAACCGCCCGCTGCCCCTCGGCCAGGTCCACCAGCAGCGTCCGCTCGCCGTCCTCGTTCTCCTCGTAGATCAGCGTTCCCGGAGGCAGGTTGATCTGGATATCTTCGCCGTCGGCCCCGGTCTGGTTTTTGCCGTGTCCTGACCCGCCGGGCTTGGCGGCCCACACATGCTGGTGGCGAAAGTCGAGAAGAGTCTGGGTATTGGGGTCGCCCACCGCGATGACCGAACCGCCGCGTCCGCCGTCCCCACCGTCGGGCCCCCCCTTGGAGATGTACTTCTCGCGCCGGAAGGAAACAACACCGTTCCCCCCGTCCCCGGCTCGCACCTCGATTGTGGCATGGTCAGCGAACATTGCGGGCAGTGTAGCCGCCGCTCGCCCGCCGAAGTGGCCGCGACGCTTGGACGCCGCGGAATCGACCAGATACCCTTTACTGCTCAGGATTTCACGTTGATCGGAAAGGTTCGGGCATGACGCGTGTCGCGGTTGTTCTCTCGGGTTGTGGCGTCTTCGACGGATCGGAGATTCACGAGGCCGTTTCCGTCCTGCTCCACCTCTCTCATCACGGAGCGGCGGTCCAGTGCTTCGCTCCGGATATCGATCAGGCCCATGTCGTGAATCACCTCAAGGGCCAGCCGGCCGAAGGGGAGTCCCGCAACGTGCTGGTCGAAGCCGCTCGCATCGCACGCGGCAACATCAAGCCGCTCGCCGAACTCAAAACCGACGATTTCGACACCGTGGTGTTCCCCGGCGGCTTCGGCGCCGCGAAGAACCTCTGCACCTTCGCGTTCGACGGCCCGGAGTGCACGGTTCACGCGGAGGTCGAGCGGGTGCTGAAAGCGTTTCACGAGGCCGAAAAGCCGATCGGCATGTGCTGTATCGCCCCCGCCATCGCTGCCAGAGTCTTCGGCACGAAGGCCGGCGGATCGGGTTGCACGGTCACGATCGGGTCCGATGCCGACACCGCGAAGGCCATCGAAACAATGGGGTCCACCCACTCGGATCAGCCGGTCACCGACGCCTGCGTGGACAATGCGAACCGGCTCGTGACCGCCCCGGCCTACATGTTCGGCGACGCCCCGATTCATGAAGTGCACGAGGGCATCGGCCAGATGATCGAGAGGACATTGGAGCTCGCCGCATCGGGCAGTACCGCCTGATGAGCCCGATCGGAACCTGAAACGTCCCCGCGCGTCCAAATCTCGGAACCACCAGCCGCGTCGCGACGCGGCGTTCAAGGGAGCAGCCGTTTGTTGACCCGCTCAAGTTCAGTTAAGCAGTGGCCGGTTCGCGCTGTGGCCGCCCTGCTTCTCGCGTCCGCCGCGCTCGCGGTCGCCTGCAGCAAGACGCCGCAGCGCCCGGCCAGTACCGTGCAGGTGCCGGTTGTCGTGCGCGACACCCAGTCCATCCTCCGTGGGACCGTCGGCTCAGAGGTCACCATTCGGGGCACAGAGGGCACCATCGTTTCGGGCTACGGGCTCGTCGTCGGACTGGACGGCACCGGGTCGGGAACCGTGCCGATCGGCGTCCGGTCCGTGCTCGAAGACGAGATGCGCAAGTACGGCGTTGGGACCGGCGCGCCCGAAGCGGGGCCCCTCGCACGGATCTCGCCTTCTCAGTTGATCGACAGCCCGGATACAGCAGTGGTGCTTGTCCAAGCGTACATCCCCGCCGGCCTCCCGATGCACGCGACGTTTGATGTGGAGGTATCAGCTCTGAACGGGAGCGGCGTCACCAGCCTCGAGGGCGGACGCCTCTACACGACCGACCTCCGCCGCGGCGTGGTTTCGCCCTCCGCACCGGACACCCGCGCGGTGGCGGACGCCGGAGGCCCCGTCTTCATCAACCCCTTCGCGTTTGCCGAGCGAGGGAGCGAAGCGGAGTCCGACACCATTCAGCGCAGTCGCGGCCGCGTGCTCGCCGGCGGGAGAATCAAGGAAGCCGAGCCCATCCGTCTCCTGCTCGACAATCCGTCGCACGCCCGAGCACGCGAGATCACCCGCGCGATCAACAACAAGTTCCAAACGGGTGTGCGTGGCGATGTGGCGATCGGGCGAAGCGACGAGTTGATCTACGTCAATGTGCCCATTCAGTATCGCGACGAGCCGGAGGTCTTCATCAACCTCCTGCGATTCACCCGGATCGACCAGGCCTTCCCGGAAGAGTGGGCCCGGCGATACGCCGACGCGCTGGTGGAACAGCCGGAACTCGCCACACAACTCAGCTGGTGCCTGCGAGCCCTCGGCGAACCGGCGATCTCCTATCTTCGACCGCTGTACACGCACCCCGAGTCGATCCCACGCCTCGCCGCGATCGAAGCGGGTGCGTGGGCCGGTGATCTGACGGTCCGCCCCCACATCGAGGAATTGATCGAGAACGGACCCATTGGTCTCCGCGACGACGCGATGCGCTGGCTGACGCGCTTGCCCGTAAACCGCGACCCAGGCATCCGAGAATACCTGCGCACCCACCTCAACAACCCGGACCTCGCTCTGCGGGTCACGGCCTTCGAGGCACTCAAGCGCCTGGACGACGCCCGCATCATCACACGCCCGATGGGTGACAAGTTCGTGCTCGATATCGTCCCGTCGACGCAGCCGACGATCTACGTCACACAGAGCAACGTCCCACGAATCGTGCTGTTCGGGATGAACATGGAGATACTGCCCGAAGTCTTCGTCGACGCGTGGGACGGCCGACTGCTCATGAAGGCCGATCCGGACCAACCGGAAGCGGAGATTTTCTACCGGCCGAACTCTCGTGTTGCACCCCGACTCGTCAAGGCCGATCGCGACCTCGCATCGATGATCCGCCGCATGGCTTTCGAGCCCACCCCCGATCTTCTCGAGGACGGCCTGAACATGCGATACAGCGAGATTGTCACCGTGCTGTATCTCATGGCGAGCGACGGTGCGATTCCGGCGACATTCTTCCCCGAAGACGACCGCGAGAACATCGAAAATATTCGACGGCTGGCGAGCCGCTTCACCGACGAACGACCGGGCCTTGCCCCGGACGACGCCGCTCCGTTCGAGCCGCGCGCGGAAGCGGCCGGTGAGTCGGAAGAAACCACCGAGCGGGACCTCTCGAACAACCCCTACGTCGTCCCGCTGCCGCGTCCCGCGCCCAAGGAGCGATCTGAAGACGATCCACCGCCGAGCCGTTGAGACCCGAGCCGGGCGGCTATACTCTGCTATCTCTTTGACAATTGGGGCCGACCGGCATCGACCGGACAGGGAATGTGTGTCGTGGCGCGTCGCGGCGAATGCAACCGCGTTATCAAGCGTTCACACTTATAACTGCCGAACCGCAGTTTGCTATGGCCGCCTAATAAAGTGGCCTGAGCGTCGCCCGACGCCCGATAGGGTGACGCTCAATGACATCGGGCTGGCCGAAAGGCGGCGTCTCAGCGCCGATCGGCGAGAACTTTCTGAGGCTGGCGCGCTGAGCAGGGTGTCCTGCTCGGCTCAGCGAGCGAGATGAAATCAGCGACTACACGCGTAGAAGCGGCACGCGGACTGTTCCGACACGGGGGTTCGATTCCCCCCGGCTCCACTTAAGCATCGAATGACAACACCCCGGTTTCCCCGGGGTGTTGTCTTTGGTTGAATTCAGCACGGGCTGCCGAAACTGCTGAGGATCAGGTTCAGGTCCGCGAGGTTTGTTACGCCGTCGCCGTTGATGTCGCCTGCCCCGCCGCCGCCGAACGCGCCGAGGACGATGTTCAGGTCGCCGAGGTCGATCGTGCCGTTGCCGTTCAGGTCAGCGGGGCAACTCACAGCGCCCCAGAACCCTCCGACAACTTCATAGCCGCCTCCGGTCATCGGCGGGCTGGCATCGGGTTGACCGACCGTTCCGTACACCTGGAACGCGCCCCCGGTCGATAGCCCCCCGCCGCCGTCGACGGTCCACTCGTTGATCTCGAACGGCCCGCCGGCGACCGCGATTCCTCCCAGGCAGGCCATAGCAACTGCTGCCTGAACTCTCCGATACAGAATTGGCGTGTCACGCATGACTGCATCTCCTTTCGCGTTCGGGTCAGTTGCCGAGCTTGCGGGCTTCGGAGGCTTCCCGTGACGCGTCGATGCCCTCGGAAGGACCGCGCCCGAACGATTCGGGGTGGAGAAGCTTGCCGACGGCATCGCCGGATTTCCACTCCTCAACGGGTATGCGGTTTGCGTTTGCAAACGCGTCCTCGCGGACGCCCGTGATCTGCCAGGACACCTTGGCTCCCGGCACCCCGCCGGCGATCACGAAGACGCCCTGCTCGGTCATCTCGTGCGCGATGTAGAGATTCGGCATCGGAGCACCGATCGGCGTGAGTTGGTAGCGGAAGTCGCGGTTCAGGGCCTGGAAATAGTCGGGCATCTGAACCGTGGCGGAGCCGTTCGCATCGATGCGGGCCTGACCGTTGTAGATGTTCATCATCTCGGGTGACTCGACGAACGAGTGGTAGAGGTACTTGTTATAGGGATCAAGCGGATGGTCAATCTTGAACGAGCCCGCGCCTTTCGAGAGCGTTCCGGTGACGTTGGCGTTGCCTGCGAAGTACCCGGCCCAGCGTGTACCGGATCCGCTGGTCGAGCCGTAGATCCCATACCCGGTTCCGCCCGTGCCCGAGTCAGCGAACCCGCGGACCCCGTAGTAGCTCGCGCTCTCGTCTCCGTCCGCGACACCGTAGACGCCCTGATACTTACCGTCACCACGGACGCCGATGCCCCAGAAGTCGCTGTCGTTGTTGATTCCATAGATCGCGGGAGTGTCGTTGTTCCCGGGAGTGTTCTGGACACCTCGCACGGCGTTCGAGTCATATGACGAACCGGTGCTGCTCACCGCGAAAACGCCCTGCGAATCGCGATTGGCGAAGGTGACATCGGTTCCGGTGGTTCCGTTGATGATGCGACCTCCGTCACGGTTCGCACCGCTGATGCTCGCGTAGATTCCACCGTAAAAGTCGTTGCCAAGAACGACGAACGCGCTCGGCTGGAAGCCGTAGAACAGATACCCGTTCTCTTCGGTGTTCTGACCAACCACCGCGTAGCCGTCGACGGTGCTCCCGTAGATCCCGTAGCCGTTGCCCTCATGCGATCCCCAAACACCGATGCCGCAACCACTTTCGCCGTTGTTCACGCCACGCACAGCGGCCGAGAAGCAGCCCGGCGCGGTGTTCGAAATCTCGGCGAGGAACGCGTTCGCGGCACCCGTCGTCGAGTCGGACCGCACGAACAGCGCGGGAGCCGTCCCGGTCCCTGATGTATTCGCGAGTGACATCATCTGGCCGTTGTACGAGCCGAACATCGGCCATTCAATCTGATCGCTCGTGAAAGAGAACGGCGTCGGGTTGATCTTCTGACGAGGCGTCAGAACCGATCCGTTGACGGTCAGTTGCAGCCATCGGTTCGAACCGTCGAACAGGTTCGTCCCAAAGGGCAGATCGACCGTGAAGACTCCCTGTGAGACCGAAACCACGATCACACCCGAGTTCGCGAGCGCGCCACCACCGATCGCGGTGGCGTAGAGCCCGAAGTTGATGTTGTAGTTGCCGTTGGCGAGTTGCCCGTTCTGGCGCAGGCGACCCTGGTACGTAAACATCTGGGCGATACGCGATTCGGCGACATCGCCTCCGTCTTCGAGATCGGTCGTGCCGATCGGCTTGTCGGGCTGTATGAGCGTCGTCTGGTCGGGCGCTGCGAGCACCGTGCCGCTGATCGCGGAAAGAATGCAGGCGCAGGACAACAGTGCGGCGTGGCCGCGGGTCGGTGTACGGTCCATTGTGGACTCCTCCAATCAGATGTTCGGCGCCGCGCCCCGTACCTCCACGAGTTGGTCCTCCTCAGGCCGGGCGCCGACGAACAACGGTAAACATCTCATCGTGTCCGATGATTGAAACGCTACTCCATGCGCAGTCGAATTCCAGACTCTGCGCACCGTCGCGCTGTCAAAATCATCAGATCGCGCGCCGCAAGGCGGGCAACCACCGCATCCGCCGGTCGAATTTCGGCGGTGGAACGCCGCATCCGTGAGGTGGCACGAATAGCCTACGCACATTTGCCGGTTTTGATCCGTGCCACCCCGAAGCGGGCAGATCGGAAGCGGTGGATCAGTTGCGCGCACTGAGCAGCGGTTCCGACGGGCCGTCGGGAGAACCAAAGAGCGTTAACCGAATCAACTCCGCGATCATCGTGTTGTCCACAGTCCCGCGTACACGCTGGCTGTTCAGACCGTCCGCACGAACAAGGACGCCGCCGGAAACGTCTGTCTTGCTCGACCAGACCACGGCGAAAGGCAATCGGCGGCCGTTCCGATCCGGGGCAGCGATGAACGGGGCAGATCCCGTGCCGTTCGCACCGTCAACCGGTGCGCCGTTGGGATCCCATGCCGGGAGCGTCCGAGGTGCGTCCTCGCCGGACGCCATCACGATGCCATTCATCCGAAGGCCACCGCCGTCACTGTCAGCGCAGGTGATCAGAAGTGTCTGAGGGTTGTCGGCGATATGACGGAGGGCAATACCGATCGCTTCATCGGCGCGACGCGCGGCCTCCAGCGTGCCGGATGCGTTATTGTTGTTGCCCATGTTGTCGGTGGCTTCTTCCTCGACAACCAGAAGAAACCGCTTCCCGCCGGCCGACAGCAACCGGATCGCCGCGTCGGTCATCTCCGCGACGGTCGGCGCCTCGGGGTCGAAGTTGGGCAACCCCTTCTCCCTCAAGATCTCCTCGGGTTTGTCATTGAACGTCGCGTCCCAGGCAAAGAGGCCGAGGACCTTCTCCGCGGAGGATGGCAGGCTCAGCAATTCATCGCGGGTCCTCACCACGATGTACCCCCGGTCGACCGCCTCGGCGACCAGGTTGCGCCCGTCCGGACGCTTGCCCTCGCCGTGCACGCCCATCGTTCCTTCTGGCAGAAAGTGCTTCTCGCCGCCGCCGAAGAGGACTTTTGCGCCCGAGTCGATCAACTGCGCAGCGATGTCGAAATGGTCGTGACGCGAATCCGCCTCCGACACGAAGCAGGCGGTTCCCGGTTCAGTGGAAACACCGGTCTGCACCAGACCGACAGGGATCCCGCTTCGCAGGGCTTGCATCGCAACGCTCAGAGAGCGCCCCTGTTCGTCGACTATGCGCTCCCCCCGGTCACCGCCGGCGGTGAGACCGAACGCATCCGAGGCCACCTTTATGCCGAAGGCGTGCGTGGTCGCGCCGCCGTTGCTGGTAGCCGTGAGCGAATCGTTCATATGGCCGCGATACACGCCGACGGCCGGAAGCAGGTCCCAGTTCAGATTGCTGTCAGGCCCGACATAGAGGGCACGCGCCGCCGCCCACGTCGCGGCGGATGCTCCGTCGGGGTGGATGAAAATCACGCTTCCTGTCAGCGCGGAGCGGTCGGCGCTGACGCTGGCATAGGCACGCCCGCATCCGAGGGCGACAAGACACGCGGCGAAAACGTTCAGGATAAAGCTTGAGCGTTGCACAGGAACACCTCTCTTCAACGGTCAGACGGGCGGCTACAACCAAGCGCCGCGTCTCTAGAGCATCGCCCATTCGCTTCATCCCGTCCGGGCGGAACGAGTACAAACACTCCATTTAACGAACTCTTCACCGGTCGCTCGCACACGCCACCGACGGGTTGGGCGAACGTTGTGCCCACTCACAAAGGAGAATTCGATATGCGCGAGACCACCCTGATCTCCGTCTGCACCGGAGCTGCACTCTCGATCAACGCGTGGGCCGCCGACCCCACCGCCCGCGGCACTGTCTTCCTCGACCTCAACAATGACGGGGTGCGTCAGGCCGACGAACGGGGAATCGCCGCCGTCCCCGTATCCGACGGCGTACGAGTCACACTGACCGATGCATCCGGTGCGTGGGCACTCCCCGTCACCGGTGACGACCACTACTTCGTGATCAAGCCTCGCGGCTACCGCACACCGACCACCGAGCTCGGCCTGCCCCGCTTCAGCTACATCCACAAGCCCGACGGCTCACCGGACGACAACTTCATCTGGCCGGGTGTCGAACCGACCGGAGAGCTGCCCGCGTCCATCGACTTCCCCCTGGTCCCGAACTCGGAGCCGGATTCCTTCAGCGTCCTCGCGTTCGGTGACCCACAGCCGTACTCAGAACGCGAAGTGGACTTCCTCCGCGCCGATGTGATCGACCCGATCGTCGGGCGGCACGATGTCGCCTTCGGCGTCAGCCTTGGCGACCTCGTTGGCGACCGCTTGGATCTGTTCCAGCCGCTCAACGAGGCACAATCAGTCCTCGGCGTGCCCTGGTACAACATCTACGGCAATCACGACATGAACTTCATGTCCGGTCAGTCGGATGACACCGCCAGCGATCCCGATCGCTGGGCCGACGAGACTTACGAGCGTGTCTACGGACCGGCGAACTTCGCCTTCCAATACGGGCGGGTGCATTTCGTCGCGCTGGACAATGTCATCCACGAAGGCTTCGAGGGCTTTCGAAACGGCACGCACGACGGTTGGCCCGGCGGCAAGCGCCCCCGCTCTGCGACCTATCGCGGCGGACTGCGCCCGGAGCAACTGACGTTCCTCGAAAACTACCTGCAGATCGTGCCCGATGACGAGCTGGTGGTGCTCATGTTCCACATCCCGATGGCCGCCGAAGCGGGCAGCATCCACCAGATCCCGGAGCGTGAGCGGCTCTTGGAGATCCTGTCGAGCCATCCGAACACCATGAGCATGTCCGGGCACACGCATTTCCAGCGCCACTGGTTTTTCGGAGAACAGGACGGCTACCGGCCGACCGGCCCCAACCAGCACACCACAGGTGTCGTCGGCCGGACCGTTCATCACCACATCAACGCGGGGACCGCTTCGGGATCCTGGTACCGCGGCCTGTTCGACGAACAGCTCATCCCACACACGCAGATGCGGTGCGGCACACCGAACGGCTACACCGTCGTGAACTTCGACGGGAACACCTACACGACGGACTACTTCGCCGCACGCCACTCAGAGCAGCACTTCGCATCAATCACGATCGGCGAACCCGGCACCACCGAAGTTCGACCGATCGAGGGCGAAACCACCGTCGTCGTGAACGTCTTCAACGGCACGGAGGCGGACACCGTGCGATGGCGTGTCGTCCCGGGCGGCACGAACGCTCGCCCGCTCCCGTGGACGGCCATGCTCTTTGCGCCTCAGGTGGACCCAACGTATCAGGCACTGTTCGAACGCGAAGCGAACCTTGCCGAGTACGCGGACGGCCAGCGTGATCTGCCGGACCCCGTGGATTCCTTCCACATCTGGGAATCCCGACTCCCCGCCGACCTGCCCGCGGGGACTCACCGCATCGAGATCGAACACACCGATGTGTATGGCCGGATCAGAACGATGACCGCCACTTTCCGTGTGGTGAACGATTAAGGCCTAACGGCTGCCCACCGCAGCGTTGAGAGAGGGAACGCACCCCGGCCGATCGGTCGGGGTGTTCTCGTGAAGCGCCGGGCGAACGCGAGTCATTCGGTCGATTGGCCGAAGTCAGCAAGCACGCGGTTAAGGTCCTCAAGCGTGTAGCGCTCGCCGAATCCGCCAAGCACGAGGTTCAGATCCTCAAGGCCGACGCTCCCATCCAGCGAATAGTCCCCGGCAAAGATGCGCCCATCATAGCCCGGGGCTGTGACGAGTTCGAGTTCAAAGTGACTGCCCGGCCCCGTGAAATACCGCTCCTGCCACGGCGAATAAGTCCGAAAGCGCACCGTGCTGCTGCCGGGCGCAAGTTCGATCAGGCGCAGGAACCCCTCGCCACCCTCGGGTCGCGCCTGGTAGTCGGTCAGCATCTGGTGCGCGACATTGCCGAACGCCGTTGCGTCAGAAACCCGGCTCTCGCCGGTCACATGCCCGCTCAGCACCATCACGGTGTTCGGGTGCTGGCTGATCAGATCGCGCCAGAGATCCCCGCCGTCCGAAGTGCCGCCGGGAAGATCAGCCGTACCGTAGGAGTACGGGGATCCGCTGAACTCGCCGACCAGCCGATCGATCCGCTGATCCCCGCGATGCATGTACGCGTGGGTGATGACGATCGCCAGACGATCGCTGTGGTCCGAGAGCACCTGGTGCGCCCATTCGATCGCCTGCGTCCGAGGGCCCCACTCCAGCGACAGAATGACCCACTTCCGACCGGCCGCATTGATCAGGCTGTAGCTGTTCGCGACAGACTCGAATGTCTCGCCGAAGGTCGTCTGCTGAGCAAGGAACGATTCGGGAAAGTACTGGCCCATCAGCGTCGACCGATCCGCGGCGTTCCCGTTCGGGCCGCAGTCGTGATTGCCTTGGGCGAGCACCGTCGGGATCTCCGGGAATATCCGATCAATCGCGCTCCGCGCGACGCTCCACTGCGACTCGTTGTTCCGATTCGTCAGGTCGCCGAGGTGCAGGACCAGACCGATGTTGAGGGCATCTGACTGATCCGCGATCCACTGCGTCTGGCTGTGAAACACCGGCGGATAATCCTGTGCGTAATACTGCGTATCAGGAAGCACCGCGAAAACGGTTGAGCCGGGTCGCCACTCGATGTCGGGCCCGGGCGTGACCGGGATGTACGCGAAGGCGAACATGGCTTCGCCTCCGAGCCCCTCCGGGTCCATACCAGGTATGTCCCGTGTCTCGACGACGAACCCTTCGAGATCGCTCGACCAGTCGGCCACGACAATGTTGTCCGAGTTCTGAACACCTCCGCCTTCCGGTGAGAGCAGCAGAGCGCCGCTGCCCCCGTCGGTCACACCGCTGATGCGGAGCAGCACACGCCCCGTTCCGAGCGCGCTCACAGCGAAGCCCTCGGTCCCCGCGAGCACCTCCGGGACAGCACCACTTCTCTCAGCGACCCGGCCGGCGACGAGCCCATCGGTTGCCAACGGCAAATACACGAACGCAACCGGATCGTTCTCTCCGGCGGCTCCGCTCGTCGCCTTGTCATGGCACACGATCGTGTAGGTTCCGTCGCCGTGATTCTCGGTCAGGGCGAAGTTCGCCTCGTTCTTCCCGCCGACCGCGATGAGCACACCGTTACTCCCGGTCGCGCCGAAGCCGGTGAGATCAAGGGTATACCTTCCCTGATTCGCCGGACTGTCCACAAACGTCGAACCGAGGCCGAGCCCCTCGCTTGAAATCAACCGTGTCATCGGACCGTTGTTCGAGTCATTTAGTGCATGACCCGCGATGAACCCGGCTTCGAACGGGAACAGGACGCTCGAGATATCCACATTCATCTCCATGCCGCTCGGCACGCCATGGGCACCGACCGTCAACTGTGTCACCGCATCCGGACGATGGCTCGTCACGATCGCGAAGCGGTCGCCGCCGTTGTTGCCGCCGACGTTCCAGCCGTTATCGTTCAAACGCTCGCGGTTGCGTATTGCCGGAATCATGACGCCGCCGGCAATATCGTCGCCCGTGCCGAAGCCGAAGTGGTAATCGCCACGGTTCTGATCCGGGTAACTGAACAACCGAGCGCCGGCCGGCACGGACAACCGGACCGAATCCCGGTTGTTGCCCGCATCGATCTGCTGCACATCGAGCAGCCCCACGACGGCATCCGAGACCGTTGGCGCTGCAGGGGCCCCATCAGTCCACGACGCTCCCATTTGCAAAGTGAAGAAAACGCAAAGCGCGATACGGAGTGCTGTCTGTGACATTTTTTCTCCCGGAGAACATCTGGTTCTCCGGAACAGCGTACATCGGTATACAGATCGCACGCTCCATCGAAGAACGAATAACTCAATCTTCACCCGATCTGCGCACGCGCCTGCGCCGCCGTTCGTAACTTCCCGCTGCGTTGATACAGGCGCCGCGTCGCGCGGTTTCTCTCTACCCCCGGACAACCTTGGAGCGCCATCTGATGCAATCCCGCAAAGCGTTCACTCTGATCGAACTCCTCGTCGTCGTCGCAGTCATCGCGCTGCTCATCGGCATACTGCTCCCGGCTATGGGCCAGGCACGCGAGACCGCTCGGCGGATGCAATGCGCCAACAACATACGCATGATCGTCCTCGCGTCCCGTGTCCACGCGAACGACAGCAGCACCGGCGCGTTCATCCCCACCATGGGCGGCAGCGAGGATAACCTCGCGTACCTCGAACCCGGCGAGTACATCGAGAACGTCGAGCAGGCCATCTGCCCGAGCACCCAGAACTTCGTCGATCCCGACAACTGGCTCGAAGAAGACGACGCCCGCAACAAGTATGGCCGGCGCGTCCGCCTGCACCTGACCCGATCGGCGAACAACGCGTTCGACACGGGTGACAATACTCAGGGCTTCAACGTCCAGCGTGGCGGTCACAGCTTCGAGGTGTGGGCGTGGATGTCCAGCCGCGCCCAGAGCCAACTGCACATCTACCCGTCCGGATGGGTCGACTACAGCCGTGGCACGACCGACCACTTCCAGCAGCGCGGGTTCGGCCCGAAGCACCCGACATACATCGGCGAGAACGGCGAACAGCCGGACCCGCCCAACCGAAGCATTCTCAAGCGTCTCAACACCGTCGAGCACCCTTCCCGCACGCTGCTCATCCTCGACTCCGATCAGGATCACCTGTCGCAGATCAAGGCGCTGTACCCCGGATCGCGCAACAACTGGCCCGACCCGCACAACAACCACGGCACCGACGGCCTCAACATCGGCTTCATCGACGGCCACGTCGACTTCGTCCGCCGCGGCCATGACCTCGTTGAGGCCTACATGTACTCGAATCACCTCGGCGCCAGCGACATCTACGACGATCTCGAAGAGCTCCACCCGGCCCTCCGCAAGACATCCGAGAGCCTCTTCTACAACAACTACCAGCGCTGGTACTTCGAGAACGATTCCTGAGCCCGCTTGTCCACCACGTTTCCAAGCGTTCCGCCCCGCGATCGCTGCTGTCCGCGATCCGTTCATCCCGAGAGGAGAGTCTCATGTTCCGCAAATCGTGCGCGCTCGCCGCGCTCGCCTTGGTCGGTGCCGCCGGCCAGGCGTCAGGCCAGGTCGTCATCACCGAAATTCACGCCAACGCCGCCGGCGGCGACGTCCCCGGTGAATTCGCCGAAATCTACAACCCCACCAACAACCCGGTCGACATCTCCGGCTGGTACCTCGCTGACGAGGACGGCAACTTCCTTACCGTCGGCCTGCCCGACGGCACGATCATGCAGCCCGGCGAAGCGATCATCATCATGCGTTCGGGTCGCAACTGCGCCCAGGACGACAACGGCAACGACCTTCCCTTCCCGAACGACGACCTCGAAGACCCAGAGCTGACGCCGGCCGACTTCTACGCCGGCTACGGCGAACTGAACGCCGCCGGCGAACCGTACCGCGTCTTCGCGCTCGCCAATTGCCTAGTGCCATCGCTCGCCAACTCCGGATCGCCCACCAACGAAGTGCTGACACTTCTCGACAATGTCGGCAACGTCATCGACGAGGCCAACTACCAGAACGGCATCAACGGGTGGCCGGCGACGACCTCGGGCGTCTCGATCTACCTCAAGCCGCAGTTCCTCAACGCCAGCGACAACGACAACGGCCTCGCCTGGAGCCTTTCCGTGCTCGGCATCAACGGCGCAGGCGGCTTCGATGGCCAGGAAAGCCAGATCGTCGAATACACCAGCCCTATGGGCAACGTGACCGCGATCATCTCCGGCGGCGACATCGCCTCGCCCGGCTATGTCGAATCGTCCTTCGAGTTCACCGACTGCAACAACAACGGCAACGACGACGCCCTCGATATTTTCTTCGGCATCTCCGAGGACTGTAACTCCAACAACATCCCCGACGAGTGCGAGCCGGACTGCAACAACAACGGCGTGCCCGACGATTGCGATATCGTGTCCAACCCGGACCTCGACTGCAACAACAACGGAATCATCGATTCCTGCGAGATCGCCGACAACCCCGCCCTCGACGCAAACAACAATGGCGTCCTTGACGAGTGCGAGAGCGCGGGCAACGTGATCATCACCGAAATCATGTACAACCCGTGGACCTCGCCCGAGCTCGAGTACATCGAGCTCTACAACACCTCCAGCGAGACCGTCGACCTCTCGGGATGGATCATCGCCGACCTCGAAGGCGACCCGCCCTCGTCCCCGTTCCCGGCCGGCACGACGCTCGCCCCCGGCGAGATCCTCGTGCTCTTCGACGCCGAAGAGTTCTTCGACTCGGACGCCGGTACCTTCGACGACGCCGCTGCGCTCGCGCAATGGCAGGCGGTCTGGGGTGACGACTTCACCGCTGTCCCGCTCCCCGTCTGGGGTGCTCGCGCCAACTTCGGCACCCCGACCGACGAGATCCTCGCGGTGATCGACGGCAACGGTGTCATCATCGATGTGGTCAACTACAGCGGCACCGACTCCAACGGCATCCCCACCTTCGGTTGGCCCGGCACCGAGGGCCACGGCTCGATCTACCTGCGCGGCGATCGTCTCGACGGCGTGCTGAACAACAACGCCGCAAACTGGCGCCTGACGTTCCCCGGTCTCGACCTGGGCCGCCAGAGCAATCTCGTGGACGGCCTGCCGGTCGTCACGCGTACCGGCGAAGACTTCGGATCGCCGGGCACCATCTTCTTCGGCTCGCCCGAATCACCGACCGGCGATGTCATCATCACCGAGATCATGGCCACCACCAACGCCTACGACCCCAACGGAGACCCCAACGATCCGAACGTCGGACGTGGCTTCGCCGAGTGGGTTGAGATCTACAACCGCAGCGATTCGGCGATCGATGTCTCCGGCTGGCGTCTCGCCGACGAGGACGGATTTACCGCTCCTCTCCCGGAAGGATCGGTCCTCCAAGCCGGAGAAGTCGCGGTCATCTTCGGTGCGAACCCGGCGTACTTCAATTGCCGAAACGAAGCCTTGCAGGAGTTCTACGACGCCTGGGGCTGCGGCTACCAGGTCTTCCCGGTCCAGGGCTTCTACGAGAGCGACGGCCCATTCGGCCTTGCCGCCCTCTCCAACGGGCCCAGCCCGACCAACGAGGTGCTGCGTCTTGTCGACGCAAACGGTGCCCCGTCGGACATCGCCAACTACGACGACGATTTTCTGATCTGGCCGCTCGACGGCACCGGCGAACTCGGTGATGAGGCGTGGTCGATCTTCGTCATCCCCCCGACCAGCAACTACACCCACGTCCGCAACGACGACGGTACCCGCTGGGGCGCATCGTTCACGGGCCTGGCCGGCGGCCGCGAGGTGAACCCGACGTTCGTGTTCAACAGCCTCGTCCCGATGTTCGGATCGCCCGGTACGTTGCATAACGTCCAGACTCCGGACCTCAGCGACTGTCCGACCATCGACCCGTGCGCGCCCTGCGCTGACGTCACCGGCGACAACACGGTCGACCTCGCTGACCTCAACCTCGTGCTCGCGAACTTCGGTTCCGTCACGAGCGACGGCGACGCGACCGGCGACGGCAATGTCGACCTGGCGGATCTCAATCTGATCCTGGCCAACTTCGGCACCGCCTGCGAGTAACGGCACGACCGCTCACAACTCCTTGAGCACTCAATCGCGCCGGCGTGGAGCCAACCGCTCCTCGCCGGTCTTTCATCCGGAGCAATCGACCATGCGCCAACTGACCCTCGCCGTTCTCGCCCTGCTGTCTCTGGCCCTCTGCCTCGGCATGAGTGGCCAACCGGACGAGCAAAGCCGCGACTTCGTCGTCATCGCCCACCGCGGCGCGAGCGGCTACCTCCCCGAGCACTCGCTCGCCGCCTACGCGATGGCGTACGCCCTGGGCGCCGACATGATCGAGCCGGACATCGTCGCCACCCGTGACGGTCACCTGGTCTGCCTCCATGACCTCACTCTCGAATCAACAACCAACGTCGCCAGCATCTTCCCCGACCGAGCTCGCGAGGACGGCAGGTGGTACGCCATCGACTTCGATCTTGCAGAGCTCAAGACGCTCGAGAAGCACGGCCGCGATTCAACGGACGCCGGCTACCGCATCGCAACATTCGACGAAATGCTCTCGCTCATCCATCGGCTGAACACAAGGACCGGACGAACCGTCGGTGTTGTCCCCGAGTTGAAGCACCCCGCCTTCCACGCCGAGCATCACTTCGACCTCGCCCTCCGCACGATCGAGACCCTCCACGCCAAGGGGTACACCGACCGGAACGACCCGATCGTGCTCCAGTGCTTCGATCTGGACACCCTGCGTCGTATCCGCTTCGATCTCGGATCCGATCTGTCGCTGATGTATCTGTCGGGGGAACTGATCCCCGACAAGACGCTCCGGTCGATCGGGGCGTGGTGCCAGGCGATCGGAATCAACCGCAAACTCGTCGACCCGGCACTCGGCGGCGATCCACAATTCGTCCGTGCTGCCCAACGCGCCGGCTTCAAAGTCATCCCGTACACGCTGAAGTCCGATCCGCGAGATACCGAGCGACTCATCGAAGCCGGCGTCGACGGCGTGTTCGCCGATTTCCCGGATGTCGCTCTGCGAAGCGCAAACCGATGAAGCGAACGACGCAGGTCATCAACGCTTCGCGACAGGTCCCGCGTCGACCGTACCCCGGTGCCGAACCGCCTCAGCAATCAAGAGACCCGCGAGTTCGGCTCAGCGAAGCACAGACAGCGAAACCGTCTTCTGCAGTTCAGCCGTCGGACGCGCGATGAGGTCGTATCCGTCGCTCCCGACTACCGTGCATCGAACCAGTTCGCCGACACTGATCGGCTCGCGCGACTGCACGTAGATCACGCTGTCCACATCAATCGCCTGGAAATACGCGCGCCCTTGGTAAAGGCGCCCGCTCGACGCCGCCGCAGCGTTGCGGTCCGCCCGGGCCGGCGACTTGCCGCCGGATTCCACGCTCGAGCCAGCCGGGTCCAGACCGCGGATCCCTCGAGAATCGACGCTCAGAGCCCGGTCGATGAGCACGTCAAATTGGATGCCGGGATCCGCCGGGTTCTCCGGATTGAAGTGGCTCGCAAGGAACTCGGTCTGCTCGAACGCGATCGACTGCTGGAGCGACATCAGCTCGTGCTTGCGCTGGGCCTTCACCTCGGCCGGCACCGCCAGCTTCGAGTCGTCTTCCATCGTCCCCGCCGGCGTGCCCTTCTCCTTCGAGTACTCAAACACGCCCATCGCGTCGAAACCGATCTCGTCGATGAAGTCCAGCAGCTGCTGGTGGTCCTCGTCGGTCTCTCCCGGGAAGCCGGTGATGAAGGTCGTACGGATCGCGATGCCCGGCACACGATCGCGAAGTTTCAACATCAACTCACGCTGGTGCTCCGCGGTCACATTCCGGCGCATCGCCGTCAGCATCCGGTTCGAGGCGTGTTGCAGCGGGATGTCTATGTACTTGCACACGTGCGGCAACTCGGCGATCGCGTCGATCATCTCGTCCGCGAAGTTTGTCGGGTAGGCGTACATCAGCCGGATCCAGCCATTGCCGCCCGCGTACTCATCCACCGCATCGTTCAGCGAACGGAGCAGCACGGGCAAGCCGCCGTCGTGCCCATCGGCAGTCCGAACGAACCCGCGACCGATGTCGTCGCCGTAACTGGTGGTGTCCTGCCCGATCAGGTTAAGTTCAAACGCGCCGTCTTCGAGCAGTTCACGCGCTTCCTTGAGGATCCGGTCCATCGGCTTCGAGCGCATCTTGCCGCGGATCGACGGGATCGTGCAGAACGCGCACTTCTGGTTGCAGCCCTCGGAAACCTTCAGGTACGCATAGTGACGCGGCGTCAGACGCATCCGAGCGCCATCATCCTCGAAGTAGCCGATGCCCTTGCCGTCCTTGCCCTGCACGGTCAGACCGACGGTGTTCTGCCCGCGCTCCTTGGCTGCCTGCAGCGCGTTGCCCGCGATCCAGTACTTCGGCTGGTCCGAAGTCTCCGCGAGCGTCTGGCGCTGCGGTGCCGCACCGCGAACCGCTCGGACGATGTGGTCGCGGTCGAACACGCCGATCATCGCATCGATCCCCGGCGCCCAGTCGAGCATCTTCGCGCGGTGCCGCTGCACGAGGCAGCCGGCCACCACAACCCGCTTCAGTTCGCCGCGTTGCTTCTTCTCCACCGCCTCGGCGATGACCTCAAGCGACTCCTGCTTCGACGCCTCCAAAAACCCGCAGGTATTGATCACCACCGCGTCGGCCTGCTCTTCGGCATCCGCGGCGATCGGCGTGATCCCGTCCTCAGCGAGCAGCCCGAGCATCTTCTCGGAGTCCACGAGGTTTTTCGGGCAACCCAGCGAGACAAACGACACCGTCGAGATGTCCTGCGCCGATGTCGCGGCGGCCTCACTGGATGTGGTGGTCGTCGGGGTCATGTGGATGGTTGCTCAAATAGTGGACCCGGCATTGTAGCAAACACCGGGTCGAATCGATCAAACATACTCGTCGGGCCGGGACAGGTCAGCCCTTCGTCGTGCCCGGCTGGCTCGGCGCTGCCGGAGCCAGCTTTGGTTTCGGACGCTTGTAGGGCCGATACTCCTCCGGAACCGGGAAGTCGTAGCCGCTCAGAGCCCGATGCATGTAATCGGCCCCTCGGATCACCAGAGCCCCACGGAAGAATCGGATCGTCCCGCCGTTGCCGCCGTTAGCCGCCCACTGATCCTCCTCGACAAACAATCGGATGATGCGGACCAGGCGCTCGACTTCTTCCCGCTCGCTGGGGCCGAGCCCGCCGGGGTCGTTGTCGGGGTTGTCAAAAATACCGCCGCCCCCGCCACCGCCGCCGCCTTGGCCGCCCTGATCAAGCACATCGTCGATGTCCAGATCCGGCACGTTCGTGAAATCCGGGACCTGGAACAGAAGGTCCTGAATCGGGTAGACCCGCACGTATTTCTTCGCGTTCAGTCGCGAGCGGGGCCCGACCTCCACCTCGCCCCAGTTGTTAAGCTGCCATGTTGCGCGATCGAGATCATCTTCGCTCGTGCGATCGAGCACTCGCTCGAGCGCGTTGACGATGGACGTGTTCTCGACCTTCAGATTGATCTCGAAATCCTTGTCGAGCCCCGTCGCGCTGCGATCGTTGAACCACTTCGCGTCGATCTGGATGTCCGCGACCTGCTCGAAGAAGTCGAGGACCTCCTCCAACCGGTTCCCTTCGAACTCGATGGTTATCGGTCGCATCATCTTCATCATTGTCTGATGACGCAGTTGGTTCGGAGTCGGCGCAGGGGCCGCGGCTGGGGCCGGGCCGGGTGCCGTCTGCGACACCGCCACCGGCGCGCCAGCCGCCGCCAGCACCCCGGCGCAGGCCAGAAGCAGAGCGGCTCTCGACATTCTCGCGTGACGGATGACTCGGGACATGCGTGCGATCCTTTCCGATTCCCGGCCGGGGAATGCTCGCGTTCACCAGTAAGTGTACGGGTGATTCGGGGCGTTTCCTGCATTTTTTGGCCTTGAGCCACTCTTTGGACGCCCGAAGACGGGAGAAGTTGCTTAGCGCACGAAAAAGCCCGGCTGCCGCCGGGCCGGTCGATTCCAGAGCTTCCGAGGGCCGATCAGGCCTTCTCGTTCTGCTCGCGGGTGTAGCCGTACTTCCGCTTCAGGGGCTTGGTGACCATGCCACTCTTGATGGCCTTCGTCGACACCTTCACCCGGCGGGCGACTCCGTTCTCGTCCAGAATCTGCATTTTCTGAAGGTTCGGCTTGAACGTGCGACGGGTCTTGCCGGAGATGTGCAGACCGAAGCCGCCCTTCTTGATGGCAGCACCCGAACGGGCGATCTTGTTTCCGTAGGTGGTCTTCTTGCCGGTGAAGTAGCATTCGTTGGGCATGATCGCGGTCTCCGCGGGCGTGGACGGTCAAAACGGACCCGAAGACCGCGCCCTTCGGCGGCCTCAAACGGGCCGCGAATCGTACCGAGCCCCCACCGGGGCTGCAAGTTGAGGGGGAATTTCCTCGCTCTCCCCTGCGGGTGCCACTGGCGGCTTGTCCGCCAGTGCCGGGCGGTCGGGCCTTGGCTCGGTCGGAGTTCGCTTTGCAGATCACGGTGCTGCACACCGGGCGCAGATCAGGGGCGCGAGGCCGCGCACTGGCGGACAAGCCGCCAGTGGCACCAGACCACCCAACGCTAGAACGCGCGTACAGTGCCCCCATGACCGCCCCACGCTCTTCGTCAAGCCACACCAACCGTCTCGCGACCTCCTCCTCCCCTTACCTGCTCCAGCACGCCCACAACCCCGTGGAATGGTTCCCCTGGGGCCCCGAGGCATTTGCCGAAGCCGCCCGACGCCAGGTCCCGATCTTCCTTTCAGTCGGCTATTCCACCTGCTACTGGTGCCACGTCATGGAGCGGGAGAGCTTCGAGGACGAAGAGACCGCCGCCCAGATGAACGCGGACTTCGTCTGCATCAAGGTCGACCGGGAAGAGCGCCCCGACGTTGACAACATCTACATGGCCGCCGTTCAGCTCCTGACCCGCTCCGGCGGCTGGCCGATGTCCGTCTGGCTTACTCCGCCGGCACCCGACGATCAGACCGGCTCCGACGGCTACGGCCTCAAGCCCTTCTACGCCGGAACCTACTTCCCACCCCGCCCCGCCCACGGGCGCCCGTCGTTTCGCGAGGTTCTGGCCAACATCGCCGACGCGTGGCAAAACCAGACCGCCGGAGTCCTCGAGCAGGCCGAAAAGGTGACCGAGGCCATCGGCGTCCACCTCGGACAGGAGGAAGGGTCGGTCCGCCTCGACAGCCGCGAGGTCGGGATGGCCATCGAGTCGCTGCTGCGCATTTACGACCGCACCAACGGCGGCTTCGGCGGTGCGCCAAAGTTTCCGCAGCCGGTCTACCTCCGCCTGCTGATGGAAGTCGCCGACGACATTCAGGAACCCGCCAACCAGAGCGCAGCCAGGCAGGCTATCCGGCAGACGCTCGATCGCATGGCGACCGGCGGCATGTATGACCACCTCGGCGGCGGCTTCCACCGGTACAGCGTTGATGAGCGATGGCTCGTCCCCCACTTCGAGAAAATGCTCTACGACAACGGTCAGTTAGCTTCTCTCTACGCCAAGTCGTTCAAGGCCTCCGGCGACACCTTCGACCTGCGTGTCGCAAGCGGGGTCTGTGATTACGTGCTCCGCGAGATGACCAGCGAAGAGGGCCCCTTCTTCAGCGCGCAGGACGCGGAAGTCGACGGTCGCGAGGGCCTGAACTATGTCTGGACCGAGGAGCAGATCGACGAGGCCATCGCCGACGAAGCCGACCGCGAGTTCGCGAAGAAGATTTTCGGCATCGATCGAGGCCCGAACTTTCAGGACCCCCATCACCCCGACGACGACCCGGTCAATGTGTTGTTCCTCGCGAATCGCCCGAATGAGTTGGCGGCGTCGATGGGGCTGAGCCCGGACCAGTTCGACGAGCGGTTCAACCGAATCCGCACGCAGTTGCTCGCGGTCCGCGACCGACGCAAACAGCCGGGGCTCGACGACAAAGTCATCGTCAGCTGGAACGGCCTGATGATCGGCGGCCTCGCCGACACCGCGTCCGTCGCCACCGATCCCGAGGCGTCGAAGCGGTACCTCGATAGCGCCGAGCAAGCGGCAAGGTGGATCGTCGAGCACATGCTCCACTCGAGCGGCGATCTTCGTCGGGTCGCGCGGAACGGCACCGTCACCGACGCCCCTGCCCAGCTCGAAGATTACGCGATGCTCGCCGCGGGACTCATCGCGCTCGATCACGCGTGCCGCCTGCGCAACCGCATGGACTCAAACTGGCTCGAACACGCCGAGCGGCTCATCGACGCCGCCATAGAGCGATTCGGCGCAGGCAAACTCAAAGCCGACCTCTTCGATACGCCCAAAGGCCTGACCGATCTCATTCTGCGCCCCCGCTCGGCTTTCGACGGCGCGATGCCCTCCGGCGTCGCGACCATGCTGCACGCGCTCATCGATCTGCACCAGGCGACCGGAGAGCGCAGGCGCCTGGAATTCGGCGAAGCGGTTCTCGCGAGCATCAGCCGCAGCGTCAAGGCCTCGCCGATCTCCACGATCGAGTCCACCCGCGCACTGCACCGCCTGCTCGCCCTCGACGGCTCGCTGCCCGACAAACTCGGAGACGAGACTGAAGAGTCCACGAAATCACCGATCGAGTCACCGGTGCAGGTCATGGCCTCGACCGACCGGGTCGCGGTCAAGCCCGGTGAACCCGGTCAAGTTCGGCTGCGTCTTGAGATCGGCGAGGGCTTCCACATCAACGCCGCGGAACTGCCGCAGGAGGTCCTCGAGATCGGCCTGATCCCGCTCCGCGCAGCCATCATCGGGGGCGAGGGTATCGAAGCCGATCTCCGTTTCCCTGAGGGCCAGCCGTACTCCGGGGCCGCGTTCAACAACCTACCCGAACCGCTGGTGTACTCCGGAGCGATCGAGGGGACGCTCGTCCTACGCCGAAACGACAAGAATCTCAGCGGTCGCCCGATCGCCATCGTGACCTACCAGGTCTGTGCGGACGATCGGTGCTTTGCACCGTTGACCGTCGAACTGGACCTCGCCATCGACGCGGAATGAAACCCTACTTTGCCGGCTCAATAATCCCGCGGCACTCGCCGAAGCCGATCCGCCGGTAGCCCTCGCGCTCGCAGTAGCCGCGCAGAATCACCTCGTCGCCGTCGGCGAGGAACTTGCGCTCCTCGCCCGTCGGCAGCTTGAGCGGCGTGCGCTGCGTGCCCGGCACGGGGTTGTCCTTGTCGCCGTCCCAGGTCAGTTCGAGCAGGCAGCCCCGCGCTTCGCGCGCCGGGCCCGAGACCGTGCCGGAGCCGAGCAGGTCGCCCGGCTGCATGTTGCACCCGCTCGACGAGTGGTGCGTGAGCATCTGCGCGATGGTCCAGTACATGTTCTTGAAACTGCCGCGGCTGATGCGCATCGGTTCCATGCCCTGCTCGCGCATCTTCGCCGACGACAGGAATACTTCCAGCATGACATCGACGCCCCCGCTTTCGCGATTCGCCTTGCTGTCCAGGTGCTTGAGCGGCTGCGGGTCACCCTCCGGACGCTTCTCCGCCTCGCAGCGGAACGGGGCGAGCGCCTCCATCGTGACGATGTAGGGACTGATCGTCGAGGCGAAGTTTTTGGCGAGGAACGGGCCCAGCGGCTGGTACTCCCACTTCTGGATGTCCCGCGCCGACCAGTCGTTGAGCAGGCACATGCCGAAGATGTGGTCCTCGGCCTTGTCGATCGAGATCGGTTCGCCAAGCTCGTTCTCACGTCCGACGAAGAAGCCCATCTCGAGCTCGTAGTCCAGCAGTTTGCACGGCTCGTAGGACGGCGCGCCGCCGTTCTCGCTCGGGGCGAGTTGCCCCTTCGGACGCCGGATCGCCACGCCGCTGGGCACCACCGACGACGCGCGCCCGTGGTAGCCCACCGGAATCCACTTGTAGTTCGGGAGCAGCGGGTTGTCCGGGCGGAACATGGTGCCGACATTCGTCGCGTGATGGACCGACGCGTAGAAGTCAGTGTAGTCCCCGATCGGGAGCGGCACGAGCAGTTCCTCGTCGTCCACCGGGATGACGATCTCATCGACCTCGGCATGGTTCCGCAGCGTGTCGTTGCCCTTGGCGAGCAATTCCTGAAGGTCTTTGCGGATCGCCGGCCAGTTGCCCGAGGTCATCAGGTCCTCGAGGTCGAACAGCGTCCACCGGGCCTGGTCGAGCCCGAGATCCTCGGCGATCGCGCTGATGTGGTTCAGATTGACGAACGAATCACCAACCCGTGTCACGATGCTCTGCCAGACTTCGCCGTCGTGTTCAGCAACCCGGGTCGCCAAGGGAAGGTTCTGCAGCGGGAAGTCGGTCGACGGGTCGTTCGCCGATTCGATCCAGGATTCCAGCTTCGGATCGTGCGTCTCGTCAATGGTGGCGGGCATCTCGGTTCCTCGGTCTTTCAGTAGTCAGTTGGGCCACACAGGTTAACCCACGCGAGCGGCCCATGCCCAACGCTAGGATGCACGCATGCGACCCGAGAACCGATCGCCTCGCACAGGCAGACCGACCGATCCGACCGACCTCCACTCCGACCTCCGGGTGAGCGTCTCGGACATCGTCGGTGTCGTCTGGCCCGCGCTCGTCGGCATGCCGGTTTCGCTCGCGCTGGCCGCCGCCGATCGCAGCGGAACCGCGCTCGCGGCTGCCAGCTTCGTCGTCACGTGGCTGCTCGTCTCCGCGTTCCGGCTCAAACGGCGATCTCGCCTCGCGCCAGTCGCGATCTACATCTGCCTCGTGCTCTATAGCTTCCTGATGTCGATCCTGCTCGCGATCATCACGCTCGACGGCGACAACCCACTCGAAGGTCTTTTCGACATCACAGGATGACGCACAAACAACCGGAGCGAGCCCGGATCGGGCGTAGCTCAGACCGCCGTCCGCTCCAGAAGCCCGATCTCCATCAGGTCCTCGATCGGTTCGGTGAACGAGCATGTCCCGACGCTGATCGCGAAGCTCTCGCGCAGCCGGGCCAGCTTGGCGATCGGCACGAAGTGCTCGTGCCAGGTCAACCCCGTCTCAGTGAAGATGAACGCCTTCGGATCCGTCTCTGCGACAATATCGTGGAGTTCGTCAACGCCCAGGCGGTTCGCCCGCGCCATGGCCGCGGCGGTGAAGACATTCAGGAAACCGTGCATCGTCGACCGAGGCGGATCGGGTTCGTAAGTCAGGTCCTGCTCGGCGCGCACCGGATGATGCAGACCGGCCGTGAACTTGAAGCTCACCTCGGCGCTCGCACAGTGCGCGATGAATCGGGCGACCTCGCTGACCGAAGGGATGAGGTCGGGCGTCACGCCGCCGCAGCGGATCTTGGCGCGCCCGCCGGTGCCGGCGATCGCCGCGAGCAGGCCTCGCACGTCCTGCCGGTGATCCAGTTCGATGAACGGCTCGAGCTGCTCGGGCACGATCTTCATGATGCGTTCGATCTCATCGGCGCTCGACGCCTTGAGCTCGATCACATCGATCACGCAACGACCCGCATCGACCACCGTTTCGTGATGGTCGTTGAACCGAAAGATGGTGTCGATCTGCTCGGAAAGGTTGTCCAACGAAACCAGGCCGCTGAGACGCCACGGGTCGTCGCTTTCGCCCTTCGGGAGCAGCGGCACCGCGACCTCGTCGAACGCCGCCACCTTCGCCACCGGGCAGACGAACCGGCCAAGCATCCAGCGGTGCGTCGATTCGACGTACTTCGCATAGTTCTGTACCGCCGTCGTCATGTCGAGACTGCTTGGCGGGAACAGCCCGGCGTAGTCGAACATCTCGCTCAGCAGCGTCCGAACGCTTTCCATATCGATCAGCTTCCTTCTGAGAGCGGTCCAAACAAAGACTCAGGCGGTCGTGGCGGTGCCCGCGAACAGGTCGTTGAAGCGGCGGGCCGGACGGTTCTTCCACAGACCACGATGGTACGCGTCCGAAGCGACGATCGGGAACATCGCCGTCAGTTCGCCGAAGACCATCTGCTCGTGGACC
>Ga0070726_10000492_pt1 | contig 48567 bp, 37 predicted proteins | sample tdAd471_FD_67275 | JGI IMG/M metagenome (GOLD analysis project Ga0070726, IMG submission 67275) | Marine sediment microbial communities from the Atlantic coast under amendment with organic carbon and nitrate - tdAd47.1 | ecosystem: Environmental > Aquatic > Marine > Coastal > Sediment | place...
TGCGTTGTCAAACAAGGATTCTGGGATGCGCTCAGTAGCGAAAGTCGCCGAGACTTTCGGCAGCGAGTGACCGAAACTCCTGGCGAGTTTTGCTACCCCAATATTCTTCTCTGACAAAGCACTACGGCTGCTTCGCCGTTTTCAAAAACGCCGTCAGGTCATCCTGAAACTCGGCGACGGCTTCGCGGGGGCCGACGAGTTTGACGTAGAAGTCGCGAGGCAGCGGGACGGCGACGCCGATTAGACGCCAGTTCTCCTGCGTGCCCGTCTGCCCCGGCAGGCGGCTGTTGAAGCTGCCTCGGACGTCGACCATGCGGGACTCGATCCCGGCCACATCGACCGTCGACCAGGTCGGTTCGTCACCGGCAGCCTGACCGACCTGTCCCACCCAGCGGTTGAGGTTTGCGTCAATCCCGCCGCCGACCGATGCCAGAGTCAGCTCCATGTCGCCGTGTTCGGAATGCACGATGAACTTCGAATCGTAGAACTGCGACTTCTCCAGCTCTTCCCAGGCCGCCGGCACTTCAAAGCTGAGCCCAGCGTACTCGCGAGTTTCGGTCTCGCCGGTTGCCGCCGCGGCCTGATCGGAATCCGGCTGTTCCGCATCGTCAGCCGCTGTCACTTCTTCCGGTGAAGATTCCGACTTCACTTTGGCGACAGGTGGAGCACCCGAGCCGTTCGATCCGGAATCCGAACAGCCGGTCATCACAAACGGGACGCACAAAGGAAACGCAAACAGGAAGAGCTTTGAACAACGCATCGTCTCACCATTTTCTGAGAGTCGCCGACCAGTCCGGCCAGCCATTGGATTCATTTTGAACCGCAGCTTTCCGCAGATGAACGCAGGTAATCTGCCTCGAATCTGCGTTCATCTGCGTCGCTCTGCGGCTCTTCTTAAACGGCTTCCCTTTCGCCGTCAAAGGACCCGTCCGTCCAAGGCCTTCAGCTATCAGCGGGCAACCATCCGGCGTCCCGGTTGAATCTCGCCGACCGATCCGCTGACAATGCTGCCTCGTCAAATCCGCAGCCCCCGCCGCCGCCAGACGGCTCAACAGACTTTCCGGAGAGAACCATGTCCGATCTCAACCGCCGCAGCTTCCTGAAGACATCCAGTGCCGCAGCCGCGGTCGCCGCAGCATCCTCGTTCGCCGCTCCGGCGCGATCACGGGCAGCCGGATCGAACGAGAGGATCAGGATCGGCTTCATCGGCCCCGGCGGTCGTGGCTTCGGGGCTCATGTCAAGACGCTGTGCAACCTGCACAAGGAAGGCGCGAAGATCGAACTCGTCGCCGCCGCCGACGTTTACTCGGTCGCTCGCGACAAGACGCTCGATCACATCAAGAAGGAAACCGGCTTCGAAGCGACCGCGTACGTCGACTACACGGAAATGCTTGAAAAGGAGAACCTCGACGCGGTCTGCATCGGGACGCCGGACCACTGGCACGCGATGCAGGCGATCGACGCGATGAACTTCGACTGCCACGTTTACTGTGAAAAGCCGATGACGCACTCCGTGCAGGAAGCGCTGGATGTCGTCGCCGCGTGGAAGAGGACCGGACGGATCATGCAGGTCGGCGTCCAGTCAACGAGCCTGCCGCTGTGGGATCAGGTTCGCGAGCTGCTCAACGACGGCAAACTCGGCAAGGTCCTGATGTTCCAGACCGAGTACTTCCGCAACTCGGCCCAGGGCCAGTGGCGGTACTACAAGCTCGAAGAGCGGATGAATCCGTCGACGATCGACTGGAAACGCTGGCTGGGCGTCAAGGAAGGCCTGGCTCCCGACCGCCCGTTCGACCGCGAAGTCTTCCGCCAGTGGCGCCGCTTCTGGGACTTCGGGGCCGGCATGTACACAGACCTGTTCGTCCATCGCACGACGGCAATGCTCAAAGCGACCGGTCTCCGCTTCCCCGGTCGCGTCGTCGGTGCCGGCGGCATCTTCATGGAGTACGACGGGCGTGACGTGCCGGACGTCGCCACGGTCGCCGCCGATTTCCGCGAAGGCGTGCAGGGGCTGATCAGCTCGACGATGTGCTGCCAGGAGAGCCGCATTCAGCAGCTCATTCGCGGCCACCACGGCTCGTTCATTTTCGGCAACGGCGAAGGTTTCGATTCCTTCCAGTTCGTCCCGGAACGTCCGCAGGTCACGCGCGACAGCAAGCTGAAGGCAGAGACCATCCCGTGCGGCACCGTCGACAACACGACGCACGCTCACTTCGCCAACTGGATCAAGGCGATGGAAGCTGGCGACCAGCAGCTCTGCAACAACCCGCCAGACCTGGGAGCCGCCGCGATCGCCGTCGTCAACCTCGGCGCTCAGAGCTACCGTCACGGCAAAGTCTTTCACTTTGACGGCGAAAGTGGCTCGATCAGCGACGGCAACGGCGACTGGTCGAAGGGTTGGGAGAAGCTGTCTCACAACCGCCAGAAGCCGCACCACATCCCCGGCTGGACGGCTGGCGATCACGGCAGTCTGCTCGAAGAACCGGACTACATGGCGCTCGGCGGCCCGTGGGTCAACGGGCAGGATCCCGCTGGCGGCACGACCACCGGCGGAGCCTGAACCTCTTGCTGAGCAAGAGGTTGTGACGAACCAGTCCGAGAGCTTACGGCGACCACTCTCCCGACCGTTGAACACAAAGTCGGGGAGTGGTACCGTTCTGCCTTCGTTTGCAACCATTCCTGCGAGAACGCAGGGACGCTCCGCACACGCGGGCTTAGATTCACAGTCAGGATTCACGAGGAACCATCATGGCGAGACCAGTCACTTTGTTCACCGGGCAATGGGCCGACCTGCCGCTCGAAGAACTCTGCAAGAAGGCTCGCGACTTTGGTTACGACGGTCTCGAACTGGCCTGCTGGGGTGACCACTTTGAGGTCGACAAGGCCCTCAGCGATGACACCTACTGTGCGAAAAAACGCGATCTGCTCGCCAAGCACGACCTGAAGTTGTTCTCCATCTCAAACCATCTCGTCGGCCAGGCGGTTCTGGACAACATCGACGATCGACACAAGGGGATTCTGCCCGAGTACGTCTGGGGTGACGGCGACGCCGACGGCGTTAACGAACGGGCCATCGAAGAGATGAAGAACACCGCCCGAGCTGCTCAGAAGCTCGGCGTCAGCGTTGTCAACGGCTTTACCGGGTCGAGCATCTGGCATCTGATCTACGACTTCCCGCCAACCCCACGGCCCATGATCGACGCCGGTTTCCAACTCCTGGCAGATCGCTGGAACCCGATCCTCGACGTCTTCCAGGAATGCGGCATCAAGTTCGCACTGGAAGTTCACCCGACGGAGATCGCCTTTGACATTTACTCGGCCGAGTGGGCTCTCAAGGCGCTCGATAACCGCGAAGAGTTCGGCTTCAACTTCGATCCCAGCCATCTGATCTGGCAGGGCATCGACCCGGTCGAGTTCATCCGCGCCTTCCCGGATCGCATCTACCACGTCCACATGAAGGACGCCTCGACCACGCTCAACGGCAAGACCGGCATCAACAGCAGCCACATGCCGTGGGGCGACCCACGTCGCGGCTGGGACTTCCGCAGCATCGGTCGCGGTGCGGTCCGCTTTGAAGAAATCATCCGGGCGCTGAACGTCATCAACTACGACGGCCCGCTGTCCGTCGAGTGGGAAGACATCGGGATGGACCGCGAACACGGCGCCCGCGAGTCGTGCCAGTTCGTCAAGAACGTCGACTTCGCCCCGTCTTCACACCGCTTCGACGACGCGTTCGCCGACTGAGTCCGGAAACTGAGTCGAATCGAAATCTCAAGACGCCGCGCAATCGCGCGGCGTTTTTCTTTGTCAGGAACCGGGCTGTCATCTCTATGTAGCTGGATTCGCAAGATTCAGACGACACTCGAAAACCTCTGAATTCATGAGAATCCATCTACGACCAAGATGTGGCCAGTCGCCTCGGAGGTCCTATGTCGCGTCCTCAGTTCCCACTGCTTCTGGCTCTCGCAACTGTTGCGCTGTCACTCACCTGCCGAACGGCCACAGCAGCTCCGACGAACGTCCTGCTGATCATCACGGACGAGCACAACTTTCGGACGCTGGGGTGCTACCGCGAACTGATGCCGCGTGAGCAGGCGGAGATGTGGGGACTCGGTGCTGTCGTACCGACGCCGAACCTCGACCGGCTCGCGAAGGAAGGCGTTCTGTGCACACGAGCCTACGCGACCGCGCCGGTCTGCTCGCCATGTCGGGCCGCGATGATCACGGGCCGCTATCCGCACGCGACGGGAGTTCCAACGAACAATCACGTTCTCGATCGCTCGATCCCGACACTCGCCGACCGCCTGAACGATGCCGGCTACCGAACCTCGTTCATCGGGAAGTGGCATCTCGGCGGAAACGGCAAACCGGGATGGGCTCCGAAAGTTGATGGCGGATTCCAGCACACCAGGTTCATGTTCAACCGCGGCCACTGGAAGAAGTTCGTAATCGAAGAGGGCATCCCCGCCGTTGGCGCCCGCACGAAAGGTCAGCCGAGTTACGGACTCGACGGAGCCGACGAAAAGACGTTCTCCACAGACTGGCTGACGGATCGAACCATCGACTTTGTCACAGGTAACGAGGCGGAGAAACCATTCTTCGCCGTCGTCAGCTATCCCGATCCTCATGGTCCGAACACGGTCCGCGCCCCGTATGACACACGTTTCGACGACCTGCCGTTTCAGGCACCGCGAACTTACCGCACGGGCAAGCCGGCTCCCAAATGGCTCGGCGGCGGCAGGAAGCACCCCGTCTTCCGAGGCGCCGACATGTCTCGGTACTTCGGCATGGTGCAGTGCATCGACGACAACATCGGTCGCCTGCTGGATAGCCTCAAGCAGGCCGGGCGGCTCGACAACACGCTGATTATCATGACCAGCGACCACGGTGACCTGTGCTACGAACACGATCGCCAGAACAAAGGCAACCCGTACGAAGGCTCGGCCCGAGTCCCCATGATCCTGCGGCAGCCGGGCCGCATCGGCGCCGACCAGATCTACACCGAGCCGATGGGCACGGTCGACCTGACGCCAACCGTCATGGGACTGCTTGGGCTGCCCGCCGAAACTGATGATCAGGGACGTAACCTGTCGTCGGTTCTGGCCGACGTTGCAAGGTCCGAAGTCGACAAGAGCGATCCGCCTGTCACGTTTCTGCGGAACGCAGGAGTCGCCGCCGGCTGGCTGGCCGCCGTCGATGCCCGCTACAAACTGATTGTCTCGGTCAACGACGTCCCGTGGCTGTTTGACGCCAAAGAAGACCCGGACGAACTCGTCAACTTCCACGGAAAACCCAAATACGAGGCCGTCGAGAAACGCCTCGCTGAGAAGTTGCTGGCCTACGGTCGGAAGAACAAAGATCCGCATATCAATAACGAAAAGATCGCGGCGTCGCTGGAGACGATTCTCGACAGGTAGCGCTTCAAACTCTGCAGCACAATCCTGAATCTGCCTGTCCCGTCACAAGCCCGTAGCTGGATTCGCAAGAATTCAGCCGGTTCAACTGAGTCTGAATTCTTGCGAATCCAGCTACATCGAAGCGGCAATCTAAAAAACTCACAAGCTGTTCGCGGCTTGATCCTGTTGTGGTCAATTTCCCCACGGCTGACGCCGTGGGCTACGTGCTGACGTCGCTTCGCGACTGACGACACTGGTCAGCGCCGCTACGATCACGCTCTAACCGACGGAAGTTGTTCATGTTTCCAACGCGTCTGGCCCTTGCCGTTCTTCTGCTGCCGTCGATCACCTCTGCGACCGAGCAGCCGAACATTCTTTACATCATGTCGGACGACCATGCGGCGCATGCGATCTCCGCGTACGGCAGCCGGCTCGCGAAGGTTGCTCCAACGCCAAACATCGATCGACTGGCGAAGGAAGGCGCGCTGTTCACGAACGCCTTCTGCACGAACTCGATCTGCTCGCCATCGCGAGCCTGCGTCTTGACCGGGCAGTACAACCACGTCAACGGGGCCTTCGATCTGGCTGGTGCCGTCGAACCGGGCCGGCAGATGCTCGCCCTGCAGATGAAGAACGCTGGCTATCACACGGCGATGATCGGCAAGTGGCATCTCAAAGCTGAGCCCGCCGACTTCGACTTCTACTGCGTGCTGCCCGGCCAGGGGAAATATCACGATCCCGAGTTTCGCGTCCGCGGTGAGCAACCGTGGGGGAAGAACACGATCAAGTTCGACGGGATGCACGTCACCGACGCCATCACCGACATCACACTCGACTGGCTGCAGGAAGGCTGGGACCAGGACAAGCCGTTCTTCCTGATGCACCACTTCAAGGCTCCGCACGACTACTTCGACAACGCTCCTCGGTACGAGTCGTACCTCGCCAACGTCGACATCCCGGAACCAGACACGCTGTGGAAACGCGACAGCCGTTTCGGGTCGATCGCCACACGCGGCGCGGACGACGAACTGATTCCACACATTGGAACCTCGATCGGCTCCCGCAATCCGCGGCGGTCGTACCTGCTCGATCTTCCGAAGCTCTATCCGGCCGAGTTTCCGCCGAGCTATGACCCGCAGAACTTCAGCACCGAACAGAACACGCGGCTCGCTTACAACGCGTATCTGAAGAAGTTCCTGCGCTGCGTGAAGGGAATTGACGACAACCTCGGGCGACTGTTCAAGCACCTGGAAGACACCGGCCAGCTCGACAACACGCTCATCATCTACACTGGCGACCAGGGCTTCATGCTCGGCGAGCACGATTATCAGGATAAACGCTGGATGTACGAGGAATCGCAGCGGATGCCGTTCCTCGTCCGCTATCCGCAGGCGATCAAAGCCGGGCAGAAGTTCGACACGATTGTTGAGAACGTCGACTACGGCCCGACGATGCTCGACTTCGCCGGCGCCGAGATTCCGGATTCGGTGCAGGGTCGCTCGTTCAAGTCGCTGCTCGAAACCGGCCGCGAAGCGGACGACTGGAAACAGGAAGCCTACTACCGCTACTGGATGCACATGGCCCACCACGACAACCCGGCTCACCTGGGCATCCGCACGAAGACGCACAAGCTCATCTACTACTACGGCTGCAATTACGATGGCGGCTATCAGACGCCGCCCGGCTGGGAACTGTACGACCTCGTCAACGATCCGCACGAAACACGGAACATCCACGACGACCCAGCCAATGCGAAACTGGTCGCCGATCTGAAGCAGCGACTGGCCGACACGCGCAAACGAGTCGGCGACGACGGCAGCCATTTCCCGAAGTGCGAAGCCATCGTGCAGGAGTTCTGGGATTACGATGCCGCCGACCAGGCGAAGGCCCGCGAGATCTCTCACCAGTACCTGCAGCGACGCCTGGCGGAACTCAAGGCCGGCAAGCGGAACGTGAAGACGTGGCAGAGGCAGACGCCGTAGATCTGCATTCGGCGCTGCGGCCCGGAGTGCAGCTCGTTTGCCCCGAAGCCGCAGGCGATGGCGCTTGTGTCACGCGGAAACGCCTGTGGCACTCGGAAACGCCTTCGCCTGCGGCTTCGGGTCGAACGAGGCGTGTCACGACGATTGTGCTTCCAGCCAGCTCTGGAACATCAGGACGTCCCACAGGTGGTAGTGCCAGTCGGTCTGGCCGGCCAGGTGCTCATCCCATTTCTGACGGATGGGCTGCGGATTGAAGAAGCCTTCGCGGCTCAGGCGGGATTCGTCGAGCAGCGCTTCGGCCCAGTCGCGCAGCGGGCCACGGAGCCAGGCGTCGATGGGGACTCCGAAGCCCATCTTCGGTCGCTCGAACAGCTCTCGCGGAACGTACCTGCCGAGAATCTGCCGCAGCGGCTGCTTGCCCGTGCCGCCGGCCACCTTCCAGTCGAGCGGTTGCGTCCACGCGAATTCAAAGACGCGGTGGTCGAGCAGCGGGACGCGGGCTTCGAGGCTGACCGCCATGCTCGCCCGATCAACTTTCGTGAGAATGTCGTCCGGGAGGTACGTCGCGGCGTCGAGCCACATCCACTGCTCGAACGGCTCCATCGCAAAGTCGTGACCGATCCAGTGATCGCGCTGCCAGTACAGAGTGTCCGACGGCCCGGCACCGATCACGATCGGGTCAGTCTGCGGCCAGTGCAGATTGCCGTGCTGGTACAGAGCCCCGGCATCGGGCAGTCCCGCCAGTTGGGCACGATACCGAAAACGGTCCCGCCAGCGGCCACGCGGAAGAGCGCGCCCGGTCGCACCAAACATCGCAGCGATCGCTCGCCGGGCCGGAATGCGATTGAGCTTCTGCCAGCGATTCCACAGATGGAAGTAGCGGTTGTAACCACCGAACAGCTCGTCGCCTCCATCGCCCGAAAGTACGACCGTGACGTGCTCCCGCGCCATCTGCGAAACCAGAAACGTCGGAATCTGTGACGAATCCGCAAACGGTTCGTCGAACATCGTCGGCAGGTTGGGGATCACATCGCGAGCCTGCTGCGGAGTGACGTACAGCTCGGTGTGCTCGGTCCCCAGATGCTCGGCGACGGCCTTCGCGTGCGTTGCTTCGTTGTAGCCGTCTTCCTCGAAACCGATCGAAAACGTCTTCACCGGTCGCGACGACTGCTGCTGCATCAGCGCAACGACAAGTGACGAATCGATTCCGCCCGAGAGAAACGCGCCAAGCGGCACGTCGGAGAGCATCCTCAACGAGACCGCGTCGCGCAGCAGGCTGTCGAGCTGCCCGATACTCTCGCTCTGCTCCACGGATGAGTTCGCCCGTCGAATCTCCTCGACCCGATGTTTGATGTTCCACCAGCGAGCCGGCTGCGGCAGCTCGGGCTCCTGCCACTCCATCGGCACCGTGACGAGACATCCCGGCGGGAGCTTCCAGACACCAGCGTAAATCGACCTGGGCGATGGCACGTACGAATGCTGCATCAGTAGTTGGACCGACGTTCGATCGACGGTCGCATCAAAGTCTGGATGCTCGCGAAACGGCTTGAGTTCTGATCCGAACAGCAGGACGCGTTCTCCACCCGCTCGCTTTGCCAGGCCGTAATACAGCGGTTTGATTCCAAGTCGGTCGCGAACAAGGGTCAGCGTCCGCTCGTGTCGATCCCAGACGGCGAGAGCAAACATGCCGACGCACTGACGGATCATGCCGCCAACGCCCCAGTTGGAGATGCCTGCCAGCAAAGTCTCCGTATCGGAGTGCCCGCGAAATGTGATGCCTCGTCCTTCGAGTTCCGGCCGCAGTTCCAGGTGATTGTAGATCTCGCCGTTGTACACGATGACGAAGCGACCGCAGTGCGACGTCATCGGCTGATGGCCGGCGGGGGAGAGGTCGAGGATCGACAATCGCCGGTGGCCGAGTCCGACTCGACTGGTTTCGTCGAGCCAGACGTCGCCGTCGTCGGGACCGCGATGCCGCAGCGACTCGGTCATGCGTTCGAGGATCGCTCGCGAATCATCACGGCTGCGCGGCGACGATTGACCGTCGGCATTGAGGCTGAGAAATCCAGTCAGTCCGCACATGCCGGCGAGAGATTCCGCTTGAGACCAGTGAAGAAACGACGCACTGGGGGCTCGCTGCACTCGACCCCAGCCACCCATGCCAGCAGTGTGGCGGATTCTATCGGGTGTTCTGGAGGCTCGATAGAATTCCGGCTTTGACGTTTCACCTCAGGAGACAGTCGGTGATGAAGACTCTTGTGATGATGCTCTGCGTGCTCGGTCTCGCTGTGAGTTCCGTTCGAGCTGATGACCAGACGGCGCAGCAGCTTGACGTTCAGGTCCCCGCGAAACTCGGTTACCTGCTGTACCTGCCGCAGGACTACGAGCAGAAGGAAGCCTGGCCGCTGCTGGTCTTTCTGCACGGTTCGGGAGAACGCGGCGACGATCTGGAACTCGTCAAAAAGCACGGGCCGCCAAAGCTGATCGCCGCCGGCAAAGAGTTTCCGTTTATCGTCGTCTCGCCACAGTGCCCGAAGAATCGCTGGTGGCGCGAGTTCGAGCTGGTCGCGCTGCTCGATGACCTGGCCGCAAAGCACAAGGTCGATCAGGATCGAGTCTACATCACGGGTCTGAGCATGGGCGGCTTCGGGACCTGGAACCTCGCGGAGTACGCTCCGGAGCGCATCGCGGCGATTGCTCCGATCTGCGGCGGCGGCGACCGACAGCGTGCGAAGTACTTCTCGCACATTCCCGTCTGGGCGTTTCATGGCGCGAAGGACACCGGCGTCCTGCCGATCAGGTCCGAAGAGATGATCGAAGCGCTGAAGAAGGAAGGTGCAGAGCCGAAGCTGACGATCTATCCCGAAGCCGGCCACGATGCCTGGACGGAAACGTACGAGAATCCGGAACTCTACGAATGGCTGCTCAGCCACAAACGCCAGCCACCGAAAGAGAAGTCGAAGAAGTGAACGACGAAGCCAGCTACGTCTGCGATGCCTGCGGCGAAGAGATCGTGATCCCCGTCGATCGCTCGGCGGGGAGTCATCAGGACTTCGTCGAAGACTGCCCCGTCTGCTGCCGCCCGAGCGTCATTCACGTCGACGTTGAAGACGACGACGTTCGAGTCTGGGCCGAGCCGGAGCAGGATTACGACTGACCGGCGGATGTTCAGCATCAGAGGCCGACCGTGTGCCACGGGCTCTGCGAATGGTTCCAGAGACTCGGGCACTGGCAAAGCCAGTGGCACACTCGTTGAGTGCAAGCTCGGTCGACAGCCGCAGAACATTTCGACTGTTTACTCAGAAGGACTCCACGATGACACGGCTCACCGTGCTGTACGGCCACCCGACCGACCCCGCCGAGTTCGACCGGTACTACCACGAAGTCCACATTCCGCTCGCGAAGAAGATGCAGGGCCTGAAAGGCTGGACGATCGGCAAGTGCGAAGCCGCGTCTCCCGGCGAGCAGCCGCCGTACTACATGATCGTCGGCCTGTACGCCGACTCGCGAGCCGCCCTGGAAGCCATCCTCGCCTCCCCCGAAGGCCAGGCCACGATTGCAGACGTCGAAAACTTCGCCACCGGCGGAGCCACGTTTTTCTACGACGACGAGAAAGTTCTTGTGCCATACAGTCTGCCGTGACTGTTATTGGTGACGACGGTCATTCGTCTCTAACAATCGACGCTCACTCAGGCTTGCCTCACAATGGAACAGATTCTCGAAGCCATCACTGACTGGCTTGACGACAACTGGCTGAAATTCCTCACGGGTCTTCTTCTCGCCAGTGCGGGCTGGTTCCTGGGACAATGGCGAGCCCGACGGAAATGGCACAAGAAAGAGTTCCTCGACCGTCTCAATGTCTCGCTCAACACGATTCAGGACGGTCGGTTGATGATACGAACGGTGCTGGAGAAGAGCTGCCGCGACATCTTCTTGAACGACCTGGCTGTCGCCGCAGTGACAGATGCGTCGCAGAAGACAACAGCGACCGCCCCAACTCTGCCGCTACCAAAAGACGACTACTGGTACTACCTCAACTCAGTGCTGAACGAGGTCGGTGAGCAGTTCTAAATCGGACAGATTCGCCGCGACATGGACCAGAGCGTGGCACGCGCGACCTACGTGATTTTTCTGACCAGCGAATGTGCCGGTGCCGCGAGGACTCGCAAGGTTCGGGCAATGCTGATTCAGAAGACACTGCTGGAGAATCTGCCGGCAGACCAACCAGCCCTCGAAGCAGAGAGTCACACTACTCGCTGGCAGACATTGCAGTTTCTTTCGCAGGAACTGAAGCGTGCGCCGCACAAATTCATCGAAATGGAAATCTGCCTGTGACCGACTTGGTACTGCAGCGGGACGGCCACAAGATTGAAACATGACACCGGCAGACAGGTACTGATTCCGTGTCGCCGTGTGACCTGTCTCGCCAGGAGAAGACTCGAATGTCTCTGTCTCGTCGTCAGTTTCTCACCAGTGCTTCCGGAGCTGCTGGAGTTGTCTCGGTTTCCGGTACCCTGCCCTCGTTTCTCATGCAGGCCTGTCTCGCGGCCGAGGGTGACTCGGCGGGGTCGGTGCTTGTTGTCATTCAGCTTTCCGGGGGGAATGACGGGCTGAATACCGTCGTGCCGTTCAAGAACGAGCTGTACCGGAAGGCTCGGCCGACGCTGGCGGTTGCGCCGGACGATGTGCTGAAGATCGGCGGCGGGCTGGGGTTTCATCCGGCGGCTCGGGGGCTGGCGGATTTGCTGGAAGGCGGGCGGCTGGGGATCGTGCAGGGCGTTGGGTATCCCGAGCCGAACCGGTCGCATTTCGAGTCGATGGATATCTGGCATTCCTGCCGGCGGAAGGGCGAGGCGCGCAGCGACGGGTGGCTCGGGCGGTTTCTGTCGGCGACTCGGAAAACCGGAACTCAGAGGGAGTCCGGTGGCGATGTCGCGGCGGTGCACCTCGGGCCGGAGAAGCAGCCGCTGGCACTCGCGTCTCAGGATGTGCCGGTGCCGTCGATCAAATCGCTCGATCGGTTCCGGCTGAACTCGAATGCGGCGCTGCTGCGGGACGCGGTGGCGGAACTGGCGGCGGCTCCAGCGGAGACCGATAACGGTCTGCTCGATTTTGTGCAGGCGAGCACGCAGTCGGCATTGGCGGCGAGCCGGCGGGTCGAAGCTGCCGGGACGTCGTACAAGCCGGCGGTCAGTTATCCGGAAAGCGGGCTCGCGCAGAAGCTGCGGACGGTCGCACAGCTCATTGATGCCGGACTGCAGACTCGCGTCTATTACGTGACGCTGGACGGGTTCGATACGCACTCGCAGCAGGCGGCCGCTCATGCGGGGCTGCTGCGGCAGTTGAGCGACGCGCTGGCGGCGTTCGTCGGCGATCTCGACGCACACGGGCACGGTGACCGGGTCGCGACGCTGGCGTTCAGCGAGTTCGGTCGGCGGCTGGCCGAGAACGCGAGCGAGGGAACCGATCACGGAGCGGCTGCTCCGCTGTTTGTCGCCGGGAACCGGGTCCGGTCGGGACTGATCGGCGAGCATCCCGGACTCGACGACCTGCTGGACGGCGACGTAAAGTTTCACACGGACTTCCGGCAGGTGTATGCCGGGTTGCTGACCGACTGGCTGAAGGTCGACAGTGGCCCGATTGTCGGAGCAGAGTATCAACCCGTCGCGCTGTTCCGGACGTAACGCGCGACGCTGATTGACGGACCGGCCAACGGAGAACTCAGTGAGCACGCAGAACGCGCCGCCGGCTCTCTGGATGCCCGACTCGAATTCGCCGCTGTCCCGCTTTCTGCAGCGGCGGAGCAATCTCGCGCTGTGCTTTTTCGTGCTGTCGAGCCTGCTGCTGGGAACTGCCGGTGGCGTGAGCTGGCTGCTGGTTCGCTGCCTGGGACTCTCGACCGACAGCCAGCGTCTGATCTTTCCGCCCTCGTTCGCGGTGAGCACGCTGCTCCTGACGGCGGGCAGTGTGACGCTGCATCGAGCCTCGCTGTTTGTGCGGGTCGAGCGGCAGCGCCCATTTCGACGACAGTTGTTTCTCGCTCTCGGCACCGGAACCGCGTTCGTCGCCGTGCAGACGTACGGGCTGATCAGCCTGATTGTCCAGCGGGAAGGAGCGATCGCCGTCGGCCTGAAGCAGGGAGCCTTCGCGTTCGCCCTGATGCACGGCGTCCATTTTGTCGTGGCCCTGCTGTTTGTCACGTTTGTCCTGCTGCGCGCTCTGGCGGACAAATATGACCACGAGTACTCGTGGGGCGTGACCTTCTGTGCGTGGTTCTGGCACGCGATGGGTATCGTCTGGCTGGCGATTCTCGGCGGGTTTCTGGCCGCAGCGACGGTCGTTCCGCCTGGCGTCTGACCATCGTGAAAATGCGGTTTTCGCTGACGATGCCAGCCCGGTTCCCGGTCGAAAATGACACTGAGAATGGCCCTCAGAGTTGCTTTGTTTCGCCGCTCCGGGCAACTTGCATCACTCTCTGACGACTGGCAGAATGGGCAAGCTACTCTGGCAACGGTATCAAATCCGTCTGGCTCGCTGATTCCAGCGAATTTCTGGTCATTCTCTGACAACGTACGTTCGTGAAGGAACCTCGATGAATCTGCTTGAAGGCAACACCGTCGGTATCGACCTCGGGACCACTTACTCCACCATCGCTCAGCTCGGCGACGACGGCCTGCCCAACTGCCTGCAGAACGCAGATGAGAACGTCATCACGCCGTCCGTCGTGCTGATGTCGGACGATGGCAAAGTCGTCGTTGGCCCGTCCTCCGAACGCATCTCGGTCGAAGATCCGAGCAACGTCATCGAGGCCATCAAGCGTGAGATGGGCAACCCGGATTTCTACATCGTCTATCAGAACAAGAAGCTGACGCCGGAATTCATCTCGGCTCTGATTCTCAAGAAGCTGAAGCAGGACGCGGAAAAACACATCGGCCCGATCGCCAACGCGGTCATCACCGTTCCTTACTACTTCAACGACGTTCGCCGGAAGGCCACTCAGGACGCCGGGCGCATCGCGGGCCTGAACGTCATTGACATTATTAATGAACCAACCGCCGCGACGCTGGCCTACGCCTGGGAGAAGGGCGAGCTGGGCCGCAGCGACCTCGCCCAGACGGAACGCACGATTCTCGTCTACGACCTCGGCGGCGGTACGTTCGACGTGACAGTCGTCCGGTACACGCCGACCAGTTTCAAGGTTCTGGCGACGGACGGTGATGTCATGCTGGGCGGTCTGGACTGGAGCCGCCGCATCGTCGACCACGTTTCCGAACAGTTCTCCAAGAAGCACGGTGCCGACCCGCGTGAGGATCCGGAAACGCTCCAGACGCTGTCTCAGGACTGTGAAAAGGCCAAGCGCGAACTGAGTGATAAATCCCAGACGCCGGTCAACGTCTACTACCAGGGTAAGTCGATGACGCTGTCGCTGACCCGCGGCGACTTCGAGCGGATGACCGCCGACCTGATGCAGCGGACGCGAGACACGACGGAACTCGTGATTCAGCAGGCCGGCATCGATCCCGAAAACCTGGACGACATCGTCGTCGTGGGCGGCTCGACGAACATGCCGGTCGTTGATCAGATGCTGATTGAAGTCTGCGGCAGAAAGCCCAGCCGTGACGTCGTCCCGGAAGAAGCCGTCGCCCGCGGCGCCGCCATCCACGCCGCCATCATGGAAGCTCGTCTGACCGGCGGCGAATCGCGAATGGCACGCAGCGTGATCGACCGGCTGCGTTCGGTCAGCACGACCGACGTCAACTCGCACTCGCTCGGCGTGAAGATCACCGACCCGAACGATCGGACGCGGAAGATCAACCACATCATGATCCCCAAGAACACGGCGATTCCGTTCGAAAAGACGCAGCGGTTCGTCACGAACTCGGACAACCAGCAGCGGATTCACGTTTCCGTTCTGGAAGGCGACGCGGTCGATCCGATGGCCTGCGAACAGATCGGCGACTTCCGGATTTACGACCTGCCCGCCGGACTGCCCAAAGGCTCGCCGGTTGAGGTCACCTACCGGTACGACGCCGCCGGCCGGATTCATGTCTCGGCCCGAGAGCTGACCGGCAACAAGGAAGCCGCAACGGAAATCGTTCGCCAGAACACGTCGTCCAGCGACGAGAATATCGACGTGCTGACGACGCTGGCGACGGGTTACGAAGTCGAGTAACCGCCGCCACAATCTGGCACACATGCTCATGCAGCGGAAGCAGTCATCAGGCTGCTTCCGCTGTTTGCCGTTCATCCCAGCCTGAATGAAGCCTCGTTCAGGCCTCCGATTGATTCAGCCGCAGAACCAGGCCACTCAAGCCGGCGGCCCATCGACGAGGAAGGAAGCGACCGTGGATCCCTACAAGGAATGGCTTGGAATTCCCGACGGCCCTCGCCCGCCTGACAACTACACAATGCTCCGCGTCGTCCAGTTTGAAGACGACACGAACAAGATCCGCAACAACTACAAAAAGCTGAATGCTCACGTCAGGAAGTACGCGACCGGCCAGTACTCCGTACTCTCGCAGCAGGTGCTGAACGAACTCGCCAAGGCCATGCTGTGCCTCACCGACCCTGAGCGTAAACGCGAATACGACGAGAGTCAGGGCCGCGAGTTTCCCGATGACGAAACCGGCACGATTCCCATGGAACGCGTGCTGATCAAGCAGGGCCACATCGACCGTGACCAGGCAAAGGAAGCTCAGGAGTTCGCGGACCTGCGCGGCCTGTCGATGCGCGACGCCGTCATCCAGATGAAACTCGTCAACGAGGAAACCGCGACTCAGGCACTGGCCCAGGAATTGAAGCTGCCGTTCGTCGATCTCGAAGACCTCGTGCCTGCATTCCGAGTGCTGCAGAAAGTCCCGCAGAAGGTCTGCCAGAGAAACGGAATTCTGCCGCTGTTCATCGACGACAACATGCTGCTCGTGGCGTGCACCGACGACCCGACACCGGAACTGGAAGAGGAACTGCGGCTGCGTTACGGAGTCCCGATGCGCCGCGTCCTGGCAACGCCCAGCGGCATCCGGGCCGGGATCGATCAGCACTTCGCGGAAATGGAAAGCGCCCTGGCCGAGCTGGAGGCCGCCGGGGAACAACTTCCGACCGACACTGCTTCATCCGGAAAGAGTTCGAAGAGTGGCAAACAGAAAAAGAAGCCGGCGAAGTCGTCGGGTGGGGGGCCGCGGTTTTCTGATCTGTCGCCGGAGGAACAGCAGCAGCGTAAGCAACTCGGCATGATCATGATGATGTGGGGCTTCATCGGCCCCGTGCTGCTCGATCAGTTTCTGGTCAAAGGGCTTATCGGACAGCAACTGTCCGGGGTACTCAGCTATCTCCCATCACTGACGACACTGATTGTCACGCCCGCCGTCGTCCTCTTCGTGACGAAGGTTTACTGGAAGTAGCGGCGACCGGCGTCAGGTCGTTCTGGACAGCGTCAGTCCTGTTTCGGGCTCTTTTTACGAATCTGGAATTCGGTAGAAATCCGTGGGCGGAATGGGAAAATTCTGCGTGATTCACGATATGATTGCACGCATTCCGTGGGCCAGTCTGAGTGCGAATCCCCGCCCCATGGCAGCATGACCGACGAGAACATCCCTGCGGAGCCACGGTATGTCCAACACGGCAAACAGATCGGCGCCGCCTCCGCAGCCGCTCTCGGGCTCGGACCGGTCGCAGCTCGACGAGAAGTTCCTGCTTCGCCCCATCGCCGTCCAGTTTCACAAGCTGTGGCTCGATGCACTGACCAGTCGCCGCCCTGGCCCCGACATTTTCGCCTTCGTGAAGTCGCGCCCGGACCTGTCGGCCCAGCAGTGTGTCGACGTCTGCCTGGTCGACCAGTTCCATCGCTGGAAATCGGGCACGGGCCTGCCGGCGGAGTCCTACTGTCAGTTCCTCCGAAACCTTTGCGGTGACGACTCCCGGGATCTGGAATGGGAACTCGTGCTGCACGAACTGTCGTTGCGGCAATCCACCCAACCTGCCGACAGCCCGGTCAACGTCGAGGATTTCTGCCAGCGCTTCCCCGGCTTCCGCCCTCATCTACTCCGCTATGCGGAAAACGCTGCGCTGGACGAAACGCGTGCTCTGGACCCAACTCGTTTGACGGACGAACTGTCTCAGACATTCAGCGTGGCTCCGACGCAGCCACGCACCGGCGTCATTCCGGAACCGGATCTCGACGCCACCACGCTGGAGGTCAGCGAAGTTGACGACGGCAGTTCGGTGACACTGCTTTCGGAACCGTTCCACCACGACGGATCGTCGCTGCTCGGACAGTGTGGTCCGTTCTCCAGGCTTCCGCCGCTGCTGCTGAGCGAAATTGAAGCGCAGCTGGAAGACCTCGAGTTTCCCCCGGACACCTACCTGACTCATGAAGGTGACGCCGGGGACGGGCTGTTCATCGTGCAGTCCGGCGAAGTTCAGGTGCGCACGCAGTTGGACTCCGGAGAAGTCCGCGTGCTCGCCACCAGCGGAGACGGTGAGATCCTCGGCGAAATGGCTCTGCTGACAGAAGAACCGCGCACGGCCGATCTGGTCGCATCGAATCATGTCGCGGCAAAGTTTCTGCCGGTGGCCGTCTTCGACGAACTGGCCGGCAGGTATCCGGTGATCAGCCGATTGCTCACCGAGCTGCTGGCAGACCGACTCGGCCAGCGCGGCCATGACGCACTGGCCGGCAAAACGCTCGACCAGTTCCGTATCCTGAGGCGGCTGGGCAAAGGCGGCATGGCGATCGTCTATCACGCCGAGCATGTCGATACCGCGCTGCCCGTCGCCCTCAAAATGATGAGCCACCGGCTGGTCTACGACCTCAACGCGCTGAAGCTGTTCCAGCGGGAAGCGCGAATCATTGAAGGCTTCAACCACCCGAACATTGTCCGCATGATCGGTCGCTTCAAAGCGTTCCGCTCGTTTTTCATCGTCATGGAGTTCTGTGACGGCACGCCGCTCGACAAAGTGATCCGCAAGGACGGACCACTTGAAGCCGGACGCTTCTGCGAGATCTTCCGGCAGCTGTGCGATGCCCTCGCCTACGCGCACGAGCGGAATGTCGTGCATCGCGACATTAAACCGTCAAACGCCATGCTGACTGCGGACGGCACCGTCAAGCTGATGGACTTTGGCCTTGCCAATCCGCTCGACACGGACAACGACGAACAGCAGGGCGTCATCGCTGGCACTCCCCGGTACATGGCCCCCGAGCAGCTGCGCGGCGACGGAGTCGACACGCGGGCCGATCTGTTTTCACTCGGCTGTACCGCGTGGAAGCTGCTGACCGGCCAGGACCTCGTCCCGCACCGCACGCTGAAGGGCATCCGCAAGTGCCACAACAACTGGGAAGTTCCCAGGTTTGACAACGTGCCGGACGACGTCGCCACTTTTCTGCAGACGTGCCTGGCATTCGCACCCGAAGACCGCACGGTCGATCTGCACAACTTTCCCGGCTGATCCCTACGCCGGCAGATCGGTTGCCCGGCTGATCCCTACGCCGCCTGACCTGAGGAAACGCGGCCCGTCGAACAGATCGATTCCGCGCGCCGCCGCCGGCATGCAAAACGCGCGTCGCCTACTCACAGGTCATTTTGCGGTCGAGGTGCGTGTAACCGCCGTCAACGTACAGGATCTGCCCGGTCGTATGAGCGGATTTCGCTGACGCCAGAAAGACGACGGCATCGGCGATCTCCTCGCACGTCGTGAATCGCTGCTCGAACGGGATCATCTTTTCGATGCTCGCCCGCATCCCGGTCGGATCATCCATCGTGTTCAGCCAGTTTTCGTAGAGTGGCGTCCAGGTCTCGGCAGGGATCACGGCGTTGACGCGAATGCCGTCCCTGGCGAGATCGACCGCCCACTCGCGCGTCAGCCCGTTGATCCCGCCTTTCGCCGCTGCGTACGCCGACGTCCCGCCCTGCCCGGTCACGGCGACCTTCGAGCCAATGTTGATAATCGTTCCCCGCGACTGCTTCAGTGCCTCGAGCGAGAAGTGCGCCATCGCGTAAACATGAACGAGGTTCTTCCGCAGCGACTCGACAAACGCGTCCGGCCCGGCATCAAGTCCGACGCCGTCATTCACCCCGGCATTGTTCACCAGCACGTCAATCCGACCAAACTTCTCGAGCGTCGCCTCGACCGCGTGCCGGCACGCCTCGACGCTGGTCAGGTCTCCCTGAATGAAAAAGCAGTCCTGGCCCCTGGCCGCGTATTCGGCTTCCAGCGCCTGCCCCTCGGCCGTGCTGCGATTGACGTTGGCCAGTTTCGCGCCCTCAGCAAGAAACGACCGGACGATCCCCGCCCCGATCCCCTTCGAACCGCCGGTGACCAGCACCACCTTATCCTGAAGCTGCAAATCCATCGTGTGTCTGTTTCGTGTGAGAGTGTTCTGAGAATTGTGATTGCCGACCGCTGAATGCAGTCTCCTCCCCCTGGCCGATCAGCTCTGCCCATTCAGCGACAGCAGCAGCACCGCCAGGTTGGTTGCGTTGAACAGCGAGTGGACAACGACGATCGACAGATAACTCCGCCGCTGCTGGTAGAGATAGCCGAGAACGAGCGCGAGGGGAAACAACGGCAGCGCATCGGGCATGCGGTGCACCGCCGAAAAGATGACGGCCGCAATGACCAGAGCGGCACGCGGCGGGAGACGCTGTTCGAGCCAGGTCTGCACAACGACTCGGTAAATCAACTCTTCAACCAGCGGCGCCATCACCGCGGCGGAAACGCAGATCCAGAACACTGTCGCGAACGACTGATCGCTCTCCAGCAGGCGCAGCAGGGCGTGGCCGTTCTCCTGCGTCCGAAAGGGCAGCGTCAGTCCAAAGACCAGCCCAACGGGAACCACACTCGCCAGAAAGCCAAGCAACCCGTCGGCGAGTTGCTGCCGCCATCGTTCAGCGCGGAACCCGAACTGCTGCAGAACTCGACCGTCGCTGACCACCAGCGGCAGCATCACGATTCCGAACAGCAGAACATTGAACACGACACTGCTGATGATTCCAGACACGGTCGGCACGCGAACATCCGACGACGACATCGTCACCGCCGAATACAGAGCCATCGTCACCCATGCACCAGCAACGCTCGCCGAGATCGCGTTAAGCGTCTCCGGTCTCTGGTCCTGTGTCGCCAGAGCTGGCTGCCCACTGGCGATCCGGCTCGCCGCCACTCCCAGCACGGCAAGGCTGGCAGTCCCCAGTCCGCCAAGCAGCCAGAGGACGGAATCAGGGGCGTCGGACATCGCAGGCATTCTCAGAGTGGCTCGGCAGTCGAGGCGGCATCGTGATCGATTACGAACTCTGATCCAACCGTTGCTGCTTCGAGCGAATCGCTGATAAACGTGCGGCTGAGATGTAGTGCTCTGTCAGAGAGCTATCCTGGGGTAGCGAAACTCGCCAGGAGTTTCGGTCACTCGCAACTGCCGAAAGTCCTGGCGACTTTCGCTACTGAGCGCATCCAAAAAACCTTGTTTGACAGCGCAGTAGCTGGATTCGCAGGAATTCAGACTCACGGGAGACGACTGAATTCTCGCGAATCCAGCTACTGTCGAATGGAGTCCCTCATCAAGGCCCCGCCGGTTTCGGCAAGCGAATGCCGGCATCCCTGAGCACCCGATCGAAAACGGGCTGACCGACATTGGTCGGGTTCATGTTGCCTGCCCGCTCACCATCGACATACCACGTCGTGATATAGCACTCAAAGCAGATCACAAAGTCGTGCACCTTTCCCTCGTGCGAGACCCGAACTCCGTGGCGGGGAGCGAAGCAGGCGGCAACGATTTGTTCGGTGTTGTCGGCGATCCCCCGTTTGAACGCGGCCATGATCTCAGCCTGAGTTGCCGGGTCCTCAATCGCCAGTGCCCCGAGAATCTCAAAGCCGTGAAACCGGTTTTCGCCTTCCGTTTCTTCTCCACCATTTGGTTCCAGCGAGAGCAGTTCAAAGTCAGTGCCGTCTTCCAGCGCAGCAGCTGCGACCGATGGCAGGAGTTCTTCAGGCAACGACCCGACGTCCTTTGCCGAACAACCGCTGAGGATCACCAGACCGACAGGGACAAACAACGCGGCCATGTAACGAAGCATCACTGTCTCCTCGACTGCAAACTGACCGTCCGCCCAAAAAAACAGGCGCTGCCGCGACAAGCCGCCAGGGGTCAACCGTCAGCGGCTCAGCCACTGCTCCGCCAGCGGCGGAGTCGGGCAGATTCTTAACGCGGCCTCATCAATGTCGAGCCCGAATCCCGGTCGGTCCGGAATCTCGATCCAGCCGTCAACAATCGGCGGCTGGCCGTTTACCCAGCTCATCCAGGGACGCCCGGACTCGGCCAGCGGGTCTGGGTCGAGTACCGCGAGCGCCGAGAGTGACCAGATTTCTGCTCCGCGATGCGGGCAGACACGAATGTCGTCGTGCTCAGACGCGAGTTCGTAAATCCGGATCAGCTCTGTCAGACCGCCCACCCAGTTGACGTCCGGCTGCAGCACCGAATGCAGCTGGCGATCGACGAGCTTCCGAAACGCCGCCGATGTGTATTCATGCTCGCCCCCCGCGATCGGCACCGAGCCCAGCCCGACGAGTGCCTCGTAACCGGCCTCGTCGTCGAGCGGCAGCGGCTCTTCGAGCCAGCTCAGATTGACGTCGGCAATTCGTTCGATGACGGCTTCGGCGGCAGGACGCGACCACTTCATCCAGGCATCCGCCATCAGTTCACGGTCCGGTCCGATCAACCGTCGCGCCTCCCGCAACTCACCCGCGATCCGGTCTGCGAACGCGTCGATCGACTCGTTCTGCGAAGCCTGCTCACCCAAGTGCAGTTTGAAACCACGATGCGGGCGGTCCGCGACCTTGGCCAGAGCCTCGTTATCCCAGACGGTGATGTACGTCGGCAGGCGAGTCTGCTTCGCACCGCCGAGCAGTTCACTGACGGACTGCTTCTCCGCTCGGCCTCGCATATCCCACAGAGCCAGATCGACGCCCGACATCGCCATCAGCACGATGCCCTTCTGCCCGAAGGCCAGCGTCGCGTCATACATCGTCGACCAGAGACCTTCGATCCGATCCGGATCCTCACCGAGCAGCACGTCTCGCAACACTGTCTGCACGACATGAATGCCGGCAAACCCGCCGCCACCGACACCGTACCCGGTGATGCCGCAGTCCGTGTCGACGGCAACAAGAATCTGCCCAATCGACGTTCGCCAGTCGGCAGGTGACGTCTCGGTGACCGGCTGACAGGCTCGTACGTTGGTAATCTTCACGATGGTTCCTGCATCTCGACGCCGAAGGATTCTGAGGCGGCGGCAGCGTATCGACTTTCTGAACCCGTAGCGAAACTCGCGCAGAGTTTCGGCGGCTTCAGGACTCGGCAACGGGTCAGAAGGCCGAAACTCTGCGCGAGTTTCGCTATGAGAGGATGTCTGGAGAAGACTCGCGAGTTTGCGAGAAAAACGCGTCGCGCGGTGCGTTCCCAATTCGCCAGCGACTCCGCTAGACTGGCTCGCTTTGCCGGTTCCGCAGCAGTTTCTGGCGACCGGCGTGCGTGTGGCAACAGACTCAAACGGACAAAGCTGTGAGTGCAACATCGGTCATCGGCCTGCAATGGGGCGACGAAGCCAAAGGAAAAATCGTCGACCTGCTGACGCCTCAGCACGACATCGTTGTGCGATATCTCGGCGGCAACAATGCCGGCCACACCGTCATCTTCGACGGCGAAACCTACAAACTCTCGCTGCTGCCGGCGGGCATTCTGCACGACACCGTGACCTCGGTGATTGCCACCGGCGTCGTGATCAACCCGAAAGCCTTCCTCGAAGAACTCGACCGGATTGAGGAGCGGCGAGGAGTCGTGCCAGCCGAGCGGCTGCTGATCAGCAACCGGGCTCATGTGATCTTCCCGTACCACATGGCGGAAGAGGCGGCGTTCGAAGCGGCTCGCGGTGGCGACGCAATCGGCACGACGATGCGCGGCATCGGCACCTGCTATCGCGACAAAGCCGGCCGCACTCACGCGATCAGAATGGGCGACCTGATTCAGCCAAACCGGCTCAAGAAGCGACTCGACGAGATCGTTCCGTATAAAAACCAGATCATCCAGGCGATGGCTCCCGGCGCCGAACACCTCTGCATCGACGCGATTTACGAAGAGTACACCGGGTACGCGGATCGCCTGCGGCCTTACGTCACCGATACCACCGCGTTTCTGCATAAGGCCGTGCGTGCCGACAAGCGACTGCTGTTCGAAGGTGCTCAAGGCTGCCTGCTCGACATCGACCACGGCACGTTTCCATTCGTCACATCCTCGAACAGTTCCGGCTGCGGGATTCACAGCGGCAGTGGCGTCTCGGAACGAGTCATCTCGAAAATGATCGGAGTCGTGAAGGCTTACACGACTCGCGTCGGCGGCGGCCCCTTCCCGACCGAACTGCACAACGAAACCGGCCAGTACATCCGCGATACCGGTAACGAGTACGGCACAGTCACCGGTCGTCCGCGACGCTGCGGCTGGTTCGACGCCGTCGCGACGGGTTACGGAGCCCACCTCAGCGGCGTCGACGTTCTCGCCGTCATGCTGCTCGACGTGCTGGACGGTCTCGACGAACTCCAGGTCTGCGAGGCGTACGAAATCAACGGCGAACGCGTCACTGACTTCCCGGCCGACGTCGAGGATCTGGCCATCGCCAAACCGATCTACCGCACCGTGCCCGGCTGGAAGAGCGACACAACCGGCATCCGCAAACGCGCTGACCTCCCGGAGAACGCCATCAAGTACGTCGACGCGATCGGCGACATCATCGGCTACCCGGTCGAGATCATCTCGGTCGGGCCAGACCGCGAGCAGACGATCCTCGATTGACGCCTTCACTCCCCAACCTGAACCACAACGGAGTTCCCACTCGTCACCGGGAAGCACTCGCCTCAACACCGCCAGTCCACGCTCAACTTCGCCCTCCCTCTGGGAGGGTCGGTTGCAAGGCACGAGCAGCCGGGGAGGGCGCCACGCTGGACGAAACACGAACCACGCTAATGCAGACCCTCCCCGCGGCTGAGACCGCGACCCTCCCAGAGGGAGGGTGAAGTCAGAAATGACGAGAGTTCACTGGGGGGAGATGCGAATCGAAAATGCCCGCACGCGAGATCAGGGCAGCTCGACCAGCCACTACGGAGTGAGCCATGAGCTTCGCAGCGGAAGCGAAACAGAAACTCGGCATCAAGCGGCTTGTGCTGCAGATTCACGATACGAGTTTTCCGGCGAGACCCGACGAGGACATCGGTCGCGGCTCGCCGTACTCGTCCGGAGCTGCGGACTTTCTGACCTTCGTGCAGCGTCTCGGCTTCGACGGCATTCAGTTCGGGCCGCAGGGACAGTCCGATCGCGGTAATCCCTGCCCGTACGACGGTCGTCTGTTTCCGCACGACTTCCTGTCCGTCGCGCTCAAGCCGCTCGTCGACGACGATTACTGGAGCGGCATCCTCAGCGAGCAGACGCTGCAGCATCTCGTTGAGGCCCGACCGCCAGGGACCGGCCGCTCGCATCACCGCTTCGCCTGGGATGAAGTCTCGGCCGCGCTGTTTGAAGCCGTCGCGTGTTTCCGAGCGCGAGGCGACGCCGATGCGCCGCTCGATCGCGATTTCAGAACGTTCATCGCCGACAACGAGGACTGGCTGCCACGCGACTTCAGTGGCGGAGTCTCGATTGACGAAGCATTCCCGCAATTCATCCTCGATCGCCAGAAACACACGCTCAAGGCGACATTTCCGGAGTTGCGTTTTTACGGCGACTTTCAGATTGGCATTAACCCGGTCGACGCTCGCCAGTTCGCACACCTGTTTCATCCCGACTACGCGGTCGGCGCGCCGCCCAGCCGCACGAATCCCGAAGGACAACCCTGGGGCTATGCGGTGCTGCATCCCAACCGGATCGCTGACGGCACCGCGCAACACTTCCTGCGGCGCCGCGTGGAACGACTGCTGTCGGGGCTCGACGGGATCCGCATCGATCATCCGCACGGTCTGGTCTGCCCGTGGGTTTATCGCCGAGGCCAGCAACCAGCCGCGGAAGCCGTGCGGGCCGGCGCGAGGTTGTACGAATCTCCGGCCAGTATCGAACACCCGGAACTCGCTGACTTCGCGATCGCTCGTCCCGAACAGATCAACGCAGCCCTCCCGGCATACGATTCGGCCCGGGTGAGCGACCTCGACGACGAACAGGTGCAGCGTTACGCGGTCCTGATCGACGTCGTGCTCGACTGCGTCCGGAAGGCGGGCGGCGATCTGACCTCAGATGTCGCGTGCGAAGTGCTCAGCACATTGCCCTACCCGCTGCAGCGCGTCATGGAGCGGCACGGACTCGGTCGATTCCGCGTGGTGCAGAAGGCCGCCCTCGACAAACCAGACGACGGCTACCGGATCGAGCAGGCCCGGCCGGGCGACTGGATCATGCTCGGCAACCATGACACGCCTCCGATCTGGCTGCTTGCCCGCGGCTGGTGCGCCGGCAATCGTGGTCGAGACTGGGCCGAGTACCTCGCCGAACGTCTCCAGGTCCGGACAGCCGACCGCGCCGACTTTCTCGCACGAACGTCGGCGGAACCGTCCGAGCTTGTCCACTCGCTGTTCGCCGCGATGCTCGCCAGTCAGGCCGCGCACGTCTCCATGTTCTTCCCGGATCTGTTCGGGCTGACGACTTTCTACAACCGGCCAGGCGTCATCAACGAAACGAACTGGACGCTCCGAGTCCCGCCAACCTTTGAAGCGGACTACGCTCGAAGTTGCCAGCAGAACACGGCCCTGGATCTGACCCGCTGCCTCAACCTCGCCCTGCAGACATCGAGGGCCTGACCTGTCGCAGCCTCTCGGATTGACTGAGGCGTCGTGCCCCGTAGCCGCGTTCGCGCAGAACGCGGACATTGAATCGCGTGGGGAGTGACTGGACGCCCGCGTTCTGCGCGAACGCGGCTACAAACTTCGAGAATCATTCAGTCGCCAGCAGCGCCCCGGCGCGAACGATCTCGACGCCGCTGATCAGCGTCCGCCCCGCCGACGCCGTCAATGTCAGCGTGAGGTCCCCCCTGATTTCAACATCCTCAATCGTCCGCGCGACGCCCGTCATTGGACGCTGTGACGCTGCAACAATGTCGAAGTCGCGCAGAACAGTCCGCCCCTGCACTGAAACACTCTGCACTCGGTCACCGCGTTTCAGTTCGTCCGGCTCCGCGAAGACCAGCCGCACGGTGTAGCGTCCCGGCTGCAGATCGCTCAGCGTCAGCTTCTGCAGGCCTTCCAGACACGACGCACCAACCCACGGCCAGGCATCGCCGCCCTGCATCCACAGGCTGTGTCGGTAACGAGCGGTCGGGTTCTCTGGAACAGTCGTCACTCGAATCTTCGGCGACGGCCCGCCGACGGACGGATAGTCGAGCCACAGAGTCCCTTCGCGCGTCATCCGGTCACCGGGAGCACCGAAATTCAGTCCGATCCGCTGAATCGATCCCGCCTGAATGTCGTCGCCGCCCCACGCCGACCATTGCTCGAAACTCTCCGGCATCGCGACGAGCGACAGCGCCGTCGGCAACGGATAACTGCAGGTACAGCCTTCGTAAAAGTAGGGCACGTTGAGCAGACCGCCCGACGGAATGATGCTGTTCGTGCAGCCGCTGCGAGGACCGCTGATGAAGACCGTGCCGCTTTCAAGCGTCTTGTCATAAAACGCCGCCGTCCCGCTTCGCAACGTGTAGAACGCTCCATAATCGACACCGCCATCGCAGCCGTAGGTCTTCGGAAACGCTCGGACTTCCTTCTTCCTGGTCAGCGGGTTTACGCGCTCTCCGACAACCGGCGGATCCGGGTTGAGCGCCGTCTTCTGATGCGGCGCGTGGTAGTAGCTGATCTGTGGGGAGCCGTCGGACTTCGGCAGCGACCTCCGCAACTCAGTCTGCTCGGTCTCAGCAAGCACGCGACCGGTGTAGATGTCCGAAAGCACCGGCGGCAGCAGCGGGTAGTCGACCGAGTAGTTGCCCTTGATCCGCGGAGCGTGCCAGTCCTTCGGTCGGGAAATCATCACGCCGTCACGAAACAGTGGCTGCGGCGAACGTTTGAAATGGGCGAGCGTATCGTCGAACCAGAGCACGCCGAGCGGAAACCGCACCAGCTCGTCCTCGCACAACGCATACTCGCCCTGATACTCCGCCGCCCCCGGCAATGCCCCGACACGGCGAACCACCTGCCCGAGACCGTCGATAACGGAAGCCTCGAAACGCCCCGGCGTCAGCGACTGCAGCCGCGAACTCGACACAGCACCGTCGCCAGTTGGCTTGCCAACAACTGCCACACCACCAAACGGCCGCAGCGTCTGCAACAGGCGGTCCCACGCGACACCGCTTCGACCCCGGTCTTCCGTCGTCAGCACGCTCGCCAGGTACGGCGGCAGGTCGAGCGTCCGCAGATCTCCCTCAATCACCGACGCTCGTACGCCGGCCAGCCCTGCGACTTCCAGTTCCTGCCGCAGCCGCTCGACGCGTCCGGCGTCATCATCGATCGCCACGACTCGATAATCGCTTTCCCGCAGCAGTGCTTTGACGAGGTCGCCAGTCTGCAAGCCGGCAACGACCGCGTACCCGTTTGACGTCCCGGCCTCATGCACGAGTCGCATTGCGAACTGCGACATTTCTTCGGATGCCGACAGCGGTTTGCTCGGCAATTCCCAATGCCGAGCCGCAGACAGCTGGCGATTCGTCGCCACCGAGGCCTCGCCGAAGCAGTACAGTCGCCCTTCGCGCGTCGTCACAAACAATCGGCCTTCGGCGAGGGCCATCGAGTGAATCGTTCCGTCGACGCCTGCGAAGCCATCGTCGAACTTCAGCGTTCGATTCCCTGCCTGCAACGTTCGACTGACGCCGGAGACGCCGTCGCCCTTATTGATTTTGTCCTCATGCTGCTGCCGATTGACGACGTCATCGAACGTCAGCTTGCCTCGTCGAATCGCGCGAGCAGACTCGGGATCGAGGGACGCGAACCAGCCGCCGGGGAATCGCCCCGGCGAGGGCAGAGCAAACTCGATCAGCTCGCCGGTCGCGCGATTCAGTCTCGCCGGATAAGCCGTCGAACACGGAACCACCAGTTCATCGCCATTAACGATCAGGTATCCCTGCGGAGCCAGCCCGCCGATCGCTTCCGTGTTGTGCGGCTGCTGCCCGAAGAGGTAACCAAGGCGTTCGTTGCGCCAGATGAGACTTCCCGTTTCGACATCAAGAGCGAGCACAAACACGCCCTCGAACGGCCAGACTCCAGCGGCACAGTAGACGCGACCGTCAGCGATCACCGGGCCGCCGCGCACCGGCCAGACGGAAACCAGCCGCTGATTACCCAGCAGCTTCCGGTCGCTCGGCACAACGCGATGCTTCCAGCGGAGCTGTCCCGTCGACAGTTCGACGCAGTACAGACACCCGTCATCCGAACCGAAACAGACCGAGTCTCCCCACACGGCCGGGGCACAGCGCACCGGGCCGTTCGTCCGATGCACCCACAACTCACGTCCCGTCGCCGCTTCGTACGCCGTGACGGAATCGGTCCGCGACGACGCCAGCAGCAACTTTCCGTCAGAGACAACCGGTTCGTACCCGGCATCAAACTGCAGCCGCTCGCTGTGAAACGCCGGCGTGATCACCGGCAGCGACCGGCTCCACTTCAGTTCGAGCGACTCGGGCACCGTTTCCATCGTCGCCGCCGTGCGCCCGGCATCGCGCCGCCACATCGGCCAGTCGTCGGCCTCACAGGCGGCGAGACAACCAAGCAGGCCAGCCAGTGCCCACATTCCCGGTCGGAAAATCATTCGGTCAGTTTTCTGCATCATGAACTCTGCTGAGGTGCTGCGGCGTCAAACGAGCCAGCGTCGACGACGATCTGACAAACTGAAGTGAAAACGCTGCATGACTTTGGAACGCTTCACAAACTTCTGTAGCGAAAGTCGCCCAGACTTTCGGCAGGTTCTTGTGCCGAAACTCTTCGCGAGTTTCGCTACACATCGGATTCCAGCCACGCTTTCTAATGAACACTGAGACTGCTCAGCGGAATGATGGCCAGCTCGGCGCTGTTACGGTTGCCGCCTCGGCCGCCGCTGTTCGAGTACGCGACGAACAGTTTGCCGTCGTGCTCGACCGCGTACGGATACGCGAGCGCCGCTTTCTCGTGCGATTCGCCCGGACCGTCGTGAACAGCATCTCGAATCCGGAAGACGCGGCGGAACTGCTTTTCGCCAGGCCGAGTCACCGCGATGGTCAGCGGCCAGCGTCGATTGCCACTGTCGGCACTCGTCGTGCAGACCAGGTACCGCTGCCCGTTCGACAGCGTGCCCGCATACGGTTTCGACGCCGTCATCGGCAACCGGCTCTCACGAATCGGCGTCCAGGTGCGACCATAATCCCGGCTGATCGACGTCAACGCGACCGGCTTCCGATAACGCGAGATCAACAGAATCTCCGGGCCATCGACCAGCACTGTCGACTCGCCCCACATTTCGAGGTCCGCCGGTTTGGGAATCCGGATCACCGTCCACTTTGTGAAGTTGACGTTCTCGCTGATCGCCACCGCCGCCGGATCATTCGGACCGCCGTACCCGTCCGCCACCGAGATGCCGGCCATGATCCAGTTGCCGTCCGCCATCTTCTGCGGCTCCTGCATTGGCCAGAATCCGTCCTTCGCGACAACGCCGCGCGGCTGCCACTGTCGCGTCTCATCATCGAGCACGTATGCCCGCGTGTGGACGTCCTGCATCTTTCCTGCAAACGCTCCGTGAAATGCCCACAGCTTTCCGGCGTGATTCAGAAACACGCCGTGACTGACCGCGAGGTTCTCGTCCGTCCCGGCATCAATCTCGAACAATGGCCCCCACGACGTTCCGCCGTCGAGACTGAAGTTGCCGTTGGCCACTTCACTCGCTGTGTTCTCCGATCCGGTGTTGTGACCGAACGAGGCAAACAGCCGGTCGTCGTGAAACGCCAGAGCAACTCCGTGCAGCCAGTTGTACCCATCACGCTGCGGAACCCGTTCCTTGATCACATGAAACTCGACGTCCTTCAGTGGCGCGAGTTCGCTGGTTCTCGGCACGGGCAGATCAGCCGGCCACAGCGCCGCGAGTTCGTCGTTCTCCGCATCGACCTTCTGCCGAGCGACTGCAGTCCGCTTCGCCACAAGCGCTTCGTACTGCTCGACCGACCGATCGTCGTCGACGTACTGAGCCAGATCGCGCAGCGCGATCACTTTGAATTCGTTCAACGACAGGTACTTCATGAACGCTTCAAACTGTTCCGGCGGAGTGCTCACCCAGTGATGCGCCGTATCCGGCACGCCGTGGAACTGCAGGATGGCGATGCGACCATCCTTCGCCTGGCTGACCGCCGGCAGGAAGTTGTCCATCGTCCAGACGGGCCGCGAATCACCCGCCGACGGCAGCAGCAGCGGATGGTCCTCGTGCGGCTGGTACGCGAAACCGCGGCCTTCCGTGTACGGGTACTCGGGCGAGCCACCGCGTCGAGCAAACCGGATCCCGTGCTGCTTCAGAATCTCAAACGCCAGCGGAGTCGTCGCGTTCCCCGGCCAGGCAAAGCTGACGGGTTTCGGAATTCCGTATTCCTCGCAACGTTCCTCAATGCCGCGCAACTGCTCGTCGAGTTTCCCCAGCGAACGCTCGGTGACTCCCATGTGACTCTTCGTGTGATTGCCAATCTCGAAGCCGTCGCGATGCAGGTCGGCAATCTGCTCCCACGTCATGTAGTCGCGTTTGTTTGTCGCAAAGTCCCAGCCTTCGGAAATGAAGAACGTCGCCCCGAAACCGTACTCCTTGAGAATCGGCGCAACGACCGTCGCGTGCGATCGCACCGCGTCGTCGAATGTCAGCACGACGAGCTTGTCCGGAACGGGTCTGAGTTGCCGGTCCACTTGAGCACGGGCCGGGGTACCAACCGACGACAACAGACAACCAGCCGCCAGCAGACGAGTAACAAGGAAATGCGATCTCACAGCAGAGCCTCAGGAGAAAACAAACGGGACACCGTGCAAAGACTGTCGCCGATCAGGCCGAATGACGGAAGCAAGCGTGCGAGCTACGGGCCAGGGTGGTAATGTCTCGCAGCTGCGATGTTGTAGCTGGATTCGCCAGAATTCAGACGCTCCGCGATGTTGTAGCTGGATTCGCAGGAATCCAGACGGTCCGCAATCGTCTGAATTCCTGCGAATCCAGCTACGACCAGAACCCCAGCGATCAACACTCAAACCGGCACCAATGAGGACACCATGAACCAGCCATCGAACCGACGCGAGTTTCTGCAGACGACAGCCGGCCTGCTCGCTGGTGGGGCGGCACTTTCACTGGCATCTTCATCAACCGCAACGGCTGGCGAGTTCACCGGAAAGATTCGCAAGGCCGTCAAGTACCACATGGTGATCGAGAAACTCTCGGCACTCGATAAGTTCAAGCTGCTGGTCGATCTGGGCTTCGACGGCGTGGAGCCGCGAGCCATGCTCAAGGCAGACCAGGCCGAAGAGGTGAAGCAGATCGCCAAAGCATCCGAGGTCACCGGGCTGCCGATTCATGGCGTCGTCAATTCGAGCAACCCGGACATCACAGGAGCGATCGATCTGGCAAAGCGGTACGGAGCGAACTCGGTCCTGCACGTTGTGCGTTACGACAGAACAATGCCGTATCTGCAGAACTATCGCGAGACGCAGGACATCATCCGCCGCGCGATCGACCACGCTGAAAAGAACGAAGTGAAGATCCTGCTGGAAAATGTCTGGGCCACGTTCCTCATCGAGCCTCTAGGCATGGCACGCTACATCGACGAACTCGACAGCCCCTTCGTGCAGTGCTACTTCGACGTCGGCAACGTCGTCCGCTGGGGCTGGCCGGAACACTGGATCGAAGTCCTCGGCAAACGAGTCGCCAAACTCGACATCAAGGAGTACGACCTGTCAGTGGCGATGAACGAGGGCATGCGCAAAGCGTTCGCCAGGCCGCTCGGTGAAGGCAGTGTCGACTGGAAAAAAGTCCGGGCCGAGCTGACGAAGATCGGCTACAAGGGCTGGGCCACCGCCGAAGTCGCTGGCGGCGACCGCACCCGCCTCGCCGACATCGCCGCCCAGATGGACCGCGTCCTGGATCTCTGATTCCGGGTGGCCGGGGCTGGAGCGAGGCACGAGCAAAGCCCCGGTCCGTATGTTTTTTCGTAACGACTCAAGGGCTTCCTTCGCAGGCACAGTCCAGCTCCGGCCCCCTTCCGACGTAGTGGACGAGGTCACGAGTCCCGACAGCTTTGCCAGTGACGGGGACTCGTGACCTCGTCCACTACATTTTCGCGGGTTTCAGATGACGTCCCCAACCATCTACCTCGACAACCACGCGACGACGCGGTGTGATCCGCGGGTCGTTAACGCGATGCTCCCGTACTTCTCCGAGCAGTACGGAAATGCGTCGAGTGTCGGACACCTGTTTGGCTGGGACGCGAAGGACGCTGTCGACGCGGCGCGCGAGCGGGTTGCGGCGCTGATGGGTGCGACCGCGCGCGAGGTCGTCTTTACCAGCGGAGCCACCGAGGCGAACAACCTGGCGCTCAAAGGCGTTGTCGCTCCGCTGCTGCGTCGAGCAGACCAGCCGCGTCCGCACCTGATCGTCAACGCGGCTGAGCATCGAGCCGTGCTGGATCCGGCGAAGCGGCTTGAACGCTGCGGGGCGGACGTCACCGTGCTGCCGGTTGACGAGTTCGGGCAGGTGTCGCCGCAGTCGGTCGCCGACGCCATGACGCCGCAGACGGTGCTTGTCTCGGTCATGCTGGCGAATAACGAAATCGGCACCGTGAATCCGGTCGCTGAAATTGCGGCGACCATTCGAGTGGCGAATCCCCGCACGCTGATTCACTGCGATGCGGTGCAGGCTGCGGGAAAAGTCGCGGTCGACTGGCAGCAACTCGACGTCGATCTGCTTTCCTTGAGCGCGCACAAGCTTTACGGCCCGAAAGGAGTCGGCGCCTTGTTCGTGCGGCGCGGCGGCAGGCGAGTGGCGCTGGAACCGCTGCTCGACGGCGGCGGGCAGGAACGGCATCTGCGAAGCGGCACGCTGCCAGTCCCGCTGATTGTCGGGTTTGGTGCCACATGCCAGATTGCTCAGGACGAGTTCCCGGTGGAGGCATCGCGAATCACCGAACTGCGAGACAGGCTGTGGGAGCGTCTGTCCGACAACCTCGATGGCCTGAGGCGTAACGGACACCCGACGGACTGTCTGCCGGGAAATCTCAACGTCAGCTTCGACGGCGTCGATGGCGAGGCTCTGCTGAACGCGATGACAGAAATTGCCGTCAGCTCGGGCTCGGCCTGCACGAGTGCCGATCCCGAACCGAGCCACGTCCTGCGCGCGATCGGCCTCAACGATCAGCTGACGAGATCCAGCCTCCGCTTCGGTCTCGGCCGCTTCAACACGACCGACGAGATCACCACGTCGGCAGACTTCGTCATCGCTCAGGTCACTCGACTCCGCTCATCGCATAAAGCCACATAACGTAGCCGGTGAGCAGTCAGTGCCTGTCAGTACAAATTGTCGGTCGCCGCGAAGTGTGCCAGACCGCTGTAATGATCGTGTCGAGAATCACTTCCCGTTGTTGACGATCGGCACCGTGTTCAATCCGGAAACCGCTACTTCAGGCTCTCGTAAAAGCGGACCATCTCAACGTCGAGCATCTGCAGATTGTCTCCGAAAGATTCCCTGAAGATTTCGACACGACGATCAGCCGTCAGCGTTCGAGACACTTCGTCGGATGCCATGCGCTGCAGAAACTGTCCGTACTCCCGCGGCCGAGTCTCGATCAGCCAGAAGGAAAGGGCCCACGCCTGGGCGTAGGCATTCGTCATGTTCGTCTGAAACGGCTCGTCGCTGCGGAGGAAATCCTCCAGGTAGTACTTCGGCCGACTGGTCCGCGCGAACTTGCGGAAGCCGTACAGCCAGCCGCTGTTCGCTCGTTTGATGGACTGCCCCATCCGCTGCGTCTCCATGCCCGGTGTCTCGAAGACAGTCGCCAGGCCCTCGACCATCCAGCGGGGATTGCGACCGACTCGGTTGTGCAGCCCGAGGTTGTAACCGAGCTGGTGCGTGGCTTCGTGAATCATCGTCTCCCGAAGGTCACCGTTGACGCCAGCACTCGCAGCCAGCTGGTCGAAGCTCGCCGGATCATCGAACGCGAACGCCCACGGACTGGCGTATGACTCGAGCTGTGAAACGAACGACGCGTCAGCTCGTCCGGGTGCTGCAGCCCGCTGCCGGTTGTCTTCGTACATGAGCACGCGATTGTGAGTCGACCAGTAGTAGCCAAGGATGCTCGGCGAAACACTTGCCTTCTCCCGCCGGGCGTTCTCGGCAAAGCTCTGGTAATCGCGAAAGACAACCGCCACGAGGGGAAACTCGGGGTCAGGAATGTCGAACCCTCGAACGGAAAAGTACATGTGCATCCGCCGCCAGGTACTTTCGAAAATATCCGCGTAAGCTCTGGCCCGGCCCTCCGGCGCACAGACCACGTAGTGCCGCGAGGTCCCGACCTCGTAACCCTTACCGAAATCCTGCAGCAGCTTTCTTCGCACCTCTGAGAATGAGAATGGTGCAAAGTTCGACGAGAGCTTGCGGAACTTTGTCACACGCGTCGTGTCGACGGTCCGCATCTGGCCAAAACGGTCGAACAGCACGCACCAGCCGCGGCCCTTGTCGACAACGCGGCCTTCGACTTTGCCCTCGCGCGTTTCCAGTTCGACAAGCGGCTGAGCGGCTCGGACACCGGCCACGGACACAGACAACAGGCAGGCGGACGCGGCGATGGTCAGTAGTCGTCGCAGCATGGATCAGACCCGATCGGAGAGCAGTCGAACGTCGATCGCCTCCGGGTGCGACGGAACGGAAACTCCTGTGCCTGACTTTAGAACGCTGCAATGGCGGCGACCGAAGCCAGCTCGACGCTGTGTCAATTCGGCGGGCCAATTCCGGCAACAGACCGCTGCGGACCGTCACCGCGTTCCATCGTGCCGTGCCGGACTCAACTGACAAACCGACGCGAGCGTCGCACGACGAGCATCAAGTCCGATCTCCCCCGCATTGTTGCGCGATCGAGTGAGAGGCCAATCTGATTTCCGCGGCCCGAGAACATCGATCATCGCCGCGAGCACATCCACTCTCCCTCTGGGAGGGTCGCGGTCTCAGCCGTGGGGAGGGTCTGCAAGACTTCTGGTCGCGCCGGGAAACGAGATGGAGCGAACCGGGCTCCGCACTCAATCTGGAAATCGAACGCTGGACACAGAAGCAGAATGCAGGCCACACCGTGTTCCGTCGCGATGCAGTCCCCTCTTACATCGTAGACGCGCCCCTTATGCTCTACGGTTGGCTCGGGGATGCTGCCATCACGAGCCTGCACCGAAACAGCTGAAGCCCGGTGTTTGATGACCAATCAATTTCTTTGCCGTCGTCGTTCATGAAATGGCAGAATCCGAGTCCGGCACCCTGAGTATTCGCAACGTATATCTTTGCATTCACTTCGATCCGGGCGCGCACCACATGCGGATACCTGCCGAGCGTCGGAACCGCCCATTCACACACTTCAGAAACGACGCGGAGCCTGCCGTTCGCGTCCTTCAATCTCTTGACATCCTCTGCCTGCGCAGTCGGAGTTGCACTCAGCACCCCAACTACAAGCAAGACACTCGGCCAACTGACCGCTCTGGGTGCTGATTTCGCATCCACCATGATCCCCTCCCCGTGAGCCGAGGAGCGTCAGCTCCCAGCCCTGCCTGTTCGCACCAATTGCCGTCCAAACCGCCATTACAGTTCCGCCCGAGGCCTCACGGCCTGCGGCTTACGTCAGTGAATCATGAAATCGCTTGAGCCCGAAGGCCGTTACGCACCTCGGCTCACATGGAGAGCAATTCTGAGAAAAGTCAGAAATCTGAGTCACACATCGCGGACATGCGCGTGCTGGAGGTGAGGGCCTATGCCAACTCGCTCGTTTTTGCACCGCTGAAGGATATCCGCCATGTTGATGCCTCGACTCTCTGAGCTGTTCCGCCACGCTTCTGTCCGCCCGTCTCGAGATTCCCGCCGACGGAAACATCAGACTCATCTTGAGTCCCGGCCAGCAACGGAAGTCCTCGAAACCCGCCAGTTACTCACTCCGGTTTTCGTCGCGATGGACGGGGACGACGCGATCGGAGACGGATCGATCGGCAATCCGTACCAGACGTTGCAGCAGGCGGTTGATGCGGCGGATCCTGGCGACGTCATCACGCTTCGTCAGGGAACCTACGCTGGTGGTGTCACGATTCACGAGCCGAACATCACGGTCACGTCTTACGACGGAGAATGGGCGAAACTCGTCGCACCGATCGACGACCCGGACATCCACCAGGTGCTGCGGTTTCACTACACCGCAGACGGAGGACGCATTGCCAATATCGAACTGGAGGGCGGCTTCTACTACGCCGTCAAACTGGAAACGAACTGGGACTGGGGCGTGCCTGATGCTGACCGGAATGGTGCCGAAAACATCGTCATCGAGAACTCGAAGATTCACGGTTCCGGCCGCGACGCAATCAAAGTCACGCCTGGCAGCGACGACCTCCACGTCCTGAACAACGAGATCTACGACACCGGGCTGCGATATTCCGGCAACGCTGAAGGCATCGACAATGTCAACGGCGACCGCATGATCGTCCGCGGCAACTACATCCACGACATCGCGACGAACGGGATCTATCCCAAGGGCGGCTCGATTGGCTCGGTCATCGAAGGCAATCTGATCACCAACACCGGCAACGGAGGCATTCAGATTGGCTACTACACGGACCTTGAATGGTTCGACACGTATCAGAACCCGGAGCTGTACGAAGCGATCGACACGGTCGTGCGTAACAACATCATCGTGAACACCTACGGAGCGGGAATCGGGTTCTGGGCGTCACAAAACTCGCAGGTTCACAACAATACGCTCGTCAACGTGGGGGAAGGGCAGAACGCGGGCGTCTTCTTCAGTTTTATTGACCACTACACCAGTTCGAACGACTTCACTACACAGAGCAACCAGAATCCCACGTTCGTCAACAACATCGTCGTGCAGTCTGAAACCAGTCAGACACAGATTGTCCATCTCAGAAACGGCAGCGTTCAGGACGGCGTCAACTTCGATAACAACATCTGGTTTGACCGCGGCGGTGACATCAACTTTGGCAACCGGCTTGTTGACCCATTCCAGTGGAGAGCCGACTTTTCCGAATGGCAGGCCGACATGGGCGGCGCGAACAGCCTCGAAGCCGATCCTCTGCTTGACGCGTCGCTGCATCTGACGGCAAACAGTCCGGCCATCGACATCGCGCAGCAGATCCTCGCACTAACGACGGACTACGACGGCAATATCAGGTCAGGTCTGCCAGACATCGGAGCCGATGAATTCGCCGCCGGACCGTCACTGCCAGTGCCTCCGGCTCCAGGCACGGTTGGAAGCGGTTCTGCCGGTGGTGCTGTGCTGCCTGCCGTCCATTTCTCGGCGATGTCTTACCAGATTGATGAAGCCGCTGGCTTTGTCACCGTGACCATCGAGCGATCCAACGACGTCACCAGCGCTGTTTCGGTCGACTATGAAACAGTCGACCTCGACGCAGTCGCCGGCAGCGATTTCGTCGCGACCAGTGGCACGCTGAACTTCGCTGCTGGTCAGCACTCGGCGACCTTCACGGTTCCGATCACCGACGATTCGATCGACGAGGGACAGCATTCGTTCCGGGTTCAACTGAGCAATCCGTCCAGCGGAGTGATCCTCGGAGCGCCGTCCATCACGACCGTCAACATTCTTGATGACGACCATATCGATGTGCCGGGCACGCTGGAATTCACCGCGTCGCAGTTCTCATTTGCTGAGAACGCCGGCGTCGCCACTGTGACAGTTCAGCGAACGGGTGGCAGTGACGGTACAGTTTCCGTCGACTGGTCGACGATCGACGGCACGGCACTGGCCGGTATGGACTACACCGCATCCAGCGGTACCGTCACGCTGGCTAACGGCCAGACGAGTGCGACATTTACTGTGCCACTGCTCGATGACTCGCAGTTTGAAGGGAACGAAGCATTCACTCTCACACTGGCCAACGTCACTGGTGGCGCGGCGATCGGATCACAGAACACCGCGACTGTCGAACTGATCGAAAACGAAACACCACCTCCGGCCGAGTTTCAGATGGCGGAAACCTCGGCAGTCGTCAGCGAGGACGCCGGGACACTGCAGGTCGTCATTGAACGCACGGGCGACACGTCCGCTGCAGCGACGGTCGATGTCATTGCCCGTTCAGTCAGCGGCGGCAATCCCGCCTGGAGCGGTTCCGACTATCAGTTCGTCGATACGACTGTCAGCTTCGCCCCCGGTGAGTCCGAACAGATCGTTTCGGTCGCCCTGATTGATGACGACTATGCGGAATTCGACGAGTCGTTTCGCCTCATTCTGACGACGCCATCCGGCGACAACACCATCGGCACGGACTCGACGACAGTCGTAACGATCCAGGATGACCAGTCCGTCCTTTCACTCAGTAACTGGCAGTACGTTGTTGACGAGAGCGACGGTCAGGCACTTGTCACAATCCAGAGAGTCGGAAACACGAGTGGCTCGGCGACCGTGGATTATTCAGCGGTCAATCTGACTGCCCAGTCTGGCACCGACTATCAGCCGGCAACCGGAACGCTGAGCTTCGCACCCGGCGAAACAGAAAAAACCGTCACAGTAGATCTGGTTGACGACTCGATCGCGGAACCGCAGGAGCAGTTCGGTTTCTCGTTGAGCAACGTGACTGGCGACAGCGAACCTGGTCGCAACTGGGCGTACATCGTTGTCGGCGATGATGACTCTGTTCCAATGCCCGGAGTGCTGCAGTTCGCTGCTTCGTCGATCAGCGTTGATGAGACGGCAGGCAGTGTCATTGTCGAACTCACACGCACTGACGGTAGCTCGGGAGCCGTCAGTGTGGACTACGCGACGATCGATGGAACGGCCCAGAGCGGCAGTGACTATGTCGCAGCGAGTGGCACGCTGACATTTGCCGAAGGGCAGACATCGGCAACCGTGCCACTGCAGATTCTCAGTGATGAAGTCGCTGAAGGCAGTGAATCGTTTTCGCTGCTGTTGAGCAACCCGACCGGCGGAGCAACACTCGGTGGTCAGGACACGCTGACGGTGACGCTCACAGAGACTCCGCCGACGCTGCCTCAGTTCGAGTTAACTGTTCCCGGTTCTGTTTCGGGCTCCACTGAAGGGCTCGTCACGACAGAGCTACGGGAAGACGATGGCGCTTTCACATTTCTGGTGACACGCTCGGGTGACTCGACAACCGAGGCCAGCGTCACGCTGCTGGTTCGCAGTGGCGGCCCCGGTATCCACTGGTCACAGCGGGCCTACAACGGGCAGGATTATTCCGGCAGCGATCAGGTCCTGACGTTCGCCGCGGGAGAAGTCTCGAAGACGATTCAGATTCCCATCGTCGACGACAACTACGCGGAGAATGACGAGTTCTTCAATATTCAACTGGTCCAGCCATCCTCCGCCAGTGAGCTGGGACAAACGACACAGGCTCTGGTCACCGTGCATGACGACCAGTCGGCCATCGAACTGGCGTCGTGGCAGACCGTCCACAATGAGGCCAGCGGGACGGTATCAATCGTCATTCGTCGCATTGGTGATCTGACCGGCACCGCAAGCGTCGACTACGCCACGATCAACAGCAGTGCCATTTCTGGTGAGGACTTTGTCGGCGTCTCCGGAACGTTGACGTTCGCTCCAGGAGAAAGCGAGAAGATCGTCGAAGTCTCACTGATCGATGATGCCTTCTCCGAAGACGATGAACTGTTCGGCTTCCTGCTGCAGAACGTCACCGGTCCGAGCGACCTGCGGCGAAACTGGCAGAACGTTGTCATCGAAAGTGATGACTGAGGCGCACGATGATCGAAGCTGAATGTTCTCGGTGTCAGCAGATGCGAGGGAGCAGCACGCCGGACGGCTCATCGAGCGGCAGTTCTCGCCCCAGTGACCGGACAATGGTCACTGGGGCTGTTCGCTGTTCGAGGACGTGGCCAACGACGGCTGCGAGTTTCGAGGTTGAACAGCGACGCAAAGCCGCAACCGCAGCGTCGCCAGTACCCGCCGGAACGGCGATGAGCATTGTTCCTTCGTTGGCGATGTGCAGCGGGTCGAGGCCCAGCAGTTCGGACGCACCTCGAACGTCAGGCGTCACCGGGATCCTCGACTCCTCAATCGTCAGCGTCAGTGAGCTGGCCGCAGCCCACTCATGCAGCACGGCCGTCACGCCGCCGCGAGTCGCGTCGCGCATCGCTCGCACCCGGATTGCAGCGTCACGCAGGGTTTGCACGGAGTCACGGAGGCAGGCACAGTCGGTTTTCGGAGGCGGCGTCAGGCCGAGGTTCTCTCGCGCGGCGAGAATCGCAATGCCGTGCCGACCGATTGGCCCGCTGATGATCAGTTCGTCACCTGGTCGCAACGCTGTGGGACCTGGCAGTGCAGATTCGACGACGCGTCCGATGCCGCTCGTGTTGAGAAACAATCCGTCCGCGGTTCCACGAGGCACAACCTTGGTATCACCCGTCACGACCTCAACGTCCGCTTCGACTGCCGCTGCCGCCACGCTGTCGAGAACGCGATCCAGAACGGCGACGGGCAGACCTTCTTCAATGATCAGCGAGAGGGTCAACCAAAGCGGCTCAGCTCCGGCGACGACCAGATCGTTCACTGTCCCGAACACTGCCAGCCGGCCAATGTCGCCGCCCGGAAAAAACAATGGCGAGACGACAAAGCTGTCCGTTGTGATCGCCAGTGGCCCGTCGACCCGCGGTCGCACTGCCGCGTCGTCGGTCGGTCGAGAGCCATTCTCCGAACCTCGAATCCGCGGAAGGATCCGCTCCTCGATCAGCCGCCGCATCAGCCGCCCACCTTCGCCATGTGCGAGCGTGATCCGGTCCGCGTTCGCGTCGAGAGGAACAGGGCAGTGCATCTGCCAGTTGTCGTTAGCCATGCTGCCCCACAACGAAAAACGTCCGTAGCGAAAGTCGCGCAGACTTTCGGCGTGTCACAGTTCCAGTTCCGCGAACCGAAACTCTGAGCGAGTTTCGCTACACGACGCCTGACCGACCGGTCCGATCAATGACCGCCCAGCGATTGATACCGGAAGTAAGCCGCGCAGGCACCCTCGGACGAAACCATCGGCGCTCCCAGTGGCGATTCCGGAGTGCAGCGAGTTCCGAACGCAGGACAGTCGATTGGTTTCAGCCTGCCGCTCAGGACGGCCCCGCTCTGGCACTCGTCGTCGCGGCACGAGTTCTGACTCGCTGACTGCAGACTGACGAGACTGGAAAACCGCTCCGCAGCATCAAAACTCTGGAATTCCGAATGCAACCGGTAACCGCCTTGCGGGATGACGCCGAGGCCTCGCCAGGGCATGTCCGCAATCCCATAAACCTCTCGCACAACATCCTGCGACGCCGCATTGCCACCGCGGTTAACGCTGCGGGCATACTGATTCGCGACTTCGGCGCGGCCCTCTTCGAGCTGCGTGACGCAGTCGAGGATCCCGCCGAGCAGATCGACAGGCTCAAACCCGGTGACCACAACCGGCGTCCGATGCCGCCGCACGAAATCGTCGTACTCCTCGAATCCCGTCACCGTGCAGACATGTCCCGCGGCCAGAAACCCTTCGACACGGCAGTCGGACGCCGACATCAACGTTTCCATCGCTGGCAGGACGCGAACATGCGCGACCAGCAGGCTGAAGTTGTCGAGCCCGAGTTTTGCCGCCTGCAGCACAGCAAGCGCTGTCGCCGGAGCGGTCGTCTCGAATCCAACGGCGAAGAACACGACTTGCCGTTCTGGTTCGTTCTTCGCGAGTTCGACCGCATCGAGAGGCGAATAGACAATCCGCACGTTGCCACCATCTCCGCGCACATCGGCAAGGCTTCGAGTCGATCCCGGCACCCGCAGCATGTCACCGAAGCTGGCAACCACGATCTCCGGCCGCGCGGCAAGTTCGACGGCAAAGTCGATCGCCTCGGCAGGCGTCACACAAACCGGGCATCCGGGCCCGTGAATCAGCTCGACGATGCCTTCGAGCTCCGCCTCGATTCCGTACCGCAACAGCGAATGAGTCTGTCCGCCGCAGACTTCCATCAGCACGCGCGGTCGAGTCGCGCGCTCGCGAATTTCGGCGAGCAGGCGTCGGGCCAGCGCAGGGTCGCGGAACTCATCGAGAAACTTCACGACGCTGTCTCCTCATCAGCGTCGGGTTCATTATCAGCGTCAGGCTCATTCAGCCGAGCGACATCCGCCAGCGTTCTCTGAGCTTCCGCCTCGTTGACGCGGCTGATCGCCACACCGGCGTGAACGATGACGTACTCACCAACCTCAACGTCCGGCACGCAGGCCATATGGCAAACGCGGCTCACTCCGTCGAATTCAACCTCCGCCTGAGCGAACGTCGCATCGCGATTCAGCCAGCGGACGATGCGGCCCGGAACTGCCAGACACATTTCAGACGCTCTCCTCTTTGAGTCCCAGCATCGCCAGTCCAATCGCCAGTTGCCCGGCAGCCAGGCCGCCATCATTCGGCGGAATACTCCCATGACGGCCGACTTCGCAGGGATAGCCAGCCAGTTCGTCGAGCACGCATTCTGTCAGGAGCCTGTTCTGAAACACGCCGCCGGTCAACACGACCGGCAGTTCGAACCTGCGAACAACCTTCGCAATGACTTTCGCCAGACCGTGATGAAACTTCGCCGCCATCACAGCGGGCAGGAAAGCCTGCTGCCGGTCCGCGAGAATCTGCTGCACCATCGGTCGCCAGTCAATCTGCAGCGGTTCGCCGACTAAAACCTCAAAGTCATAGGCATCGCGAACTGAGATGTCGGCAGCCGACTCCAGCAGCATCGCCGGCTGCCCTTCAAAATCGCTGCGTTCGATTCCCAGAATCAACACCGCAACGCCATCGAACAGCCGCCCGGCACTCGTCGTTATCGGTGCGAAATCGCCGCCCGCCAGAGCGATCACGGCGTCGACCTGCCTGCCGTCAGTCGCGCCGTTCGGTTTCTGACGATCATGAGGCAACGCGAGCCCAACGTCGCATCCGATACGCTCGCAGCAGGTTGGGCCTCCGGCTCGACAATCAGGAACGTGATCGTCGGGCCGGAGCCCCAACCTACCGCAAGTGAGGACCTCGAACGCCGCCTCGGCCCCGACCGTGTCCACCAGCAACGCTGCCGCAACACGCCACGGTTCGCGGATGGCCGTCTCGCCACCCGGCAGCCGAAACGGACGCAAGTGGCCGACGCGCTCGAAGCCGTGAGACGTCGTTTGCAGAAACTCGCCGCCCCAGACCGTGCCGTCGGTTCCGTACCCCGTTCCGTCGAACGCGACGCCCAGCACTTCGCGGTCGAGCCAGTCGTTCTCGACCATCGCTGACACGACATGCGCGTGATGATGCTGCACGGCAATCGTGTGGTCGAACCGGGCAGCCCAGTGCGTCGAGAAATAATCCGGATGCAGGTCGTGAACGATCAGTGACGTCGGTCGGTCATGACTTCCAGAGTGACACTCTGCTTCCCCCTCGCTCAGGGAGGGTCGCGAGGAACGAACGGGGAGAGGCCGCACTGCTCCGATTGTCGATTGGCCCAGCGAGGCGCCCTCCCCGTTCGCTTGTTCCTCGCGAACGACCTTCCCAAAGGGAGGGTGAAGAACGCTGCTAACGGCACGCGCCGAGGACATTTCCCGAGCGGAATCGGGATCTCCATACAAACACAGAAGCTGATCGATTCCTTCAACAAACCGCTCGCGCGACGCGAGCGAATCCAGATCACCAAGATGCGGCGCGAGCATGGCTTGCTGACCATTGAACAGAGCCACTGCGTTCTTCTGCTGTCCGCCGACGGCCAGAATTATCGGCAGATGATCACCGGATGCCGCAATCTGCCGCGCCAGCCGCTCAACTGACGGCAGCGGCAAGGGAGCGAGACCGCGAGCGTTGCGGATGGTCACGGGACGATCCGCGATGACGCGCACAACGCTGTCGTCAATCGGGCGAACGATCGGGCGGTCGTGATGCAGCCAGGCGTCGGCGACATTCGCGAGCACACGCTCCGCAGCGACCGGTTCGAACGCCAGCGGGTCCCCGTCGACGTTGCCGCTCGTCACGACTAATGGGCGCCCGACACTGTCCAGCAGCAGCCCGTGGAGAGGAGTCGTCGGCAGAAGCAGTCCGAGTTCGCTCAAGCCCGGATGGATGCCATCGGAGAGTTGCACTCGCGCCGCAGAGCGTGCCTGCAACAGAACGATCGGATTCGCGCGGGACATCAGACAGTCAATCTCGGCCTGCGAGAGAACTGCGAGTTCGTCAGCGTCGGCCAGCGACCGAACCATCACGGCCAGCGGCTTCGACGGGCGCCGTTTGCGATCCCGCAATCGAGCGATCGCCGCAGAGTTCGTCGCGTCAACGATCAGCTGATAACCGCCGACCCCGCGCAGCGCGAGTATCTCGCCAGCCAGGACAGCCTCAGCCGCTCGTTTAAGGGCATCTGCAGCGGCAAACCTGAGAACGCTTGTCGGGGCATCGTTATCGGCGGTCGACCGACAAAACGTCAGCAACGGACCGCAGGCCGGGCACGCGTTCGTTTGCGAGTGAAACCGCCGTTCGCTGGCATCGACTGTCTCGGTGAGGCAGCTCGTGCATTGCTCAAACGCAGCCATGCTCGTACGACAGCGGTCGTACGGCAGCGTGTCGACAATCGAGTAACGCGGGCCGCAGTTTGTGCAACTGGTGAAAGGGTATTCGAAGCGCCGGTTTGACTCGTCGAGAACATCCCGCAGGCATTCGGAACAGGTCGCGAGGTCGCGTGGGACGCGCGTCGTCAGCGGACCGTTCGACTCTGACTCGACAATTTGGAACGACTCAGTTCCCGATGCTTCACACGGTGCTGCGTCGACGATTGCAACCCGAGCAATCGACGGCAGGCGATCAGGAAGCTCCTGCTGAAAACGATCAACGGCGGCGGCGTCACCTTCAACGTGCAGTTGCACGCCGTCTGCCGAGTTGCGGACAAAGCCCGCGAGCTGCAGTTCGGCGGCGAGTCGTGCGACGGCAGGACGCAGACCAACTCCCTGCACCTGCCCGTGCAGCGTCATTCGGAGCGCAGTCTTTGACGAGCTACTCGATGTCATCACGGCACGGCAGCGGGTTCAGACTGCCTGGCCATCAGCGATTCCCGGCAGCGTTCCAGATACGCACACCACTCAGCGATGCCCTCGCCAGTCAGCGAGCAGACAGAGAAAGCCGACAGCTCAGGCTGAATCAAACGGGCATCGTCGATCGCGGACGACACGGAAAACGGAACGTGCGGCAGCAGATCAGTCTTGCTGATCAGCATCGCCTGGCTGGTGCGGAACATCTTCGGGTACTTGCCCGGTTTGTCATCGCCTTCAGTGACGCTCAAGAGCACGACACGCAGATGCTCGGCCAGATCGTGCGATGCCGGACAGACGAGGTTGCCGACGTTCTCGATAAACAGAAAGTCGAAGTCGTCGCGGCCCAGTTTCGCCAGCCCGTCCTTGACCAGTGGAATCTCCAGGTGGCAGGCGCCGCCGGTCGTCAGTTGCTCGACCGGGCAGAACGGAGCCAGTCGCTGGGCATCGCGATCGGTCGCCAGATCTCCGACCAGCACGGCCATCTTCCGGCTGTCGCCCCAGTGCTTCGCGGTGGCTTCCAGCAGCGCCGTCTTACCGGCACCTGGCGACGACAGGATGTTGACGATCAAAGTCCCCTTGCGAGCGAACTCCTGCCGCATCTCTTCGGCCTGCCGCCGAAGTTCGGCTTTGACGTCTCGGTTCACGGCGATCGTTTTTGTTGTTTCACTCATGGCATATCCCTCGCGGCAGGTTCTTCGTGCGTCTGTCGGATTTCAATATCGAGCAGCCGGAAATCTTCGCCGCCGGTGACCTGAACCCGACCCGAATCGCACGCGGGACAGAGAAACCGAAATCGCTCGATGTCAAACTCGTCGCCGCAGTCCCGGCAGACGGCGGACAGCGGAACTTCCTCAATCCGCAGTTCCGCACCGCGGCAGACAGTCGCGTCGACCTGCTCAGCAAACGCAATTTCAACGAGCGGCCGTTCGACGCCGGAGAGCGGCCCCATCTCGACGCGAATCAAGACAACGGACTCGCCACCGTGCTCAACGAGCAACTCGGAGACCTGCCGAAGCAGCGCACGAACCAGCGACGCTTCATGCACGGCCAGTCTCCTCGTCGGAGGGCACGGCAATCTGGACGTTGCCACGCAGGGCCGGTTCCCACCGGCCGACTTTCAGGTCCGCCGGATTCAATTGGCCGGTAGGAACCGGCCCTGCGGAGAACTCACTCGCGATGGCCTGGACCGTGTTTGAGATCAAATCCTCGATGTCCGGCGTCAGTTTCGAAAACGCATCGAACTGACGGCCTTCGACGCCGAAGACGATGACTTCCTGCGGCAACCTGCCAAGCCGCTCGGCAAGCTGCAGGACTTGAGGCAGTCCGAACGAGTGGCTGCCGGCCGAGCGCAGCATCGAAACCTGCAGTGTCGGCCATTGCCAGCGATGAAGGCTCAGCGTCTCGCCATCGCCGTCGAGATCGATTGAAACCCGACGACGAGCCTGACACGCGTCGCAGACGATCAACCGGTCGATTCCATCCAGCCAGTCCAGCAGCTGCGACGGCGTCGACGCTTCGCGAACATCGATCGCTGGCGACACGACAGATCGCAGCGCGTCAGCAACGCGCCAGCCAATCTGGTCGTCGCCGTGCGGGCTACCGATGCCGACGATGAGGGTTCGAGAGTTATTCATGCGACTACAGAGAACAGAAAACAGTCACGTCAAAGTTGGCAGAATGATAAGGGGCAGAATAATGAGGGCGGTCAGACAGCATCGGATTATTCTGCCCCTCATTATTCTGCCAACCGACCGTCTGCCTCCTGACGATCGACCGTCAGCTTCAGAAAGTGCGTCGAGCAGCTGATGCAGGGGTCGTAACAGCGGACGAGTCGCTCACAACTGCGCGCGGTCTCGTCGTCGTCTGCATCCATAATATGCGGCAGCCAGTCGCGCAGGTCGTCTTCGATCTGCTGCTGATTCTGCGATGTCGGCGGGACGATCTTCGCGAACCTCACGAGACCTTCATCGTCGATCTCGTAGCGGTGATAAATCAGCCCGCGAGGTGCCTCGGTCGCCGCGCAGCCGCTTCCCGCCGCAGGCTCGTACGCTATTCGGGACGGACCGAACGGCTCGTAATCGCGAATGATCTCGATGGCCTCTTCGTATGCGTGAACGAGTTCCACGCCGCGGGCCACGATGCTCTGAAACGGGTTCCAGCACGGCCAGTCGATTCCGACTTCGTCTGCCAGTCGGCGGGCCTTCGGTTTCAGCTGTTCCAGATTCAGGTTCACGCGGGCGAGCGGGCCGACGTGATAACTCGCGTGCCCGTTCGAACCGTCGCCGGTGGTCCGTCCGCCAGTGATGCGCCCGCTGTGCAGTGCCGTCGAATGTTCGACGTGAAATTCGTCATAGTGCTGCTCGTATTCGGTGACGGGAATGACCAGCCCGCTCGTCGACACGACGTCGCCTTCGTTCATCGCGTACTCGTCCGGATGCTGCAGCGCGACCATGTCGTACGGGCGAATAAAGTCCGGAAAGTTCAGCGTGCCGCACCAGCGAGCTGTTTCGATGGCCGCTTCAAGCCCCCACTCAAAGTCGGGCAGCAGCTTCAGCAGGTCGTCTTTCTTCGGAGCCCGATAGAACCCGCCGACCGCCACATTGATCGGATGAATGGCCCGGCCGCCCAGGACTTCGAGCAGTTCGTTGCCGTGCTTCTTCAGTCGCAGGCCGCGGTTGACCTCGTCCGGGAAGTGCTCGGCCAGTTCGATCCCGCTGTCGACGCCGATGAAATCCGGAGCGTGCAGCAGGTGCATATGCAGGGCGTGACTCTCGATCCATTCGCCACAGTAGAGCAATCGTCGCAGCCGCCGTATCTCCGGCGAGATTGTCACCCCCAGAGCCATCTCGAGCGCGTGGACCGAACTCATCTGATACGCAACCGGGCAGATGCCGCAGATGCGGGCGG
>Ga0070726_10000494_pt1 | contig 48393 bp, 34 predicted proteins | sample tdAd471_FD_67275 | JGI IMG/M metagenome (GOLD analysis project Ga0070726, IMG submission 67275) | Marine sediment microbial communities from the Atlantic coast under amendment with organic carbon and nitrate - tdAd47.1 | ecosystem: Environmental > Aquatic > Marine > Coastal > Sediment | place...
ATGAACATCAGCACGATATACGCCGTCATCAGGCGCGTGCGGATGCCCTGGGGCTGGTTCAGGAAGGTCATCCGCCCCGTCACATCCACCAGCGGCCCGATAATGTTCATCAGCACGATGGGAATGATCAGCAGATACAGCGAATGCCCGAACACGCCCAGCAGCGCGACGCCGCAGAAATGCACCAGCGCCCCGAAAAAGCGCGTACGCCGCGGGCCCAGCCGGTCTGCCCAGCCGCCAAAGAACGGCGTCGTGATCAGGTTCAGCATCGAAATCGCGGCCAGATAGCCAACCGTGTCGGCGCCATAGCCCATTTGCGGGCTCGTCAGGTACAGACCCAAGCCCAGCCAGACGCACAGGAATATCCCGAATCCCAGCCCCTGGATTACGCCGGACAGCAACACTTCCGGATGCCGGCGCACCACCGGAAACACGGACAGGACAAGAGAGATATAGCTCTGCTTCGGCGTGTCATCGTCGGATTTTTGGCGCTCATCCATGATGCGCGGCAACAGGAAGGCGACAACGCCCATGATGCCGAAGGCGATATAATACACCACGCGCCAGCCCAGATGCTCGCCCACCCAGCCGCCGCCGACGCGCGCCACCAGAATGCCGCTCACCACGCCCGTGGCCAGCATCGCCGTCACCCGGCCCAGCCGCGCGGCAGGCGCGCGTTTCGAGGCATAGGCCGGCAGCAAATAGGGTGTGATCGTCGCAAAGCCCAGAAAGGTTGACCCGGCCAGGAACAGCCAGAACTCACTGGCAAACGCCATCACGCCCAGGCCCAGAAACTGCCCCGCCGCAAAGATCGTCGCCAGCCGCCGGTTCGAAATCCGGTCCCCCAGCGGCAGCAGCAGGAAGATGCCCAGTGCCAGCGCGATCTGGTTGAAGGCGGGCACCATGCCGATTTTGGAGGCACTGACGTCAAAATCATCTGCCACCAGGGCGATGATCGGATGGATATAATACGCGTTCGCCGTCACCGCCGCGCAGGCCAGCGTCAGCAGGAACAGATCCCGCTGACTAAGCTGCTGATATTCAGGCCCGCCCCCGGAGGGCCCGTCTGGATCTGGCGTCACCCCGGCATCCCGGCTCTGCGGGCATATTCGGCGGCGAACTTGGCCAGCGGCACAACGCGCGCGGCATTGCTTTCCGCATTCGCACTATTGGCCGTACCGTCCCTCACCCGGCCAATGATGCCCTGCAGAATGCCCGCCAGTCGGAAGCCATTATAGGCAAAGTAATAGTCCAGCTCCGGCAGGCCATCACGGCCCGTATGCTTGCAATAGAGGTCGACATATTCTTCCATTGTGGGAATGCCCCACGCCTCAAGATCGTCGATTGCCATGATGGAGCCGCGCGTGGAATCGCCCGGCGGCATCACCCAGTTCATCAGGTGATAGGAAAAGTCCGCCAGCGGATCGCCCAGCGTGCACAGCTCCCAGTCCAGCACCGCGATGACTTTCGGCTCTGTCGGGTGCAGCACCATATTGTCCAGGCGGTAGTCACCATGCACGATGGTGGTCCTGTCGCCCGGCGGAATGTTCTTCGGCAGCCATTCGATCAACTGCTCCATCTCCGGAATATGGATCGTTTCGGAGGCCTTGTACTGTTTCGTCCAGCGATGGATCTGGCGGGCCACATAGTCGCCCTCCTTGCCGAAGCCTTCCAGGCCCGCGGCGCGCCAGTCGACATTGTGCAGGTCCGCAAAGGTCTTCACCTTTGCCTCATAGATCTTGCGACGCATCGCCGGCTCATAATCGGGCAGCGTGCCATCCCACAGGATGCGGCCTTCCACCATGTCCATGACATAGAACATCGTGCCGATGACATCATCATCCTCGCACAGGCCATAGGGGCGCGCGACCGGATAGCCGAGCGGGTAGAGCGCGCTGATGACGCGGAATTCGCGGTCCACGGCATGGGCGCTCGGCAACAGCTTGCCCGGCGGCTTGCGGCGCATGACATATTTCTTGGTCGGCGTGACCAGCTGATAGGTCGGGTTGGACTGCCCGCCCTTGAACTGGCGCACTTCCAGAGGGCCCTGATAGCCCTCAACATTGGCTTCCATCCAGGCCGCCAGCTTGGACTCATCGAACTTATGCGACTCCGCGACAGGCTTGGTGCCTGTAAACAATTCCGCGGCGGTTTCTCCCTCGGCCATTTTCTGCCCTCTTTTTTCCAACTTTACCTGCCACACCATACCTACGGCTTACGCCACGCCAAGGCCTTCCCCTGCGTCCGTATGACCGCCATCAGGAAAGGCGCGCACCATGCGCAAGATCGAAACCCTTGTGACAGTTCTGACATTTATAACCGCCGTAAGTATTACACTCATCGCGCTATTGGCCATCATTTTATGGCGACAGGTCATATGGGCGGTTCAATCTACGCAGATTGTCCGATCCCCGAAGACAAAATCTGCGCCCATGCGCCTTTTGTCCGCCGTCAGGGAACAGGACACATCCGGCCTCATCACCCTGCCGATGCCCGGCGCGGCATCAACAGATTCGCCCGCGCTGCATCAACTCCCCCATTGACGCGCGGGGCGGCGCGCTTTTGTCTGCAGGCCTGAACTGCGCACATAATGAGACACGCACATGGTCCTGAACCGCGTCAAAGGTATCTTCCGCAAGCGCCCGGCAGACACCCCGCCGCCGCCTCCACCCCCGCCTGACGTCACCATCATCCAGAGCGATGATTTCCGCATGCCGGGCCGCGCGCTGGACAGCCTCAATCGCTGGCTAAGCCTTGTCGTGAATGTCGCCATTCTGATCGCGCTCATCGTGCTGATCCTTCAACTACGCCAGCCCCCTGCCACACCTGACGCCAGCCTGCAGCCCCCTGCCGCCACAGACAGCACGCCCGAATAATTACCTCCAAAATTCAACTCAGCGTTTGAGATCACGCGGAAAGCCGTCTAGGTTTCCTGCCAAGGGGCGTATCCACTTTGATACAGGGCTAAATAAATGCACTTACGGGTTTCCATAGCGGCCGCAGCGCTGCTGTCCGCGTGCGCAACCGGCACGCCCATGCCTGCGCCGCTTCCCTCAGACACACTCAGCTTTTCCCCCGCCAACACAGACAGTCTCGAAACCGTGCGGATAGAGCTGACCGTGCAGGCAGACACAGACGGAGAGACGGTTTTCCTCTTCCCTGACGCATGGGGACCGGACGAAAATCTCGGCCAGCTCGTCTCGAACCGCGCCGTATTTGACGCCGCCACCGGGGCCGCCCTGCCAGCCCAAATTGAGGACAACCGTGTCACTGTCAGCGCCGTGCCGGGCCAGATTCTCAAACTTAGCTATGACATCCAGCAGGATTATCAGGGCCTGCCGCAATGGGGCGTCCAGCGAATGCCCGGCATGCGCCCGGTGTTGCAGCCCACCTATGCCTCGCTGATCGGGCACACCATCCTGCCCTCGGTCGAAGGCCGCGATCCGGAACTTCGCGTCACCTTCACCGGCTTCCCCCTCGGCGCAGCCTTCAGCCAGCCCGCGCCGAATGGCACCTCCGCCCCCATCGCGCTCTCCACTGCGCAGGACAGCCTTTACGCCTTCGGCGCCTACCGCTTCGGCGAAACCGATACCGGTGTGCGCACCGCGATCCTGGGGGAGTGGACCCTGCCCGATGCCGACATCGCCTTCACCACGTCCAGCGTGTTGAGCCTCGCTGGAGAGGCCTTTGAAGACGCCGCCTTTGACCAGTACTTCCTGGCCGTCACGCCTCTGCCAGACCTGCCGGAAGGCTCCTCCGTCATCGGCACCGGCCTTACCGAATCCTTCCTCCTGCTCGCCACCCGAAATGCAGACCCGGAAAACCTGACCCACACAATCACGCACGAAATCCTCCACGAATGGATCACACGCCGCATGGGTCAGACCGATGAGGCAACAGACCCGGCCCGCATGTGGTTCACGGAAGGCTTCACCGAATACTACACCCAACTCACCCTGCTCGGCTCTGGCGAGACCAGCCTTGAGGAATTCCTGCAAAACATGAATGCTCTCTGGGCGGAATATGAAGCCTCCCCCGTCAACACAATGCCCGCAGGCGATCTCATCGACCACATCTGGGACAGCCGCGAAACCGAACGCCTGCCCTATCAGCGCGGCGCATTGCTCGCCTTGCACTGGGATACGCTCGCCCGCGCCCAGGGCCGCAGTCTGGATGATGCCATCGCCGCCCTGCTGGACCGGGCAGAAACCATCCGCGAGACGGGCGAAGCACCGCTGCTGCCGGATGACGCTATCCATGCCGCGCTCGAAACCGTCATCGGTCCGCGCTTTGAGGCCGATCTCGCCACCTATATTCAGGGCGGCGCGAAAATTCCCCTCACGGCCCTTAGCCTGCCAGACTGCCTGAGCGTGGAGTCCCCGCCAGACGCCCCGGCCCGGCTCGTCCTTGCGCCCGGCGCAGACAGGGCCGCCTGCCGCGCCACCCTTGCCGGGCCGTTCGCCCGTCAGGCCCGCTGACCGGGTCTCAACACACCCGCTCTTGCATTCGCGCGGCGCTCTAGTAGACCGCCGCGCATGCTTACGATTTCTAACCTCGATTTTCAGGTCGAAGCCCGGCCCCTGTTCGAATCTGCCTCGGCGCAGATCGCAGCCGGCTGGAAAGTGGGCCTTGTCGGCCGCAATGGCACCGGCAAGTCCACCTTGCTGCGCCTGATCCGGGAGGATGTGGAGCGCCCGACCGCCGACAGCGCCATTCGCCTGAATACGGGCGCGCGTCTCGGCTGGGTCGCGCAGGAAGTGCCCGCCACGGATGACACAATCCTGGATGTCGTGCTGGCTGCCGATACAGAGCGCCACGCCCTGATGCAGGAAGCCGAGACGGCGACCGATCCGCACCGCATCGGCGAAATTCATGAACGTCTCCTGGACATTGACGCCTGGACGGCAGAGGCCCGCGCCGCCGAAGTGCTGAACGGCCTCGGCTTCACGACGGAAGACCTGTCACGCGCCACAAAGGAATTCTCCGGCGGCTGGCGGATGCGCGCGGCGATTGCCGGTGTCCTCTTCTCCCAGCCGGATTTTCTGCTGCTGGACGAGCCGACCAACTATCTGGACCTTGAAGGCGCCGCCTGGCTGGAAGGCTATATCAAGCGCTATCCGTATACGGTGCTGATCGTCAGCCACGACCGGGAATTACTGAACCGCTGCGTCACGCACACCATGGCGCTGGAACACCGCAAGCTGTCCATCTCGCCCGGCGGCTATGATGACTGGCTGAAGCTGCGCGCAGCAAAGCTCGCCCAGTTGGAATCCCAGCAGGTCAAACAGGCCAAGGAACGCGCGCACCTGCAAAGCTTTGTGGACCGTTTCCGCGCCAAGGCCTCAAAGGCTCGTCAGGCCCAGTCCCGCATCAAGATGCTGGAAAAGATGCAGGACATCTCCATCCCGGTGGCAGACCGCACAACGCCGTTCAAATTCCCCGCGCCGGAAGACAAGCTCGCCCCGCCGATGCTGGAAATCAAGGATGCCGATCTCGGCTATGGTGAGGATGCCATCATCCTGAAGAAGGTGAACCTTCGTCTGGACCCGGATGACCGCATCGCCATTGTCGGCGCGAATGGCCAGGGCAAGACGACCCTCGTCAAATCCATCGCCGAGCGCCTGCCCCTGATGGGTGGCCAGCGCATCGCCCCGCGCGCTGTGCGCATCGGCTATTTTTCGCAGGACCAGTTGGACGAACTCTCCGAGGGCGACAGCGTACTGATGCACATCCAGCGCATCATGCCCAAGGGTACGCCCCCGGCCAAGGTGCGCGCCGCGGCCGCCGCCATGGGCTTCCCGCACGAAAAGGTGGAAACCAATGTCGAAAAGCTGTCCGGCGGAGAGAAAGTTCGCCTGCTGCTCGGCCTGATGTCGGCCGAAGCACCGCACATCCTGATCCTCGACGAGCCGACCTCTCACCTCGACATCGACAGCCGCGAGGCCCTGATCTACGCGCTGAACGATTTCCCCGGCGCCGTCCTTCTGATCACGCACGATGTGTACCTGGCCGAAGCGACCGCTGACCGGCTCTGGCTGGTCAAGGATGGCCGCGCGTCGCCTTATGACGGAGACCTCGAAGACTATCGCGCCCTCGTCATGAAGGCCGACCGGGAAGAGGCCAAGGCCGCCAAGCCGCAAAAGTCTGCTGCCCCCAAGGCGGAAGACCCGGAAGCGAAGAAACGACTCAGCGCCTTCAAGAAAAAAGCCCGCGAGGCCGAAGAGCGTATGGAAAAGGCAAACGCCGCCATCGCAAGGATCGACGCCAAACTCGCCGAAGGCACTCCGCCTCCGGAAGAGCTTGAGAAACTGCTGAAGACCCGCGCCGACCACGCCGCCACATCCGAAGCCGCCGAAACCGAATGGCTCGAAGCCGCCGAGGCTCTGGAAGCCGAAGGCTAGACGCCCTTAGCTCCCTCCGGGAGAAGAGGGCCCCATTGCGCAGCAATGGGAGGTGAGGGTATGCCCCAATCCCCCTGTCACAAAACCCGCCCCTGTCTCGTCTTGTCATTGAAACCGGCAAGGAGACCCGATCAATGACCCCCGAAACACTACGCGCCCAGGCCCGCGCCATGGGCCAGCAATTCAACTATGACATCACCTATATGGAAGAGATCATCAACATCTCTCCCCCTGCCGCCGAAGGGCTGATGAGCTTTGTCGGCATCTACAAATATCGCGGCCCGTCGGCTGGCAAGGCGGCGTGGCATGGCGCCCTGTTCGCCTCCACGCTGGAGGGCGATTGCGGCCCCTGCGTCCAGCTCGTCATCGACATGGCGATTGCTGACGGTGCAGACACAGACGCGCTGAAAGCCTGCGCCGAAGGCGAGGCGCAAAGTGCCGGCACGACCGGTCTCGGCTTCCGCTTTGCGATGGCTGCGATCACCGCAGACCTGGCGACAGATGATCTGCGCCGCCAGATCGAGGCAGAGTTTGGGAACAAGACCGCCCTGTCCTGCGCCTTCGCGGCGGCGGCAGGCCGGTTCTATCCTGTCCTGAAGCGCGGCATCGGCCACGGCAAGCCATGCCGGGCGCTGGACATTGCTGGCCAGCGCATCACAGTGGCCGCATGAGTGCTGACACCGCCATCTTCGAGGCCGAACGCCCGGCCCTGACCGCCCTCTGCTATCGCATGCTGGGAGAGCGGGCCGGGGCCGAGGATGCGGTACAGGATACCTGGCTGCGCTGGCAGAGGGTTGACCGGCGCGGAATTGAAAACCCGCGCGCCTGGCTGCGCCGCACTGCCACGCGCATCGCCATTGATGCCCTGCGCTCGGCCCGGTCGCGCCGCGAAACCTATCCCGGCCCCTGGCTGCCGGAGCCACTGGTAGAGAATGAACATCTCAGCCTCGAAGACAGCTTCGTCATCGCGCAGGAATGCGAACTCGCCCTGTTATGGGCCATGGAACGCCTGTCGGAAACGGAGCGCGCCGCCTTCATCCTGCGTGAGGCCTTCGATGCCGGCTATGACGAGATCGCCGCCGCCACGGGAAAGTCAGAGGCTGCCTGCCGCCAATTGGTCAGCCGCGCCCACAAACGCCTGCAGGAAAGTGGTCCGCGCTTTGACGCCAGCCCCAGCGAAGTCGCTGACCTGCTGCAACGCTTTCTCTCCGCCGCCGCGGCTCAGGATCATGACACCGTCCTCTCCCTGTTCGCACCGCAGGCCACCGCCTATAGCGACGGCGGCAAGAAGGCTCGCGCAGCGCTTCGCCCCCTGATGGGTCCGGAAGAAATTGCACAGGTCCTGATGGCCATCATGCATAAAGCCGCGAAGGAACAGGCGCACTGGACCATCGAGCCCGCCAGCGCCAACAATGCCCCGGCCATCGTCCGCCGCCTGAATGGCAAGATAGATCTGGTCCTCACCCTCGCCCCGGATGCCTCCGGCCGCATCGCCTGGCTCTACGCCATGCGCAATCCGGACAAACTGCCTGTGTGAAAAACGCCTAGCCCAGCACCCGGTCACAGAACGCGGCATGCATCGCGCGCAATTCGGCCAGCGCGCTGTGGATTACGTCCCGCTTCGGGTCGAACATCAGTTCCAGCGTGATACCGCGCAGCGACAGGATCAGCATCCGCGCATGCACGATGCACGCCTCGACATCCTTCACGCCCGCCGCCAGCGCAATGCGTTGAACGTCCGCGTCGATCTCCACCTCGATCTCGACCGCGATGTGGCGCAGCCGCTCGGCGAGGTCTGCATCCCAGCGCGCCGCCAGCAAGACTTCCGTCACTGCCGCGCCTTCGGGAATATTCTGCGTCTGCCAGAACATATCGCACAGTCTGCGCATCTTCTGCGCAGGATCGTCGACGCCCTCAAACCGCGCGCGCGTGTCGGCAATCATCGCGCGCATCGCCGCTTCGCTGGCCGCGCTCATCAGGTCCAGCCGCGTCGGGAACTGGTTCAGCACAGAGCCCCGGCTGACGCCCGCCTTCGCCATCACCGATTCCACCGATGTGGCCGCATAGCCCTGCTCTGTCAGGCACTGCACGGCAGACCTCACCAGCAGGCGCCGCGTTTCCTCACCCTTCCGTGTCCGCCGCCTGCCCCCGGCGTGGCCGCCCACGTCATTATTATCTGTCTCAGTCATCAGCGCCACCTTACCGTCAAACATGGCGGTTCCGTCAAGCTATCGCAAAAATTTAAATTAGTCATGATTGACTAATTTCGTGCGTCCTCTAGCCTGTCTTCATCCGGAAGCAGGCAAACCTGCTCCGCATCAAAGAATACCGGCACAGACCGGCACGGAGGAAACAGGCATGAACACGACAGCCCAGCAGCAAGACACCCCCACCACATCCGGCGAAGGCTATCAGGTTTTCAGAACCCGCAACGCCCCGTCTCTGGACGAGACCGCCCATATGGAACTGGCAGACGTGACGCCAGATCTGGAAACCGGCATCGGCACCGCGCTGGAGGCCGGCTTCGCAGACGGCAATATCGTGAAAACCCTGTTCTCCCGTCCGGGTTTCAGCCTCACCTATGCCTGGTTCAAATCCGGCTTCCCACTTCCTCTTCATACGCACAATGTCGACTGCCTCTATTATGTTGTGGCCGGCAGCCTGCAGCTCGGCACCGATACGCTGGGGCCGGGTGACGGCTTCTTTGTTGGCGCGGGCAAGGCCTATCGCTACACGCCCGGCCCGGAGGGCGTCGAGGTGCTGGAATTCCGCAGCGAGGAAGATTTCAATATCAATTTTCTGGCGAAGACCGTTCCCGCATGGGAGAAGATTTCAAAGGTCATCGCCGACCGCCGCCCCGCTTGGGCCAATGAAACTCCCCCCAGCAATGCGCTGGCCTGAGACAGGGGCGGCGGATTCCCATGACACAGAGATTTGACGGCAAGGTCGCCCTCATCACCGGCGCGGCCAGTGGCATCGGCGCCGCCACGGCCCGCCTCTTCGCCAGCGAAGGCGCGCTCTGCGTGCTGGCAGACATCAGCGAAGACGGCGCGAAGGCCCTTGCGGCAGAACTCGGCGACAGCGCCATGGCCATCGCCTGTGATGTCTCGAAACAATCCGATGTCGACGCAATGGTTCAGGCGGCGGTAGACCGCCATGGCCGCATCGACATCCTGTTCAACAATGCCGGCATCGGCAGCTTCGGCACGTCAGTTGAGCTGACAGCAGAGGCCTGGGAGACTGTCATCGCGGTAGACCTGCACAGCGTCTTCTATGCCTGCCACGCCGCCATACCGCACATGCCGCGCGGCAGCGCGATTGTGAACACGGCCTCCATTTCCGGTCTCGGCGGAGACTATCGCTTTGCCGCCTACAACGCCGCCAAGGGCGCGGTCGTGAACTATACCCGTGCGCTCGCGGTGGATCATGCCCGCGACGGCATCCGCGTCAACGCGCTCTGCCCCGGCCTGGTCGATACGCCCATCACGGCAGGCTTTCATGACATTCCCGGCCTGAAGGAAGACTGGACCCGCCGCATCCCCATGGGCCGCGCGGCCCAGCCGGAAGAGATGGCGCACGTCGCCGCCTTTCTCGCCTCGGAGGCGGCCTCCTATGTCACCGGCTCCATCATCGTGGCTGATGGCGGCGCGACCGCCCATACCGGCCAGCCCGAAATCGCTCAATTTGCTGACATCCCCACAGAGTAGGCCACATGCGCGCAGCCACCCTTCAGGGCAAATCCCTCAGCATTCGCACACTTGCAGACCCTGTGCCTGCCGCCGGGCAACTCCTCGTCCGGCCCCTCTTCACCGGCATTTGCGGCAGTGATCTCAGCCAGCGCAAGCAGATGGCCCTGCTGGCAGAACAAACCCCGCCCGCAGACCGGCACACACTGCCCGCCATCATTCCCGGCCACGAATTCAGCGCGGAGATCGTCGACATTCCACCCGGCACAGACACGCCGCTGAAGCGCGGAGACCTGATCAGCGCCCTGCCCTTCACGCATGATCATGACGGCACACCCGCCGCGATCGGCCTGTCACCGGATCATGGCGGCGGCCTCGCCGAACTGGCCTGTGTGGACGCTGTGCGCAGCTTTCGCATTCCGGACGGGATCGCGCCGGATCTGGCCGCCCTGACAGAGCCGCTCAGCGTCGGGCTGCATGCGGCCAATCTGGCCAGCTGCAACCAAGGGCCAAATATCATTATCGGCTGCGGCCCGGTCGGGCTCTCCGTCATTCTGGCCCTGCGCGCCCAAGGGCGCGGGCCCATTCTGGCGGCGGATTTCTCGGCAGAGCGCCGCAAGGCCGCCGCAGACCTTGGCGCAGACATTGTACTCGATCCGGCGACCGACAGCCCCTATGAGCGCTGGAGCGATCTCGGCTTCACGCCGCACGCCATGTCACCCCTGCTGGCGCGGGACTTTCTGGGCCTGCCCTCCGGCCTCAACATATTTGAGTGTACCGGCGCGCCCGGCGTGATTGACCAAATCACGAAAACCGCGCCCCCGCACACGCATATCATCGTGGTGGGCGTCTGCCCGCATGAAGATACGCTGACGCCCTATGAGGGCATCGTCCGGGAACTGACGCTTGAGTTCAGCTTCGCCTACCGCCCGCATGAATTCGGCGAGGCGCTCGGCCTGCTGCAAAGCCATTCAGAACTGGCCGCGCGCCTCATCACCAGCCGCCAGCCCCTCGCCAGCATCGAAGCCGCCTTTGACAGCCTCGCCGCCAACCCCCATGAGATCAAGGTCCTGATAAACCCGCACGCCTGACGCCCCTAATCAAAGAAGCACTTCTCCGTGCCATCGCCCTGATTGTAACAGCGCGGCTCGGACACCGGCTCGTTGTAGCGCTTTATGCGTGCCACGTCCTCCGCATAGGCCTGGGCAGCCTTCTGTTCCTGCGCGCGCTGGCCGTCAAATATCCCCTGCGCCCATGGCCACACCAAATTGCATTCATAGCTGTTATTCCCGAACCGGCTGCAGATATCATACGCATCGCTGGATCGCGGCAGGGCATGCCATCGGCGCCAATACGCGCTCAGATATTTGCCGCCCAGCGTGCGGGCCGCGGCGTAGAAATCCCCGCCATAGGGCACATCACTGCTGTTCATCGCCAGTATCGCATCGGCAGTTACCTTCAGGGAGTCCCTCGCCTCGGCCTCATACCGTGCCTGCAACACCTCCCAGGGCGTTTCCAGATATTCGCGGTAGTTCTTGTTGTTTTGCCACCATTCGCGGGCCGTCTTCAGGATCAGCGGACGCTCCATCGCCAGTGGATTGTCCGGGTGCGTTGCTTTCTTGTCCCGCGCCTCATAGGCTGCCCACAGCTCTTCCCGGCCAATATCCATGCCGGCATCATACCAGTCCGTCACCCCTTCGGAGCGGTTCATCGGATTCTTGAAATAGCGAACCGCCAGCCGCAAGGGCGGCTCCGGTATGTCGCGCTTGTCCGCGTCCCCGAACAGGCCGTAATATTCATCCTTGTCCAGCGTGCCCAGCCAGACATCGGCAAAGGGCGGATAGCCCTCGCGCCCAAGGATCAGCTCCATGATGGATTCGGGCATCAACTCGTCCCGCTTTCCGCTCAGCAAATCCCCTTTCGGGGCGTTTGCCACCAGGCGATACCACCGCCCGTCCGCCGCTTCATACACGACCAGCCAACCGCGCACGCCTTTGATCTCTGGCAGGAACAGCGGCACAATGCCCAATATGTTGGGATGGTCAAAGGTCAACACGTCGCCATCCGCTTTGCGGATAGGCAGGTAAATCCGCTCTCCGGACAATATGCCGTGTCCGGATGTCATGGTTGCAACGCGCTGCACCGGGGCCTGCTGGTAATTATTGAAATTATTATCGTCCCACTCATCCGCCAGCGCATAGCCCACGGGCAGCGTCTGGAAATACGGGCCGACTGCTTCCATCTCCAGCGTCAGCGCATTGACGACCACGGACAGGCCCGTGCCATCCTCGCCCTTCACCGGAAAGGCGATCTTGCCATTGCCATAATAGTGGAAATCATAATCCCCGCTGCCTTCGTTCAGCACACCGGAAATGCGGTGGGCCTCCTTGCCCTGATTGTCCATCACGGCCAGCGTCTTGCGCGGCCCGTCCGCAGCATCCGAGTCTTCGAATATCAGCGTGAAGGGCCTTTCCGGCACCTTACCGTAAATCTGATAAAACCTGAAATGCTTGTATGGCAGGGTGCTCAGATGCGGCTTCACCGGGTCCAGCGTGGCGTAATAATATCTATAATCCAGCCCCTTCACGAGGGCCATCTTGTCACTGATCGGCAGCACCTGAATGAATTCCGCCGGCAACAGGGTTGTGCCGTCTTCCGCCTTCAGGCCCTGCAGCACCACCTGTTTCGAAATCCAGGAATAACCATTGCCTTTGCTCTGGCCGCCATACTTGTGCGCATATTCCGTGTATTGCTCACGCGAAATGCCGTAGCGGTCCAGCACCGCGCCCATCCGCTCCGGGCCCAGTTGCGACACGGACCATAGCCGCACCGGCATGGTGCCGGTATCAGTCCGCACATACCGCATCTCTTTCGTAATGCAGCTGAAGTCCTGCGGAGATTCCTCCAGACACATGTCTCGGCTGCGATCACCCAGGATGCTTCCCGCATCGCTATATGCCTTCCACGCATGCGCCTGCAGCGCGCTCATGGCCACCAGCATGGCCAGCATCAGATATCGAAACAACAGCGTCTCCCCACAGCTTGCTCAGACGCCGCCCAGTGTAGCGCCTCTCCGTGACATGACCAGACCCAACGCCCGGCCAGTATTATGTCTAATTGTAGAAACATGTTTCCGTTTTCGCGCCCGTTTGGTAGCAGCGCGGCTCCTTCATCGGTGGGCGGTATTCAGACTTGTAGCCCTGGCTGAACTTCTTCTGGCTGTAGCGATCGGCTTCCCTGGCCGCTGCCTCGCGCTGGCCCTTCGAGATATTGTCCGCCCACGCATAGACGAGACCGCATTCCATGCTGGAGCTGCCGAACCGGCGGCAGATATCATACGCGTCGGCCGAATGCGGCAGCTGGTGATACTTGTTCCAATAGGCCTGCAGGTATTTCCCGCCCTTTGTGCGGGCGACATAATAGAAGTCGCCATTGAAATCGAGGCCGTAGCCGCTGATCAGGGCATTGTCCGCCGCGCCTATCAGCGTGCGCTCCTGCTCTGCCTGCGCGCGCGCGACATGCACTTCCCACGGCGTCTCCAGATACTCCCGATAGGCGGCATTCGACTCCCATTGCTGCTTCATCTCCGCGATGATTTCCGGCATCGCCAGCGCCTGCGGATTGTCCGGATGCGACATCCGCCCCGCCCGCGTGTCATAGATCTTCTGGAAATTCTCTGCGCTCGGATCGCTGCCGACCAGATACCAGTCCGTCACGCCGCCCGCCGACAGCTGCCGCGGGTTCTCGAAGAAGCGTGCCGCGACGCGATAACTCGGCGGCGGAATGTCCTTCGGGTTCGCATTCGCAAACAGCGCCTTGTGCGTCTCCTGCGGCAGGGTGCCGATCCAGATATCCGCCAGCGGCAGGTATTCGTTCGGCTCCCACATAAACACCCGGACAGATGACGGCGACAGCTCGCTCGACTTTCCCGTTTCCTGTTTGTAGAAGTCATCCTTCTGCGGCGCATGCATGATCAGCTTGTACCACTGGTCGGTCGCATTCTCGTACACGATCAGCCACCCGCGAATGCCGCCAATCTGGCCGGGCAGGCGCAGCGGCACCATGCCCCGCGCCGCTTTCGGGTGTATGAGGGGTTCCGGATCGGCCTTCCATTCGCTCAGCGGCTCATAGATGTCCGCAGACAGAAGGCCCTTGCCGGAAGGCATCTCTCCGATCTTCTGGAAGGGGTAATATTTCAGGTCGTGCTTGTTGTCGTCCCACTTTTCCGTCAGCGCATAGCCCACATCGAGAATATCGAACACCGGGCCCATCTTCTCCAGCTCCAGCGTGATCGTATTGAAGAAAACCGAGAACTCGCTTCCCTCCGAGCGTACGGGGAAGCCGATATAGCCCTCATAGAATTTATAGTAATCATCCGCGCCATGCGTGTTCGGAATGATGCCATTGATCTCATAGGCCGCATTCCCGTCTCCATCGAAGATCGTATAGGTGCGCAGGTCGTCCTTGGTCGCTCCATTCTTGATCGCCATCAGGGCAAACGGCCTCTTCGGCTCCGTGCCGTCGATCCATTCGAGACTGTCCCATGGCAGCGCGAGCGGCGTCAGCGTCGTCTCTGCAGAGCCCAGCGTCGCAAGCAGCCAGGTCTGCTTCACCGTCTTCACCACCGCCGCCCGGTCACTCAGCGGCAGGACGCGCACAAATTCCGGCGGCAGCAGCACGGTCTTCCCGTCCAGCGCCATCAGGCCCTGCAGCGTCATTGCGCGCTTGTAATACTCCTTGTCGCCGGCCCTGACGAACCATTCATGATACTTGCCTTCGACCATGCCATATTTGCGCATCAGGGCGTCAAAGTCTTCCTGCGGCAGGTTCCGTTTCAGCAGCAGCCGCACCGGCACGGTGCCGCTCTCGGTGCCCGTATCGGTGCGCACATATCTGCCGCTCTTGGTGACGCATTCGTCGGACGGAGTCTCGTTAAGGCAATCGCCGGTCTGGCGCGCATCGCCAACGGTAATTTCCTTCCACGCATGCGCCTGCAGCGCGCCCAGGGCCACCAGCATGGCCAGTATCAGATATCGAAACAAAGACCTCTCTCCACGCCATGCTCAGGCGCCGCGCATTGCGGCGCCTCTTCGGAACATGACCAGACACTACGCCCGGCCGCGTGCCGCCGCATGCCCCCAAGGGGGGATGAGGTGAAACTAGGCTGTGGTCACCGGGCGCAGATGGGGCAGCATGTGCGGCACATAATCCGCCTTGCCCAGATCCACCCCGGCATTGCGCAGAATGGCGTAAGCCGTGACCGCGTGGAAATGGAATTGCGGAATGGCCCAGTCGCGCACAAAGTCTGCGCCTTTCAGCTCAAACATCATCGCATTGGGCAGGGTGACAGAGATGACCCGCTCTTCCGCGCCGTCAAACTCTTCCGGCTTTACATCGTCCAGCATCGACACAGTCCGCGCGATCAGGGCGATCATCTCGTCCATCGTGTCGCCGGACTCCCACATCTCCACCTCATCGCCGCGCAGACGCCAAACCGTCTCGCGTGCCTGCAGGGAGATGAACTTCACCTGCATCAGCAAGGGGAACATGTCCGGCGCCAGGCGCTTCTGCAGCAACTCGTCCGCAGACACATCATTTGTCTCGCCCCATGCCGCAGCCTTCTTCAGCTGCCCGGCAAGCGCCAGCAGCATCTGTTTCGGGGCCGTCACGACCAGATCGTGAAGGTTCATGTCGTCTCTCCCAATGCCCGCCAGCCAATGTCGCGGCGGCAGAAACCTTCCGGCCAGTCGATGGCGTCGACGCCGGCATAGGCGCGGTCCACGGCCTCTTTCAGCGTGTCACCGCTGGCCGTCACATTCAACACGCGCCCGCCATTGGCGATCAGCGCGCCGCCCTCGTCCATGTCCGTGCCCGCATGGAACACGGTGACGCCCGGCAGATCGTTTGCCGTCTTTACGCCGCGAATGACACTGCCCTTGGCATAGCTGCCCGGATAGCCTTCCGTGGCCAGAACAATCGTCGCCGTCGGCTCGAACCGGTCCAGCTCCAGCAGCGCCTCGAACGCTTCTTCATTGCCTTCCAGGCCGCCCGTCGCCGCGCCCAGGATGGCCGGCACGATGTCGCCTGCAAGGCCCTTCATCAGAACCTGGCATTCCGGGTCTCCGAAGCGGGCATTGAACTCCACCACTTTCGGGCCGTCCGCCGTCACCATGATGCCGACATACAGCACGCCCTGATACGGCATGCCGTCGCGCTTCATGCCTTTCAGCATCGGCTGAACGATCTCTTTCTTCACGCGGGCGAGGATCTCGTCCGTCACCACCGGGGCCGGGGCATAGGCGCCCATGCCGCCCGTATTCGGGCCGGTGTCGCCATCGCCAGCGCGCTTGTGGTCCTGCGCGGCAGGCAGATAGACCGCGCCCGTGCCGTCCGTGATCACGAAGATGCTGGCTTCCTCGCCATGCATGAACTCCTCGATCACCAGCGTCGCAGAGGCATCGCCGAACTTGCCGGACAGCATCTCGTCAATCTCGGCATCGGCCTCTTCCAGCGTCGGCGCGATCACGACGCCCTTGCCGGCGGCCAGGCCATCGGCCTTCAGCACATAGGGCGCGTCCAGCGTGCGCAGGTAAGACTTGGCCAGCACTGGATCGGTGAACTCGCCATAGGCCGCCGTTGGCACGCCATATTCCTTCATCCGCGCCTTGGAGAAGGCTTTGGAGCTTTCCAGCTGCGCGGCCTGCGCGCTGGGCCCGAACACGTCAAAGCCGCGCGCCCGCAGCACATCGGCCAGGCCCGCCGCCAGCGGCGCTTCCGGCCCGATGACTACAAGGTCCGGCTCCACCTGCAGCGTCAGCTGCACCAGCTTGTCGATGTCCGTCACGGCCACGTCAAAGCAGGGGCCAACATCATCCATGCCGGGATTGCCCGGTGTGGAATGCACCATGTCCACCAGCGCCGACTGCGCCATTTTCCATGCCAGGGCGTGTTCACGCCCGCCCGATCCGATGAGAAGTATGTTCATGAGGCCGGTTGATGCGCGGGTCCGCGCCGGAGATCAAGCCTGTATGCGCGCCTTTGATGCCTTGGGCGACATTTGATCAGCCCTTGGGCGCTGTGAGGCCCCGCACACCTATGGGAATAAATTTCGCGCTATCCCCGCCATCCCCACGGCGCCGGATATTATTTTTCCAATATGGTCAATGCACTATCAATCCCTACCCCGCATTTCCGCCCATCCCAATCCTGCGCAAAGGCGCGCCCGTCATTCTCCCGGACATGACCTATCGCCCGGCCCGCCATATTGTCAGCCTTGTCCGCTTCTGGTGGGACGCGATCGGCTATCTGGCCGGGTCCGCACAAGCGCGGCTGGGCCTCTATCCCGTTCCGGTCAGGCCCTTCCTGCCCCGCAAGACGCATGGCGAGATCCGTAATCTCCTTGCCTTTCTTGAGCCTGTCCTGCGGCGGGTCTTCTTCCTGCAGGCGCTTGAGCTTGGCCCTCTGCCTGCGCCCGCCCCCGGCACGGCCCAAACCCAAACAGACCCCACCGGCCCAGCGTCAGCCCCCTCCCGCCCGGCCTTTCCCATCCCGCACTTTCGCCTGACCGAGCCGCAAGACGGCCTTAAGCGCGCCAGCACACCTCCGCCGCCAGCCTTCCGCACAGGCCCCCGCATCCGGTTCCTGGATGAGGACACGGCCATAGATCTGCGCGACTATCCGTCCACACCTGATGACCTCATTGCGTCCGGACCGCTGGTCCGCCGCCTGCTCGCAATTAACCACGCGCTGGACAATGCCGCGCTTTACCTCGCAAAAATGCGCCGTCTTCTGAGCGGCCCATCCCGCCCGGTCCAGCGGCTTGACCCGGCCGTGTTCTACGCCCGCCACCTGAAGCATCTGCAACAGGATGCGGCCCTTGCCCTGCATGACGAAACGGCTGAATTGCGCTGGCCGAACACATCCTGAATCCACCCCAAAAACAGCCTGTCCCCGCGTGAGTGCCCTGCCCTCACGCACTTTGTGCTGGTTAAGGCTTTCTTACTGCCGGTTTTGAAAACGTCCCCCCCGCTTTCACCGTGGAGTTATCCAGATATGCGAGTGTGCGCCCGAACCGTAAGAGGCCGCACCCGGCCTTATCTGGGGTGGGAAACATGTATCAGGGTAAATTTTCAAAGCTCGTCGCAAAGGCCTGGAACCGGGCCCGCACGCGTGAAGACGGCAATGTCGCCATCATCTTCGCCTTGTCGGTCATTCCGATCTTTCTGCTGATGGGCTTCGCCATTGACCTCCAGCAGGTCAACACCAGCAAGAACCGCGTCCAGCAGATCATCGACAGCGCGGTCATCGCTGGCGCACGCGAGATGCAGGACGGGCGCACCGATGCCGAGATCAAAAGCTACATCAAGAACTATATCAACTCTTCCCTGCTCGCATCAGGCGGCATGGGGTGCCAGGACCCGGTCTCCACGATCTCCAACAGCACGCAGGATATCTCCGTTGATATCAAATGCGCGCAAAACACGGCGATCATGCAGCTGGCTGGCGTCAGCCATATCAACTACATGGTCTCCTCCGCCTCCACCTATGGTATCGGTAAGGTCGACATTTCGTTTGTGTTCGACACATCGGGCTCTATGGCCGGTGATCGGAACGCAGCCCTCAAGGAAGCCGCAGAGCTTGCCGTGAAGGTGCTGCTGCCGGAAGACTCCACCCTCGTCGATACAGGGGATGTCCGCATCGGCATGGTCGCCTATTCCTACGGCATGGATGCCGGTGACTACTTCACTGCAGCAACGGGCAAGACCAAGATCCGCACCTATGAAGGCACCTATTATGTGCAGGTCGAAGATGGCGGCCACTATGAGGAAGTCTGCGACTGGTACAAATATCGGGGCAGATGGTATTATGATTGCCAGCAGCAATGGGTCCCGGATTACACGTGGGAGCCGCGCACCACGACCAAGACAATCAACAATACCTGCGTCAAGGAACGTCTCGGCAAGGAAGCCTTCACCGATGCCGCACCTGGCCCCTTCGCCTGGGTCGAAGCAGTTGGCGCCACATATGATGAATCCCGTGACCGCTGGTATACAGATCAGACCTGCAACTCTCCGCCACCTGTCGCGCTGACCTCCAACACAGAGACGCTGAACACCTATATTCAGAACCTGCCTGCCAGCGGCGGCACCGCAGGCCATCTCGGCATCGCCTGGGGTTGGTATCTGATTGCGCCGGAATGGAAGTCCGTCTGGCCTGCCACTTCCAAGCCCTGGTCGTATGAAGAGCCGGACACGGCCAAGGCCATGATCCTGATGACGGATGGCGAATTCAACCAACAGTACGACACCAGCAATGGCAACTCGGTCAACCAGTCCAAAAAGATGTGTGATGCCATCAAGGCGCGCGGCATCAAGATCTATACGGTTGCTTTCCAGGCCCCCAGCGGCGGCAAGGCCATCCTGAATTACTGCGCCAGCGGACCGGATTTCGCCTTTGAACCGGAAAACGCTGACGAGTTGAAGGATGCCTATACGCACATTGCCCAATCCATCTCGGATCTGCGTATTCGCTACTGATCACACGTGGCGCACCCCTGCCAGGTCAGGCGCTTGAGATACTTTCAGCCGGTCTTGTCCTTTCAGGCACAGGACCGGCTGAAAATAGCATATCAAACAAGGCACTTCATCGGTTTAGTCATCTGCATATACGCGCAGAGGGGCTTGATCAGGGTTATAGACAAGCCGCCTGGATAATTGATATTCTCTTCCATATGACGGCGTGACATCACGCGACAATTATGGAAACGGGAGCTCTCCCTATGGCGCGCACTAAACGCCCCACTGCTCCCGGACCGGCAACTGCCCCCCCGATCGTATCGGCATCGGAAAGTTCCTGGCTCGGCGCAATCATTCAATCTTCCTCAGACGCAATCATCTCGACGGCGCTGGACGGCACCATTGCGAGCTGGAATCCGGCCGCAGAACGTGTTTTCGGCTACAAGCCTGAAGAGGTAATCGGTCGCTCTGTGCGCCTGCTGATCCCGGCGGACCGGCAACAGGAAGCCGACGATATCCTGTCCAGCGTCAAGGCCGGCAAAACCGTCCGCAACCATGAAACGATCCGGCTGCACCGGGACGAACGCAAGCTGCGCATTATCGTCACCATCTCTCCGATCCATGATGACGACGGCAAGATTGTCGGCGCGTCAAAGATCGTGCGTGACATCACCAGCCAGTATGAAGACCAGCAACAGCTTCAGGAAAGCCAGGAGCGGTTCGAAGCGCTTGCCGACAACATTCCCCAGCTGGCCTGGATGGCCAACAAGGAAGGCCTGATTTTCTGGTACAACAAACGCTGGTACGAATATACCGGCACCACGCTGGAAGAAGTAAAGGGCTGGGGCTGGCAAAAGCTGCACCATCCGAGCCATATTGATCGCGTGACCACCACGATCCAGCATTCCTGGGACACTGGCGAGCCGTGGGAAGAGACCTTCCCCCTGCGCGGCGCAGACGGCAAGTTCCGCTGGTTCCTGTCGCGCGCCCTGCCAGTCTATGACAAGGAGGGGGAGTTGGCCCTGTGGTTTGGGACGAACACGGACATCACAGACCAGAAACAGCACGAAGAGCAGATCCAGTTCCTGATGAACGAGGTCAATCACCGCTCCAAGAACATGATCACCCTGGTGCAGGCCATTGCCCGCCAGACGGCCAGCACCCATGAAGACTTCATGCCCCGTTTCTCTGAGCGGATGCAGTCGCTGGCCTCCAGCCAGGACCTGCTGGTCCATTCCGGCTGGCGTGGTGCGCGCGTGGATGAAATCGTCAACTCACAACTGGCCCACTTCAAGGATTTGATTGGCACTCGGATTTTCCTGAAGGGTCCGCATGTCCGCCTGACCTCCGCAGCCGCCCAGTCCCTGGGCATGGCGCTCCATGAACTGGCCACGAATGCCGGCAAGTATGGGGCCCTGTCGAATGATACCGGCACGGTCACCATCGCGTGGAATGTACTGCGGAACGGCACCGGCAAGTTCGACATTACCTGGAGCGAAGAGGGCGGCCCGCCTGTCACAACGCCTGAGCGCCGCGGCTTTGGGTCCACGGTCATAGAGAAAATGGCTCGCATCGCCTTTGGCCAGCCTGTGAATCTGGAATTCCTGCCAGAGGGCGTCCGCTGGCATTTGCGCAGCATTGACGACCGTGTCTTTGAGGATGACTTCAAGAGCGAAGATCATGTTCCGCAGACAGAGGAAATGCATGCCCCCGCCCCAATCGTTCCCGTTCCCCAGAACGCCAAGCAGATCCAGCGCATTCTGGTCGTGGAAGACGAGGCCATCATTGCGATTGACGTCGCAGCGGCGCTTGAGGATTCAGGGTATGAAGTGATTGGCCCGGTGGGCTCTGTCTACGAAGCGCTTCAGCTGCTGGACAAGGTGCAGTGTCACGGCGCAGTTGTGGACGTGGACCTTGCGGGTGAGACGGCAGACCCGGTGGCTGAACGTTTGATGAAGGCGGGCATCCCCTTCGTCACCGTGTCCGGTAGTTCACGCGATACCGCCGGCAAGGCCTATGAGAACAGCCCGTTCCTGACAAAGCCTATCCTGACGCAGCGCCTTATCGGGCACATGACAAACCTGCTGACCGAACGCGCCGGCCAGGCCTGATCCAGACGGATTTTGTATTCAGGCAGTCTTGTATTGAGACCGGGCTCAGGCCGCTTCCTGACCGAAGATGGAAATGCCAATCGGGCTGCGCACCGTCACCACAAGGCCGGTCTCTCGGAAGTCCCGCGTGACCTTCAGATTGGGCAACATGTGGAACAGGACGCTGCCAAAGCCCTTGCGGCTCGGCGGACGCACGCCTGTCAGGCCGCTTTCCTCCCAAATGACGACCAGATGATCGTCCTCCAGATGCCAGCGTACATCCAGACGGCCTTCAGGCTTGCTGAAGCACCCATACTTTCTGGCATTTGAGACCAGTTCGTGGATGATCAATGCCCCATCCTTGGTCGATTTCAGGCTGAGCGTGATGTCCGGCCCGGAGATGGAATATCTTGATGTGTCCCGGTGCACAGCCGCCTCGATTTCCTCTTTCAGAATATGCCGGAGGGGCAGCCCGTACCAGTCATTGGTAGTGAGGCTGGAATAGACCCGGCTCATCGAGACCAGGCGGTCATTGAACTCATCAATGAAGCCCTCAAGATCATCCGCCATCGAGCCGGAGATCCGCGCCGTCGCCATGATGACGGAGAACATGTTCTTGATCCGGTGCGCCAGCTCGTTCGACATGATCTCGTTCTGGCGCATCAGCTCTACACGATCGGTCACATCTTCACAGCGCTGTATGATATGCGTCACCTGACCGTCAGCATTGAAAAACGGCTTCTGGACCCATTGCCATGTGCGCACATGAATTGAGCCATCCGGCTGTTCCAGCTCATAGGGCTGCTCGGCAAGATGGGTGATTTCCCCATCCATTGTTTCACGAAAGGTCGCCTCGACTTCCGCTTTCTTCTTGGGGGTGTGATAGAAGACGTCAAAGAAATAACGCCCCTCCATCTCTTTCCAGGTTTTGCCCATGATGCGCTGATAGGCGCGATTGGCGAAAACGAATCGGAATTGGCGGTCCAGTGCCATCATGGGCTGCAGCCATTGGTCGGCGGCCTGAACCAGGTCAAAGCCACCTGTCCCTGACTGAAACGCAAGTGTATCCGCCATCTCCTTGTCCCCTCCAGACTGCGTGCGCGCATATTTTGCCCTAAAAGGAGTTAAGCGACTATGATCATCCTCCGAAAGGTAGAGACGCATTCGGGCCCTTGCCCCGGCTGCCAACCGCGTCCAAAACAGGCAGATGCCAACACCGCCCGCCTCAAATGATGCCGCCCTGTCGGTTTCCGATCTCGCCGCCAGCCTGAAGCGGACGGTTGAGACCAATTACGACCATGTCGTCGTGCGCGGAGAGCTGGGCCGCGTCACCATTGCCCGCTCCGGCCACATGTATTGCGACCTGAAAGACGAAAAGGCTGTGCTCAACACGGTGATGTGGAAAGGCCAGGTCGACCGGCTGCCCTTCCGCCCTGAGGAAGGCCTGGAGGTGATCGCCACCGGGCGTCTCTCCATTTATGAAGGCCGCTCGAACTATCAGATGCTGGCCTCCTCCATGCGCCCGGCGGGCGCTGGCGCGCTGATGGCCCTGTTGGAAGAGCGCAAGAAGAAATTCGCCGCGGAGGGCCTGTTCGCGCCCGAGCACAAGAAGAAGCTGCCCTTCCTGCCGAAGACGATCGGCGTGGTGACCAGCCCCACCGGCGCCGTGATTCGCGATATTCTGCACCGCATCCGCGACCGATTCCCCGTCCGCGTCATCGTCTGGCCGGCCCTTGTGCAGGGGGATCAGGCCGCCGGGCAGATCACTGCCGGCATCCAGGGCTTCAACGCCATGATCGGCGCTGACCGGCCTGACGTGCTGATCGTCGCGCGCGGCGGTGGCTCGATTGAAGACCTTTGGCCCTTCAATGAAGAGAACGTTGTCCGCGCGGCCTTTGAGAGCGAGATTCCGCTGATCTCCGCCGTGGGCCACGAGACCGATACGACCCTGATCGATTATGTCTCAGACGCCCGCGCGCCAACGCCGACCGGCGCCGCCGAGATTGCCGTGCCGGTGCGGTCCGAACTGCTGCTGCTGACCGGAGAGCATGGCGAGCGCCTGAAGCGCGCCCTGGCCCGCCGCACGGGACAGGCAAGGGACAAGCTGGCCGCTGCCCGTCTGCCGCGGCCGGAAATGCTGTTGCAGACCAAACGCCAGCGGCTGGACTATGCCAGCAGCAACTTGCCAAAGGCGGCGCTGGCCCTTGTCCAGAAGGCCCGCCTGCGCCTGTCCCGCCAGTCGCTGAGCCCGGCCAGCCTGCGCGGGGAAATCCGGTCTTCGAAACAGCGCCTGCGTGACACGGCGGTGCGCGCGCGCCCGGCCCTGATGCGCCTGATCGACAGCCGCAAGACGGCGCTTGCCAGCCAGGGAAAGCTGCTGGAGACATTGTCCTATCAGTCCACGCTGAAGCGCGGCTATGCGATTGTTCGGGATACGGACGGAAACCTCATCCGCTCGGCTGGCGTGGCGGCAAAATCCTCCGCCTTCAAGGTCAGCTTTGGGGATGGCGATGTCATGGCCCGGCCGGATGGAAGCGCGCCGCCACCCTCGCCCTCCACGCCAAAGCCTGCGCCGAAAGCGGACAAGCCCAAGCCAAAACCGGCACCCAAGGGCGATCAGGGCAGCCTGTTCTAGGCCGCCCTTTCCAGATATCAGACTGACAGGGTCCGCAGTGTCTTCCGGCGCTTTGCCCGCGCCTTGAATTTGCGCCACCATATCAGGATGCCTGTCACGCAGAGCATGAAGAGCGCTATTCCGGACACGAATATAATGGCCCGCCCGACACCGCCGAACGCCTTTCCGGAATGGAGCGGATACTGCCAGGCGATGAACACATCGCCAGCGGAGCCTTCTGCCGAATGCCGGTCGCTGAGCACGCTTCCGCTCTCGCCATCCACCACGATCATGCGCCGGCCATAATTGTCGATATCGCGTGGATCATAGGCGCGCAGCTCATAGACTCCTTTCCACGGATTGTAGCTGGCCATGTCGATACCGGGTCGGCCCTCTACCGCGCCTGCCTCGGCGAGGGCGTCAGCGAAGCTGACCGGTGGACCGAAGTCCGGCGTCTCGCGCGTTGGCAAGGTAAAGATGGCGCGCTGCGTGACCGGGGACACGGCGTTTACGCTCGACACAAAGAAAGTGTACCAATTGAAATAGACCGCCGAGACGGCAAACATCAGCGTGACAGGAAAGAACCAGAGGCCGCCCGCCCTGTGCAGGTCGAAAGTCATCTTGTGCCCGCCGGAGCGCCAACGCACACGGAAGCTGGCCAGCCATTTACGTAGCACCGGAAAGGACAGGACCAGCGAAACAAGATGGTCAAAAATCCATAGAAAGGCGACGAGCCCCAGGAACCAGAACATGGCATCGCCCAGATGCAGATCCAGGTGCAGGCCATAGAGGAAGTTCATCAGATAGCGCGGCTGAAGACTCATCACGTCATGCGCGCGATAGCCCAGAACTTTCGCCGTATAGGGATCAACATAGACCTCAATCTCGTCGCCCTTGCCTTCCTCGACATAGGGCATGGCAATGCGCACGCTCTTGTCCGGAGCATCCGGCAAATCGACAAAGCGGATGAAGCGATCCGGATATTCCGCCTTGGCCGCGCCAAGCCAGGTCTCCGGCGGCAAGGCCGGGGTGATGACCTCCACCTGCCTCAGATCCGGATTCAGCCAGCTGTCCAGCTCTTCATAATAGACGACCGCCGAGCCTGTGATCGCCATCAGCGCAAGCCACAAGGCCGCAAACAGGCCAAACCAGCGGTGCCAGAAAACCAGCAGCGGCCGGACCCGAAAGCCCGGCCGCCTGATGCTGGAGATCAGCGACGACCTCATCAAAAATCGTAGCCGATCGAGATGCGCAAGTCGCGGCCTGCTTCATAGACACCGGCCACACCTTCCCAGCCGAGGATGGCATTATAGTCGGCCACGCTGGCATGGTCGCGGTAAAGCTCGTCAAACAGGTTCTGTACACCAACATTCAGACGCAGACCCGGCACGGCCTCCGGACGCCATTCGGCGTAGATGTCTGTGACCGTATAGCCCGGCTTGTCAACGGTCTGCAGGGAGTCGATCCAGCCCAGCTCCACCGCGCGGTACAGCACGACAATATCGTTCAGATCTTCCACATGGCGCACATTCAGGCCCAGATTAAGCATGTCGGTTGGCATCCAGGCGATATTGAAGTTCCACTGGTCGCCGGATGTGTTTGCCAGGCCGATTTCCTCATAGCCTTCGACATCATGACCGTTCAGCTCTGAATCATAAGCGGTGTAGAAGAGGTCTGCCGACAGGCTTTGCCAGCTATAGCCGAGGCGCAGTTCAACACCTTCCGTTTCAAACTCGCCGACATTTTCGTAATAGGTCGCATCCTGCGGCGCGCCGAGACCACCGAGCTGGTCCATGATCACATCATCAATCTTCATCGAGAACACAGATGCCCCCGCGCGCAGCTGGCCATTGTCATAGACGAGGCCGGCCTCAGTATTGTCGACGCGTTCGGGGTCGAGCCCCGGCTGCAGACGCAGGCGGCCCGGCTGTTTTTCCAGTGTGAAGGAATCGCCGACTTCCTTGCCGCGGAAGGCCTGCGCGTAGCCCGCGGAGAGCGCAAGGTCTGGCGTCAAATCATACAGCACGCCGATGTTTCCGCTGAAGCCGTCGCTGGAGGTTTCCTCATCATAGGTGACGAGGTCCAGTTCATAGGAATCATACCGGCCACCGGCGCTGAGCAGGAATTTATCCGTCAGCTGAAAATGCCCCTGAACATAACCGGCCCAGAGCTTTCCCTCTTCCTTGAAGGCGCCGACATTCGGATCCCACGCCCAATCCTGCCAGACGGAGTCTTCGGCCTGATACTCACTGGAGACGGTGTCGTTGCGATGCTCAATACCATAGACGAGGCGATGTGCGCCGAACTTGCTGGTATTGCGCAGGTCAAAGCCATAGGTTTCCAAATCACCGCCATACATACCCCAGCGGTCGAAGCGGTTCTGCTGGAATTCGGAGGTTGTGTAATAGGCCGTCGCATCCATGTTCAGCATGTTGCTCAGCTCGTTACGGTAATTCCCGACAATCGTTTCGCGCACGGCTTCCGAAGGGAACAGCGTATCGTTTTCCAGTGCCGGCCAGTTTGGACGTGCACTGAAATCCCCCTCCTCTTCACGCCGCTCATAACTGACGGAGAGGTAGTGATCTGGCGCAAGCTCGCCGGACAGTTTGACAAAGCCCAGCATCTGTTCAGCCGCGGTGGCGTAGAGCGTGTCGCCATCGCCATCCTTCATGTTATCGCGGTCAACATAGACGAGCGAGCCGAGCAGATCCCAATTCTCGGTCAGCTTGCCATAGCCGGTCAGGCTGGCCTTGTAGCCATCATTGCTAAACCAGCTGCCGCGGACCATGCCGCCAAACCGCTGACCATCTTCCAGCAGGTCACTGGCACTTTTAGTGCGGAAGCGGATTGCCCCGCCGACCGCGCCAAAGCCTGCCGTGGCCTCGCCCGCGCCAGCCTGCAGCTCAACCTTTTTCAGGAGTTCCGGTTCGATCTGTACCCGGCCGATATGGTGGAACAGGGTGCCCGTTTGCGGCGCGCCATCCACAGTGACATTCAGCAGCGTATCTTCCAGACCGCGCACATAAACCTTCTGCGCAATGCCGATAGAACCGCCGACAGAGACAGAGGGCGTCTGGCGGAAAATGTCTGCCAGATCATTGGCCTGCGTCTTCTCGATCTGGTCTGCATCGATCAGGACGTTCGTGGTTTCCCCGACCACGACGACCACATCCTCGATCAGCTCCGCATCATCCGCGCCCTGTGCCGCTGCACCCATGGCCAGCGCCATGACAGCCGCCCCGCACAAGATTATACCCCTCAACATTCAGTCTGCTCCTCAACTTTTAGTCACTCATTCGCGGCCCGGCCTAACAGGCCGCAAAAGTAACTGCAAGTGATAATCAGTCTCAATAAGTGAGATATTTTGTCCGGAGCGGAGACTTTCCGGCAGGACAGGAGCGTCTTTCGGAAGAGCCGCGCAGCAAAACGCCCTCCCCTGCATTCATTACAGGAGAGGGCGTTTTCAGCCCAAATGCTGTTGCAGACCAAACGCCGGCCACGGCAAGCTCGTCCGCTCCGCCGCCCCGGCGCAGGCCAGGGTTAACGGGAGGAAGCGAGGCAGGGCCTCCGTCTACGCACAAATACGAGCTTGCCAGCCCGACACGGAATCGCTACCTCAGCCTCATGCACAGACACGCGATCCCCCTGCAGCAACAGACCCGGCACATTCTGCCGGCGCGTGCTTGTGCCTGGCGACTGCCTGACTGACGCGTGCGTCTGACAAGCAGCCGACCCGACAAGCCCCGCCACCTCGGCGGGGCTTTCGTTTTGGTCCCGCCATAAAAGAAGGAACTGAAACAATGAGTTTTGAAACTGACGCCGACATCGCCGCGCTGATAGCGGCCTTCCGCGCCCGCACCCTGCCGAAGGAGAAATGGACCCATGCCGCCCACTGGGCCGCCGCCCTTTCCCTCGTCGCGGAGGACGAGGCCGCGGCCTTCCACGACATGCCGGGCATGATCCGCGCCTACAATGAATCCGTCGGGGGCCGTAACACCGACACCGAAGGCTATCACGAGACGATCACCCTCGCCTCCCTCCGGGCGGTCGCCCATGCGCTGAGCGGCGTGCCCAAAGGCACGCCGCTCCACGTGATCCTGTCGGATCTGCTCGCCGGGCCCTGCGGGAAACCGGACTGGATTCTCGCCTATTGGAGCCGGGAAAACCTGTTCAGCCCCGAAGCCCGCCGCGAATGGACCGCGCCGGACCTGCAGGCCCTGCCCTGGTAGGGCCTTAGCCTTTGATGTCTTCTTGCAGCACGGTCATCTGGAACTGGTAGGACGTCTCGCCCTCATCGACATCCTTGTAGACCACGGCCAGGAATTCAGCGCCAAGATAGCACTCAACGGAATCATCCGTCTTGTCGCGGGGCACCAGGCGCAGGCCCGGGTGCAGTTTTTCTTTCAGGTACGCCTCAAGACGCAGCGTTTCTTCGCGCTCCATTACGCGGCTCCTTTGTGTTCGGTGTTCGCGGCGCAACGTAGAGATTTTCGGTGCCGTTGCAACCGGTCTGCCTGCAATCAGGCCATGTGCCCAATATAGGGCGACCGGTTTTGCTGTCACGCGCGGCAGCAAAACCGGCCCTGCCCCTTGTCGTGGCCCCTTGCCCCGTCAGTCTGCGTGGGTACGCGGGCGTTTGGCGACATCCGGGCGCTGGGCCAGCAGCTTGGCCTGGCCAACCCAGTCATCGCGCTCGATCCGGCCCTTGAAGTGCTCCAGCTTGCCGTCGACCCATTCGATTTCGTCCTCGCCCCATTCGGCGACCTGCCAGAAATAGTAGACGCCGACATCATTCAGCAACTCGCACAGCATCGGGCCGACGCCATTGATCAGCTCCAGATCGTCCCCCTCTCCGAAGGCGGCTTCGACCAGAAGGTTTGCCTTGTCGTCCGGTCGCATGGCGGCCTCGACCGGATCGCCGGAGACGGACGCACGGGCGGGCTGCTGCGCCGGAGGGGGCGGTGGTGGAGGCGGCGGCGGTGAGGCCGGGGTCTTCTTCTCTGGCAGTGTGAAGGTCGGCCCGGACTGTTCCTCATAGGCCGGCATCGCGGCGGGCGTGCGGAAGGAATAGTCGACCGGGTCTGGCCGTGTACGTACGAAATGTGTCAGCGAGGACAACGCATATTCGATGGCATTCAGCCGGTCTTCCACCGCGCCGAGATTCATCCGCGACTCCATCTTGCGCAGGGAGTTGGTCAGGCCCGACAGGTCCGGCTCTCGCAGGGAGAGGACAGATTCCTGAAGGCCTGCTATGCGGCGCTCCAGCGGCGTAACATCCGGCAGGGACTGCAATTCCCCCCGCAGAGAGGAGATCGCCGTTTCCAGATGCGCGAGGCGGCTTTGTACGGGAGACAGGTCCACCGGCTCCGGCCGCATGCCGGACACAGTATTCTCCAGCAGTACCAGCTTTGCATGAACCGCCGCCGTGCCACCTTCCAGATCCGCGAGGCGGGTAGACATCTTGCGCATGTCATCAGAGGGGTTGCGCATCTGCTTGTCGATCTCGCGCAGGGTTTCGGTGATCGGGCCGAGGTCTGATTTCTGCTCCGACAGCGCGGTGATGACGTTCTCCAGTTTCGAGAGGCGCTCGCGCAGGCCATCCACATCCGGCACGCGGAGAGAGGCGAGCGAGGAGGATAAGGTCTGCAGACGGATTGTCATGCTTTCATTGTCTGCCTTGCGCTGGGCATCGAGGCCTTCGGCAAACTCCGCCAGGCGGGACTCCATCTGGCCGAAATCCTGCCGGATGGGGTCTAGGTCCGTGATGGGTATGTCGATGCTTTCAATGGCAAGCTGGATGCTGGCCAGCGCGCTGTGCACGGGCCCGAGATCCACTTCCGGAATCTCCGGCGGCTTGGGCAGCTCCACACTCATCAGCAGGTTTACGCCATCCTCGATGCGAGAGATGCGGGCGTCCAGACTTTCAAGATGGCCTTCAACCGTGTTCAGTTCTGTATTCTTCAGTTCGCCAATAGCGGTCTCAATCTGTGACAGACGGCCCATCAGCGGCGTGAAGGCGCTTTCCTCACCCTCTGCCGTGAGGTGGGCACGCATGCCTTCCACATCCCCGGTGATACCTTCCAGACGATGCGTGACTTTTTCCAGATGCGCCGTGATCGGGGCCAGGTCCGGCTTTTCGGGCTGCGGTATGGAGGCGATCTGCGCGCCGATGCCGCGCAGGCCAGTGTCCAGCTCATCCCGCGTAACGAGAGCTGGCAGCGCCTCCAGACGAGACTCAAGCCGCGCTTCCAGACCGGAGACAAAGGCCTGCAAATCCGCGCGCGTCGCAGGGGGCGGCAGCGCATCATGCGCGGACCGCTCCAGCATGTCCTCATAACTATCCGTAACATCCTCATAGCGGTTCTTCATCCACCAATAGGCAAGCAATGCCCCCGCGACGGCCGCGAAGATCATGAGAACGAGGATCTGTATGATGAGATACCACATGGTCGTTACTTTCAGAGTCTCAGGAGGAAATCATTCGGAAACACGGATCACCCGTATTTCTATGCGTCGGTTCTGGGCCCGGCCGTCAGCCGTCTGGTTGGAGCCGATGGGCCGGCTGGCACCATAGCCCGCCGCGACAAGGCGTGTGGCCGGAACGCCACGTGCGATCAGCGCATTGCGCACGGCCTCTGCCCGCGCCTGGCTAAGGCGGCGATTGGTCTCGTCCAGGCCAGTACTATCCGTGTGCCCCTCAATCCGCAGATTACCGGGGCAGGCCCGCACCGCCCCGGCCACCTCATCCAGCAATTCAGAGCTGGAGGCATCAATCGCGGCGCTGGAGGAATTGAACTTGATCTGCGTGCCGGACAGCAAGTCCGAAAGCGAGGATTCGCAGCTGGCAACGGCCTCACGCGCCATGATGTCCACCGCACCAATCTCTCCCAGGGCAATTGGGGCCAGCGCGATCTCCCGCACGGCGGCGGCATCCGAGCCCGGCAGTTCACAGCTGATGGAGAAGCGATTGGAACTGAAGCTCGCCACGCCGCGATCACAGCGCGTGACGGTATCAATGCCGCGCAGGGCAACAGAGGTGTAACCTTCGGGCAGCGGCTCGTTAGTGATGGTCAGGCTGTCCCGGATGCTGATCAGGCGCGGCGGATCTATCTCGGCGCGGGCGGCCTTCAGCACTTCGTCGCGCACATCATTATTGGGCATGTCGCCATCCAGTGTCAGCACGCCATCGGCCAGGCGGTATGACCAGCCATTCGGCATGCCAGTCGGCGTTTCGGCCACCTCGGTCAGGGTGAACCGGTCCCGCACGCGCGTAATCGGGCGGGCCGGACCCAGTAGCGTACGGGCTTTCGCCTCACGCACGGCCTGCAGCGCGTCGTCCGCAGCTGCGCGCGAGGGCGGCGTGCCTTCCAGGGTGATCCATTGGCCGGAGGCGCGCGGACGCGCCCAGCTGGCGCCTGCCCCGGCCAGCGCCTCAATCGCCGCGCGCTCTGCCGATCGCTCAATCACACCAGAGGCGAACGGCCAGATTGCGAAGAGAACGAGCAGTCCGAAGGCAATTATGGGACCGGCGGCATAAGGCATGAAGGGCAAACGCTCTGCCTGCACGCGGCGCACCTTGCGCCTGCGCCGGACACGGCCTTCGCTCTCCTCCTCCTCATAGGTCACCCGCCTGCCCCCTTCTGGAACGTGGACTCACGCATCGTCCCTTTTGGGACGCAGGCCGGAATGGTAACTGAAAGCTAAACAGGCAACAATATTGCGATCCCGAAATGAAACGCCAGGCAAAGCAATAAAACAGTGAATGCTTGTGGATAATTCAGCTGTGGCGTGAATTACTGAGAACAGCATCACGCAACAGGGGAATAATCAGATTATTTAGACGCTTCGTCGGGAATCGTCTGGTCCATTGTCTGGGCCGGATGGCAGCAGGACGGGCCGCTGACAATCTTCGCCGGGACACCCGCCACGGTGCAGTGCGCGGGCACGTCTTTTAGCACCACACTGCCCGCAGCCACCTTGGTCTCGTCACCAATCGTGATGTTGCCCAGCACTTTCGCGCCGACAGAGAGCAGCACGCCCTTGCCGATTTTCGGGTGACGGTCGCCGACTTCCTTGCCGGTGCCGCCCAGCGTGACGCCGTGCAGCAGAGAGCAGCCATCGCCGACCACCGCCGTCTCGCCGATTGTGATGCCAGAGGCATGGTCCAGCATGACAGACTTGCCGATGCGGGCGGCGGGGTGCGCATCCACACCGAACAATTCCGAGGCGCGGCTCTGGAAGTAAAAGGCCAGTGTCTCGCGCCCCTCACGCCACAGCTGATGCGCGACGCGATAAGTCTGCAGCGCCAGGAAGCCCTTGAAGAACAGGAAAGGCTGCAGCATGCCGCGGCAGGCCGGGTCTCGCTCCAGAACGGCCTGCATGTCGGCCTCGGCGGCCTCGACCAGTGTTCTGTCTGCATTATAGGCTTCGGACAGGACATGCCGGATCTGCTGGGTGCTCATCACCGGGCTGCCCAGCTTTTCCGCCAGATGGAAAGACAGCGCCTGGCACAGCGTGGAATGCGCCAGAATCGCAGAGTTCAGATAGCTCGACAGGGTCGGCTCATCTGCTGCAGCGGCGCGGGCCTCGAAACGCAGACGGCTCCAGGCTGGCGCGGGGGCGCCGATATCCGGGTTCTCTGGCATGTCGGGGGTCCTTTTCTTTCCCTGATCCAAACGAGATGGGGGATCAATTCCCAAGTGGCAAGACCTGATCCCTGATTAGCTCGCTGGCATTTCCTTACGATTAAACAGATAGGTGAAGGTGCGCCGTACCGGCTTCAGCGTCGTGATGCGGAAGACTGCCGGCGTGAAATACAGCGCCAGCAGGGCTGACCCGGCCACACCGCCGGAAATCCCCGCCGCCAGCGGCATCCAGAACGCATCGCCAGACAGAAGGATCGGCACGAAACCGCCCATCGTCGTCAACGTGGTGGCCACGATGTGGCGCGTCGCATCGACGACGATTTCGCGCTGGGCGATGACATCATCCGCCATCGCCTCCGGACTTGCCCTCAAGAGCGACAAGACCACGATAGAGCCGTTGATCGCGATGCCAAACAAGCCAAAGCCGCCAATGATCGCATTGAAGCCGAAAGGCAGATTGAACAGCCACACGCCGAAGAAGGCGAGGCCGAGCGACAGGAAGCCCGTCGTCAGCACCAGCAGCATCATACGGAAGGAGTTGAACACCAGCATGATGGCGCCCGCCATCACCATGACGAGCGGCACACCGACCGCAGCCAGATTGCCCATGGCATCGCTGGAATTCTCCGCCTCTCCACCAATGACAATCTCATAGCCTGCGGGCACATGGAAATCGCTGGCCTCAAGGCGTTTCTGATAGTCTGCCAGAACCGGCGCGGGCAGCGTGTATGGATCAAGGAAGGCCAGGATCTGGTTCATGCGCTGTCCGTTGCGGCGGGTGATGACGGCCGTTTCCGGTGTCAGCGTCACTTCGCCCAGCGCAGCAATCGGCGTGCCTGCGCCCTGCCCCACCGTGGCTGATCGCAAGTCTGACATGCCGGTGCGGCGAGACATCGGCGCGATGACCTTCACGGGAAGCTCCTCAGTCCCCTCAAGCACAGAGCCTGCCCGCACACCTTCCAGTTCGGCGCTGAGATCTGCGGCAATGTCTGTCAGGCGCTCGCCGACAAGAGCGGTGGCCGCTTCGTCTGCCTGCAGACGAATGGTCGGCGCGCCGAGTTGCAGAGAGGCGACAGAATAGGTGACGCCGGGCGTCTGGCTGAGGATCGCGCGGGTATGATCGCCGATCATGTTCAGCGTGTCGAAATCATCACCCATGATGCGGAACTCAATCGGCGCATCGGCGGGCGGGCCCTGCTCAAACGGCAAGGCCAGGAAGCGCGCGCTGGGGAATTCCTGGCGCAGCATGCGCTGCACTTCGCCGACGGTCTGGCGCGTGCGCTGATTGCCATCCAGTTGGACCCAGCCAGAGGCAAAGCCTTCAACGCCTTCGGTGTTGTTGATGGCATTGTAATAGACACGCGGGGACGGCTCACCCAGCACCCAGGTGACGGATTTGACGCCTTCAATGGACTGGATCATCTCCGTCGCGCGGCGCACGACGCTTTCGGTGTCGGAAATGTCGGCTTCTGGCGCGAGCTGCATCGAGACCTGGAACTGGTCACGTTCTGTCTGCGGAAAGAATTGTGTCGGCAATTGACCGACCAGGTAAAAGCCGAGCAGCGCCGGGAAGATGCTGAGCACGATGCCCAGCGGCGGGAAGCGCAACACGGCCTCAACCGTCGCACGGTAACCATCCGACAGATAGTCGCTGTGCACGCCATCCCGCCACCAGCGACGCGGGCGCTTGGCATTGCCGGTTTCCCAGGAGCGCTTGCGGTCAAACCAGCCAGCCATGGCGGGAATGACGGTGATCGAGACGATGAAGGAGGCGGTGATCGAGAACACGACCGACAGGCCGATCATGCCGACAAACTCACCCGCCCCGCCGGGCAACATGGCAATCGGCGCAAAAGCGAGCGCCGTGGTCAGCGTCGAGGCAGCGAGCGGCGCAGCCAGGTGGCGCAGGGATTTACGGATTGCCTCCATCCGCGAAAAGCCCTTGGCGCGCAGCTGATCAAAATCATCCACCACGACGATGGCATTATCAATCAGCAGACCGAGCGAGATGACGAGCCCCGTCACCGACATCTGGTGCAGCGGATGGCCGAACACATTAAACAGGATCAGGACGAGGCTGACCGTTAACGGAATGGCCGTGCCGACGACGATGGCCGAGCGCCAACCCATGGTGATGAACAGCACAACAAACACGATCAGCGCCGAGAACATGAGGTTCTTCGCCAGCCCGTTCAGCCGGTCCGTCGTGTAGACGCTCTGGTCGAATACCGTTTCGATCCTCAGTCCGGGCGGCGTGTTAGCGGCATAATCATGCACGATGGCGCGGGCATTTTCGGCCCATTTGTCGACGCGCTGATTGGGCGAAATATAGACGCCGATCAGCACGGTACGCTTGTTGTTTTCCAGCGCCTTGCGCGGCAGCGGGTCCGCAAAGCCTTTCTCGACCCGCGCGACATCCCCCACGCGCACGGCAGAGCCATCCTGGCGCTGCAGCAGCGGAACTTCGCGGATGCGGGCGATGCTGTCGAATTCCCCGCCGACCTGCAGGCCAATAGTGCCGCCGGAACTTCTGAGACGCCCGGCGGGCGTCTTGCTGTCGGCTGAGGCAATCAGCCCGGCCGCCTGACGGAAGGACAGGCCCGCCGCAGAAAGGGCCTGCGGGTCCATGACGACACGCACTTCCTCATCCGGCAGGCCGAACGTATCGGTCAACTCTGTGCCCGGAAGACGCTGGAAGCGGTCTTCAAGGTCCAGCGCCATGCGGCGGATCACGGTCAGCGGCGGCTCGGCCTCGCCTTCCCAGGTCAAGCCGATCACCAGAGTGGCCGCGCCGACATATTGCCGGTTCACTTCCGGAATACCCGTGCCTTCCGGAAATTCGGAGCGCGCGGTCTCAACCTTTGCCCGGATCAGTGTCCAGGCATCATCGACTTCGGATTCGCTGAGGTCATCACGAATCTGCAAGGCAATCTGGGAGAAGCCATTCCGGCTGGCCGAACTGACCTCATCGACTTCCGGCAGCTCCATCAGCGCCGCTTCCAGAGGTTCGGACACCAGCGCCTCGACCCGTTCGGCATCCGCGCCGGGATAGGTCGTCAGAACATAGCCATAGCGTTCGATCAGGGTCGGGTCTTCCTGACGGCCGAGCGTCAGCATGGCACCAAGGCCGCCCATCAGGACGACGAGAATAGCCAGAACAGCGAGGCGGGGCAGCTTGAAAAAGAGCGTGGACATGACGCGCGTGCTCCCTAGCCGCCATTGACCGTGGCAGCCTGCTGGCTGTCACGCGGCTCAACCAGCATTCCGGGCACGACACGTTGCAGGCCGTCTATGATGATCAGTTCGCCTTCCGTCACCGGCCCCCGCACGAAGGCGCGCTCCCCGTCTGTGTGCACCATCTCGACAGGTCGAGGCTCAACCTCGAACCCACCATTGACGGGCGCTGCGACATAGACCGTCCACAGACCGCGCGACGCGGTGGAAAGAGATTTGACCGGCACCCAGAAGCCCGGCTCGTCAATGTCACGTGCCATGAACAGGCGCACGACGGCGCCGGACGCCAGCTCGCCGGAATTGGCAATATCGAACATTGCTGCAACGGTGCGCTGATTAGGGTCAATCACGCCGGTAACGCTGCGCAAGGTGGCCTCGACCGTGCCGGTATCGGCACTCAAATCATAGGCCTCCCCCGGCTTAAGGCGAGCGGCGGTTGCCGCTGGCAGGCCAATGCGCGCTTCCAGATGGCCGGTCTCGACCAGTTGCAGCAAGGGCTGGCCTGCCCCGGCAATGGCGCCTTCATCAGAGATGCGGGCGGTGACCATGCCATCAAACGGCGCGGTGATGCGCGCGAGATCAATCTGCACACGAAGAATATCGGCCTGCGCCTTGGCGGCCTCAACGCGGGCGAGCGCGGTATCGGCCTGCGCTTCAGCCTCATCGACCGCTTGCGGTGAGACATGACCCTGAAGGCTCAGCCTGCGCTGGCGCCCAACAGTGTTCAGGGCCAGGGCATGGGCCGCACGGGCCTCTTCCACAACCGCCTCGGCCGAGACGAGCTGTGCCCTCAGGCCGCGCGTATCAAGCCGCGCCAGCGTCTGCCCGGCTTTCACCGTGTCGCCCACATCAACGGAAATGTCTTCAATCCGTCCGCCTGTGGAAAAGCCGAGCTCGCTGGTGCGGCGCGCTTCTGCCAGGCCGGAATAGGTTTCCTGCAAGGTGAAAGCCTTAGTCAGTTCAACAGGGCGCACCGGCACCGTCAGCGGCACAGGCGCGTTGACCGCAACTTTCGGGCCTTCCTCGCTGCGTAGCAGGCTCGCGCCAAACAGCATGGCCACAAGGGTCAGGACGAGCAGCACAAGGAAGATCAGTCCCTTTGCCAGCCCTGGCCGTTTCTCGCGCACGACATCGCCGCTCATATTCTCTGTCTCGCTCATCGCCCCTGCCCTGCCTGTTTATCTTTCGCCTCTGCAGTCGGACGGGCCTGCAGCCCCCGGATCAGCAGATTGGCGTGAAATGTAATGAAGTCTGTTGTGGTGGCTGAGCCATCATCCGGGATCAGCCGCTCAAAATGTGGAACATGGATGACCAGCTGCGCCAGTCCGTGCAGCGAGGCCCAGAGGGATTTGGCCGCGTGAACCGGCTCCAGCGCGCGATCGAACATGCCCAGCGCCTGGCCCTCTTCCACCATGTTGACCAGAACACTGAAGGCCTTGCCCTTGTTTGTGGTCATGAACTCGTCCCAGTTCTTGGGCGCAGCCGGGGTACACTCATCCTTCTGCTCGATGGAAGAAAAGGCGGCGGCATAATGGTAAGGCCGGTTGGTTGCCGTTTCGACATAAGTGATGAGGCAGGCCCGGGCCCGGTCTTCAAATGGGCGGTCAGCATTGGAACTCGTGTCCACGCGATCCATCAGGCGCTCGAAGAAAGCCTCTTTCAGCTGATCGATCAGCTCTTCCTTGGACTCGAAATATTTGTAGATCGCAGACGGCGAATAGTCGATTTCCTCCGCCAGGCGGCGGATCGACAGGCCGCTTTCCCCCTCGCGCGCGAAGACCTTCTCCGCAGCAGCGATGATGGAATCCCGCACGCGCTTGCGACGGCGCCCGGCCGGGGTTTTCTCAACGGGAATGTCAGTCTGCATGGCCCACCTTGGGAAAATGACTGTTCGAAAAGTGAACACTGTTCACTAAACTACTCTGTCCATGCATTTCCGGCAAGTCTGTTATTTTAGGATGACGGTTCCCCTGTGACGGATACGCGCCTATCTAGCCAGAATGACGAAGACATTCCCCCCCGCCCCGCCAGTCGGTACGCCGATGCTGCCTGTCCGCCCCAGCGCTGAAGCGCGCCAGCTGTTGGCCCTGCGCCGGTCGGCCGGCAAGCAATTCATTGGCGAACCGGGGCCCAGCCCGGACGCGCTGGACGAAATCCTGACCATCGCCGCCCGCGTGCCGGATCACCGCAAGCTTTCCCCCTGGCGCTTCATCGTGTTCGAGGGTGAGGCACGGGCAAAGTTCGGCAAGGAACTCGCGCGCATTATCGGCGAAACAAAGAAAGACGTGGAATCGAAAGATTTGGTAGAGGCCGCCGGCCTGCCTCTGCGCGCGCCGGTCATGGTGGCGGTGATCTCGTCTCCCGTCGATGATGGCCGCACGCCGGTCTGGGAGCAGGAACTCTCTGCCGGCGCCGTCTGCTACAATCTGCTGCTGGCCGCCAATGCCAGCGGCTTTGCAGGATCGTGGCTAAGCGAATGGCCCGCCTTTGACGCGCAGGTCGCCAGCGTGCTGGGCCTGACCGGCAGCGAACGCGTCGCGGGCTTCATTTATCTCGGCACGGCCAAGACGAACCCGCCCGAACGGGCCCGTGCTGACATCGCCCACATCGTGACCCGCTGGGGCGAATAAACGCCCTTCCCGGCTGAAAACTATCGGAAATTTCCCGGTTTTTAACCTATGTTCGGCTTCCATTCATTTTGCATCCGGGAAGGATGTGGAATGGGCGCCATCCATCTCTTCGGCTCCCATGAGAGGGACACCAGGAGAGATTGATGAAATCTGCGGCCATCGTGACAGCGCTCGGAGCGCTGGTAATATGTCTCAGCGCGCCAGCCCATGCTACCCCGGAAGTCTCCGCGAAGGCTGAGGCACTTATGGAGAAAGCCGCTCGCCAGAAGGACGAGAAACAGGTCCAAACCTATATCGAGGCCTGCGATGTCGGCGCCGCTGCGGCCTGTACGAAAGCCGCCCAGTTGGGCCGCAACATCGCCAACCAGAAATACATCCTCAACGCGCCGGAAATCGCGGTTCTACTGGAAAAGGGCTGCCGGGAAGGCGGTGAGGCGGAATGCCTGGCCGCCGCAGGGGCCGCAGAACTGAAGGCCCGCTGGACGCTTGGCGATGACTTCCAGCCGGAACAGGCAAGCCCGGACACCGGCTATGAGATGGCCGTGCTTGGTTGCGAACGCGGCTGGGCGCAGCTCTGCTTCACTGCCGCCGATCAGCTTAGCGCAGGCATCACACTGCCGCCGAACTTCGACGCTGCAGCGACCTATTACGACACCGCCTGCCGACTGGGCCAAACCAAAGCCTGTGAACGCGCGGAACTCTTCAATGGCACCGATGCAGACGCGTTCGCCGCCACGAAGGAACGGGCAAACCTGATCTGGCAGAGCAAGAGCTATCTGATGGCAATCGACCTGCCGGACGACCATCCGGCACGTGTGATTGCCCGGAAGCAGTATTCTGCGAAGACGACCAGGGAGAAGACCCAGTACCAGCTCGACGCCTGCAATGCGGGCGATCCGAAAAGCTGTTTCGAGCTTGGCTTCGCGCTGGAACAGCAGATCTCCTACAGCGATGCCCCGGCTGGCGTGAACAAACGTGAATTGCTGATGAAAGCCTGCGCGCTGGGCAGCTCCCAAGGCTGCCAGAGCGCAGCGAGGCTCACCAAATATGCGCCGCTGCGGTACGCCTACTATGATAATTCGCGCGACCTGTATGAGCGCGCTTGCCTGAAAATGGCGAACCCGGTCGCCTGCGATGAGTGGGGCGAATGGATTGAAGCCGAAGGCGACATCGATGCCGATGCGCAGCTGGTCCGCAGCCTTTACCGCAAGTCCTGCCTCTTCCGGAACAAGATGGACACATGCGAGAAGCTCGACGCCTTCGAACAGAAGATGACACCGGAACGGGTCGCAGCGCGCATGGCCACGAAACAGGCATTGGCAGCCCGCAAGCGGGTCGTTCCCTTTGCCGCCTACGACATCTGTGCTGGCCCGGAATCGGCCGCGCTTGGACGCGCCGTTGATGCCGGAAATGGCGCAGCGGCCTTCACCGATTTCGTCAAACGCTGTGGCGGAGAATACGCGCGGCCCCAGCTTAAAGCGGCGTGCGAGCGCCTGCCGGACGCGCCATCACATCACAAGCTGCTGTGCTCGGCCGTGCTGATGGAGTTCAAGGCCGATGAAAGCATAACCGCTGGCAGCTGGTCTGTTTCAGGCACCCAACTCTCCGAGACCTTCCGCGTCTGGCCCAGTGAAACCTATCTCGACCGGTCGAACATGGGACACATCGCCAATGCCCTGAACCCAGACGCCCCTCTGCAAACGGCGTATTCCGGGCCTGTCGGCGCGTCTCTGTTCCCGGAAATCGAAGGCCTTGCCGAAGTGCGCACAGCGGTCGGGCAAAACGCATTCCGTCTGGTTCTGCAGGACCGTGGCTTCGTCATCCTGTCCCCGGTCGATCCCGTCAATACAACCTTCCGCAATGGGGTTTATAGCGTCTATGTGTTCAAGGAGGGCGCCACGCCGGAGGGGTACACCGCAGGTGAAGGGGAATTTCCCGACCAGATCGGTGCCGCCCGCATGGAGCACCGCGCCGCCTGGGATGAAGCCGCCGGCAAATGGCAGGTCGAGACCGCCAGCTTTTTCGAGATCCCGTGGGGAGATGACTGGCAGGACATCGCGCAAGGTAGACTCTACGCCTTCCTCGCCCATGGCAAGGAAACGTCAGGCGCGAACGGGCTGTGCTGCGGGTCCAGCCTCTTTATTCCCTTCGAAGGCGATACCCTCACCGCCCACGCCCTGCAACGCACCACCATGGCCTCGCTCTATGGCGGCACGATCACGCCGGACGTGGCACAGGCGATGCGTATTGCGCTCAATGACTCCCCGGAGACACCACTCTGGTCCTCCCGATGCGGAGAGCGGCCTTACGTCTCGACCGGCGGCATGGGTTTCGAGGACTTCGACAATATGGTGGATGACTATTCACTCCGCCGCGAGAAGAATGCGCTGAAACGCCGGATCGCCTGGTATGACTGCCAGCAGGATGCGTTCAATAACCAGTTGGCAGAGGTGAACGCCTTCCTTGCCGAGTACAGAGCGAAGCCGCCGACCGATCCGATGCGCTGGCGTGCGGCGCTGATGCTGTCACGCTTTGAGGCCCATCGCGGCAAGCTTGAATCGGAGGCAGATACGCTGGACAGCTACAGCGCCACCATCGGCAAGGCGACCAGCCAGTACAATGCCGAACAACGCGCCCTCCGCCGGGCTGCACGCGCCGAGCGGCAGGCGACGCAGTCCGGCAACAGCGCCGCAGACGATTTCTACTACCGCAATTCCGGCGCCTATTATTCCGCCTGTCTCTCGAATGCGCAGAGCTATGGCCAGCAGCAGGGCTGTATGGACCAGTGGCTGGCCAACACGGACAGCGCCAGGGCGCAGCGCGACGCTGCCGGCGAATCTCATGGCAGCGAATCCGCTGAAGGCGATAGTGGCTTCTACGACGTCGTCGAACCCGTGCTGACCTATGAGAAGATTCCGTCAGCGGAAGTGCCGGAAGCCCCGGTCTCGACCTATCAGCCGCCGGAACCGGAACCGCTGCCACCCCCGAAAAAGCCGCTCTGTCCGGAAGGCTACAACTGCAATTGCGGCCCGACGCCCATCCCCAAATCGGAGATTCAAGCCTCCTGCCGCTAGGCCTTAGCCGCGCCCGCGATAGGAGGCGACTCCGGTGTCGGGCACATAAAGGCCTTTCGGCACCTCGCCGGACTGCCAGAAGACGTCGATCGGGATACCCCCGCGCGGATACCAATAGCCGCTGATGCGCAGCCATTTTGCCTCGGTGAAGTCAAAAATCTTCTTGCCGATGGAGACAGTGCATTCCTCATGGAACGCGCCATGATTGCGGAAGCTGGTGAGGTATAGCTTCAGGCTTTTCGATTCCACCAGCCAGTCGCCCGGCGCGTAATCGATCACGAGATGGGCGAAATCCGGCTGGCCTGTGACGGGGCACAGCGAAGTGAACTCCGGCGCAACAAAGCGCGTGAGATAGAGCTCTCCCGCATGCGGGTTGGAGACCCGCTCCAGCTTTGCCTCTTCCGGGCTTTGCGGTTGTGCGGTGTGCTGGCCTAGCTGGCCAAGGTTCTGATAGATCGGATTGTCAGCCATGAGAGATCAGTGCCGGTACTGGAATAAGGTTGAATGTCAGGCCCATATAGAGCGCATATCCCAAAAGGAGAATGCCCCCTTCCCAGCGCCCAATGCGCCGGGCCGTGATGGCAAAAAGCACCATCAGCGCAACAGACAGGATCAGTGCGGAAATATCGCCAACGCTGATCAGGCTGACCGTTTCTCCCTGCACCATGGCCCCGGCCGCAACATCGCCGGACACAGGCTGGCGGACGCTGAACGGATGCACCAGGGCGGTGACGCCCAGAATGCCCAGTATGTTGAAAATGTTCGAACCGATGATGTTGCCGAGCGCGACATCTGCCTTGCCGCGAAACGCCGCGATGGCTGAGGTTGCGAGTTCCGGCAGGCTGGTGCCGATGGCTACAATGGTCAGCCCGATCACAGTCTCGCTGATGCCGAAATCGCGCGCGATGGAAACTGAGCCATCCACTAGCAGCTTCGCGCCATAGACAACGCTTGCCAGGCCCGCAATCGCGATCAGGATGCCTATGCCAATGCCATAATTGGCCTCAACCGTTTCGCCTTCTTCGGCATGCATGTGGGCCACTTCATCCGGCTGTTTCTGGTCTGCGACCAGCGAGAAGATGATGTAGCCGATCAGGCAGACGGTGAGCGCGATGCCCGCGCCGCGCGAGAACAGGTCAAACCAGATCATGAAGCAAAGCAGCACAGTGACCAGGATCATCACTCCCGTATCACGCATCAGGGCGCGGGGATTGGTGACAATAGGATGGATCACCGCCGCCACACCCAGCACGAGCAGGATGTTCGCAATGTTCGACCCGATAACGTTCCCGACCGCAATGCCGACCGCACCTGAATTAATGGCGCGTAGGCTGGTCACCAGTTCCGGCACGGATGTCCCGAAACCGACCAGAGTAAGGCCAATCACCAGTTCCGAAATATTGAGCTTGCGAGCGACACTGACAGAGCCCCTGACCAGGCCTTCTCCTCCGAGAAACAGGAGCACAAGACCGCCAAGCACCATAAGATATGTCATGCATTTCCTCGCAGGAAAGAGTTAGCCTTATCATATGGGGAGTCCGCGAAACCGTGCAATCTGCCCGCCCTGCGCTTAAGGCTGGATAATCGTGGGATGAGGCGTAGTTTCCCGGAAAAAATACAGTGCCAGGCGCAGATGAGACAAATTTTCTCAATACCGTTCACCCTGTACTCAGCTTAGTCAGGCACAAATCACCCTAAACACAGCATGATGGGCGACACTATGGTAAATCGGGCAGAACGCCCTGCATCCACCCGGAACCTGTCCTGGAACAGGACTGCCCTGTGCTGTCTGCTACTCACAGCCACTTCAGCCTGCGCCACTTTTCGCGGAAACTCCGCCGAGGGCGAAAGCGCGGGCGGCACCTATATGCCCGTCACGATCTCTGGCCTGCCCGACAATCTGCAACGCGGCGCGGAAAGCGCGCTTGAGATACGCGGCGACAAGGCCGGGAGCGTCCTGGAAGCGCGCCGCCGCGCAACGCAAGCTGCCGACACATTGCAGGAATACCTGGCCTCTGAAGGCTATTTCGCCGCCGTCGTCTCTCCGGAGCTAGTGGAATCAACCGATACGCGCCCGCGCCTGGATGTCAGCCTGGGAGAGCGCTTCCGCATCGCATCCATTAACGTCACCGGTACGGACGAACTGACCCCGCAGGCACAAGATCGTATTCACACGGCGCTAGACACGCTGAAACCCGGCGCTTGGGCACGGACGACGGATATTGAAGCGCTGGAAAGCCTGATACTAGGACAGCTCAGAAGCTCTGGCTATGCCTTTGCCGAGAGCAAGGGCATCGACGCCCTCGCCTCTCGCGCGGAAAAGAACGTCGAGCTGACCTACGCCATGAAGCCCGGGGAACTGGTCCGGCTGGGCGAGATGTCCATTCCGGAAGGATTGCGCACAAAGAACAAAGCCATCCGTGTACTGCAAAACTGGGATGAGGGAGACCTCTACTCACCAGAGAAGATGGAAACCCTGCGCACGCGTGTTCGCAGCACAGGTGTGTTCGATGGCATCGGCGTGGAGATCCAGGAACAACCTGAAACGGACGGCACCAATACGGTGGAGCTGCAATTGTCTGAAGGCAAACGCCGCACGATTGGCGCAGGCCTCAGCTATTCCACCACAGACGGCACAGGCGCCAATGCCAGCTGGGAACGCCGCAACCTGATGGGCATGGCAGATACGGTTTCGGTCGACGCGCAGGCCGCCACGCTCGCCCGGCACCTGAAAGTCACGTATGAGCGACCCAATATCGGACGATATGGCCGTACACTGACCGCAGAGGCCGGGGTACGCGGCGAAGAAACAGATGCCTATGATCTGACGGGCGTGAAGGTTGCCGGCAATTTGTCCCAGCCTCTCAACAAGAATTTCACCCTGTCTGCCGGGGCGGCGGTCGACGCCACACGGTCGACAGATTATGAATTGCGCGCGTTAGGGATCAACAGCCTGCAGGATCAGGTGACCCTGTCTTTCCCGCTGGGCGCAAACTATGACACGGTCAAGAATCCGCTGGACCCTCAAGCTGGCAATCGCGCCTATCTGGGCGTCGAGCCGGGCTTTTCCTTCGGAACCGGGGCGGTCGCCTCCTATACGCGTATTCAGGGGTCTGTCGCGAGCTATAAGAAATTCACCGAAAGTCTGGTCGCGGCACTACGCCTGGAAGCTGGCAGTTTCCTTGGCGATGACAGCGTGCCGGTGGACAGGAAATTCTATTCGGGGGGCGGCGGCACGGTACGCGGCTATGAATACCAGTCCCTCTCTCCGAAGGACCCGCTGGGCAAGCCGATTGGCGGCGACGCGATGCTGAATGTCTCCAGCGAACTACGCTGGCGCAAATCCGAGCGCTGGGGCTATGTCGCCTTCATTGATGCAGGCGCTGCCGAGTCAGACCTGTCCGCCGCAGCCGAAAACATGCGCTCTGCCTTTGGCTTGGGTGTACGATTCTATCCAGGCTTCGGCCCGGTCCGCCTGGACATTGCCACACCGCTCAACCCGCGCGACGGTGACGAGCCGGTGCAGCTTTACATCTCTATCGGGCAGGCCTTTTGATGTCAGGCGCACGCCCCTTCCTCTCTTTCCTGCGCAAGCACATCTGGCTGGCGCTGGTGGTTGGCATCCTGCTTGTGCTGACGCTGCTGATTGGCAGCGCGCGCATCTGGACGAAGACCGACGGCGGTCGCAGTTTCGTTGAGGCGCAGATAGATGGCCGCAAGGTGGGCCGGGTCGGCACGATCGAGATTGAGGGCCTGTCGGGCGATCCACTGAAAGACATGAAGGTTGCGCGCCTGACCCTGACGGACGAACAGGGCGTGTGGCTGGAAGCCAGCGATCTGCAGCTCGCCTGGTCTCCCATGGCGCTGATCTCTCGCAAGCTGAAACTGAACCTGGTCAGCGCGGACAAGATCCACGTCATCCGCAAACCGGTGCTCACGCCGGAAACGCCCAACTCATCCTCCTCGGGAAGCTGGTCTGTCTCACTGGCGGATCTGCGGATTGACGAGTTGCGCCTGGAAGAAGGCGTCGCCGGGCCCAAAGCCGCCTTTCAGATCGAAGGGCATCTAAAGGTTCCGGAAGACCGTACTCTGACGGCTTCGCTGGACGCCCTGCCGCTGGAAGGCGCAGGCGACAAGATCACGGCTGACCTTCAACGCCGGGCGAGCGGCGCCTTTAATATCGAGGCAGACATTGACGCGCCGTCTGGCGGCACAATCGCCACACTGGTCGGACTTGCCGAGGGCGAGAGCGCAAACCTCAAGGCCAGCGCCAGCGGCACCATGGACGAAGGCGACGGCTTTGCCGTGCTGAAGATCGGCGGCGACAAGACCGCCGAGATCACCGCCAAGATCACCTCCGGCAATCTTCTGGCCAGCGCCAATCTTGATGCAAGTCACCTGCCCGTTTCCGACACGATCCGGGACCTCATCGGCACGGCTGCCGTGCTGAAGCTGGACGCGGACATTGAACGCAAACGCACGCCTTTCACCCTGACCAGCGATTTCGCCAAAGGACATTTTAAGGCCGCCGGCGCCTATCAAGACGGCAAGCGCAGCCGCTTTGACGGCCCGCTGAATGTGGACCTGAAATTCTTCGGCCTGAAAGACCTCGCCAATTTCGAAGCAGCTGTCGCCTTCAAGGGCCAGGTGTCGGAACCGACCGGCAATCTCTCCGCAGACGGCACAGCCGTGCTGACCGCCAATACTGGCAGCTCCCTGCCCTTCGAAACGCTGGAAGGCCCGCTGCAGGTTTCCAGCAAGGGCGAGGCTGTGGACTTTACCGCAATCCTGACTGGAGCCGGTGTTCTCAAGAACAACAAGACGGCAAGCCGCCTCATCGGCAAATCCCCGAAACTGAATGTCTCTGGCAGTTATGACCGGACGACGGGCGTGCTGACCCTCTCGCCCTCCACGGTACAGATGGCGCGCGGCAGCCTTGCCGCCAATGGTACTGTCGACACGCGCCAAAAGACGCTGAACCTGAAAGGGCAACTGAACCAGATTTCCGGCCTGCTCGCCTCCACACCGCAACTGTCGGCATCCGGTAATATCGGCGTCACCGGGACATTCTCTGCCCCGCAGATCAATGCGGATGTGGACCTGAAAGGCGTTGAAGCCTTCAACACGACTGTGGCGCAGCTGGTCAGCGACACGCCGCACCTTCGCGCCAATGTGGTGAAGGCGGGCAATGCCTATCGGCTGCAGCGCGTTGAGATTGAGGGCGGCATATTGGCCCTGACCGGACAGGGCGTGTATGGCCCTAACGGGAAGATCGCGCTAAACGCGGACTTTACCCAAACCGACACGACCACCCTGTCCGACACGAAGATCAATCTGTCTGCGGGCAAGGTAGAGATCACCGGACAAGGCGGCGTCGACACGATCAGCCTGACCTCTCAGGGCGGCACGCTGAGCCGGAATGGCATCGATCTGACCGATCTGGAAACCAATCTCAACCTCAATAACACGCCCACCGGCTGGGCTGGCCCGATCACGCTGAAAGGTATGAATGGCGGTGACGCTGTAGACATTACCAGCCAGCTCTCCTGGGAGGATGGCGTCTTCTCCCTACAAAATGTTCAGGGCACGTATGATACGGTGAACCTGTCAGGCGGTTTGATCTATGGCGATGAGAGCGGCTTGAACGCAGACTTTGTGGCAAGCGGAAAGCAGATGAATTTCGGCGACCGTCATATCGGCGAATTCAATCTGGACATCAGCTTACGCCGGGAAACCAAGGATGCGCTGTCAGTCTCTGCCTCTGGCACGATAAATGACATCTGGCTCTCACAGGGCCTGCGCTTTGACACGATCAGCGGACAGGCCCGCAACGCGCCAGAAGGCTATAATTTCTCTATCGATGTGCAGCGCGAACATGACAAGCGGCCGACCCAACTGACCCTGCTGGGCTCGGCCCGTTTTGACGGCGACTATCCCAATGGCCAATTGGAGATGGATGGCACATTACTGGGCGAACCCATCAAATCCCAAAGCCCCATTACCTGGCGGCTGGGCGACACACCGGCGGTTGACCTGAACCTTCTCGTTCTGGACGGACTGATCAAGGCCGATGTCGAGCAGGAAAAAAACGATGCCCGCCTGACCTTCAAGATCGACAAGCTGAGCCTGGAGCCTGTGCTGGCGGCTATGGGCCTGGCGGCGCCGGATGCCGTTATCAGTGGCGGCGGCGACCTTTATCTGTTTGGAGACAATCCGCGCGGCCAGTTTGTCATCGCGGCCAACGGACCGCTGCCCGGCGTGGAAGAGACCTTCGCGCTGGACATCACCGGCCGCCTTGGAAACGGCAAACTGGTGCTGAACGAGGTCAGCTCCTATGGCGGAGAGCTGAAACTGGTCAGCGACCTGGCGATCCCGATCGAAGCCCGGCCGGGCGACATTGCGCGCCCTTCCATGACCGAGCCCCTGAAAGGGCAAACCGTCGTGACGGGAGACCTTGCGGCGCTGCGATCGGTAGCGCTGGCCTATGGGCACGATATTGGCGGA